>Ga0307942_1002733_pt1 | contig 14324 bp, 15 predicted proteins | sample OrgLakmetagen175_FD_201846 | JGI IMG/M metagenome (GOLD analysis project Ga0307942, IMG submission 201846) | Saline water microbial communities from Organic Lake, Antarctica - #175 | ecosystem: Environmental > Aquatic > Non-marine Saline and Alkaline > Saline | place: Antarctica: Organic Lake...
AGAGCGCGAGAGAGAGAGAGAGAGAGAGAGAGAGAGAGAGAGAGAGAGAGAGAGAGAGAGAGAGAGAAAAAGAGAGAGAGAGAGACTGAGAGTGGCTGTGCATTTATGCTTTGAGATCAGCAGAAGTGCTGCATCAATTGAAACATGTCCTGCTGGCTTTATGCTCCGTCCATCCACAGGCAGGGAGCGAATGAAGCAGCTACACGGCATCCAAGGGCTGTCCATCAAGGAGCAGGCTGGAGATGCCCTCCGGGCTGCTCAAATCCATTATGTACAACTAGCGAATAACGTCTCCCAAAGATTCAGCAAGTACAAGCAAAGTGAGTTGCAGTACTTGAGACCAACCTTACGCCATCCTCCAATACAGATATGTTGACTTGCTATCTGACTGCAATTGCAGGATGGACAGCTGTTATGAGTTCACAATTTGTTATAAGTGCATTGAATTATGCCTTCTGAAATGCGGCGGGTGTGCCAACATCCTTCACCTCAACAGGAAATTTCCAGCGCTTCATGCCAGCCGAGGGCAGGGGGGTGACAGCACACAACAAACAACAAAAAGGTGCGCGGGCACCTGGTGCAAGGATTGCTGGAACTGAAGAAGCAAAAGAGCCCGGATGAGCTTAAAGCCTACTCTAAGCTGATTAGCGCGCTTAGTATCTAGAGTATCTCTAGCCAGGGGGCCGCTACACCCTTATTTGCTGAGCAGGATCCGCTCACTCGGCGCATTATTGCAGCATAAGCCATGCTAACGTAAAATGTTGAGCCCTTCAAACATGCCAAACCTGTAATTTCAAACAGTTGCTTCAAAGATAGCGATCGATGCTGATTAGCACCCCCCTACCTTGAGCAAGGACAAATCCGTAGAAGAAACGAACCAAGCTTGCGCTGATCATGCATCAGGGCCTCTGATGCATCGATCACAAGAGTTGTGCGACATTCCAGGTGCAGCATGGTCCGTAGTTCAAGCGCAGTCAGAAAAACCGAGTGGGAGCAACAGGGTTATTTACAGCAGCCACACAAGGAACCCGCTCCACAGCCTCGGAGTTACTGGTCTACCACATGCCACTCATGGAAAAATTAAGCCTACATGCAGTGAGATCCGCAACAAAAATCATACAGATGAGACGAGGCATTGAAACATCAACCCCCACAAATATCTGAGCAATACACCTGGTGGTGTGCAGGCATCTGCTCCCGACCACCTGAACCCCACTGAAAAGCTTCTCTTAATATTATTCTCCAGATTGGATGAGTGTTTCTGCATCCAGTAGTGCTTACACTATCTGCTCGCTTCAGACGTAGCCACTATTAGACAGAACAAACACATTTGAACATCAAAGCCAAAGGGTGTTGACAGCTTCATCACACTATAAACACTGCACAATTCTTTGAGCGCACTTCTGTAATGTCTGGCGAACCACAAAGGTTTGTTGGTAGCTAGACAATTAAGATGTTTGAGGATATTGGTCAAGCAAGAGAGCTGCTGCAATGACTTAGGCAAGCACGTCCGTGTCAGATCAAATCACCGTCACTGCATAGACAGGGGTAGGGAGGTCAAGCTCCACGTGATCCTCGCTGGAGTAAAGGGGACTATTTACAAAAACCATACAGACAACTTTGAAACCTCTGGCAGACCTCAATCTGGATTGCCATAAGATTAAAAAGCTGACATATAAATATAGTGCAAACATCCTTGTTGTCAGTGCATGTTTCGTGAAATGCGTTGGTGCTATATTCCATCCAGTTTGGGAGCAGTAGGAAGGTAGCAGTTGCCTCTTGGTAATCAAGGCAGATGCAGTTGCATGTTGCACTACTTTGAGCATGTGCGTATCATCATACATCGGGTGGTAGATGGAGAGTCCAGTGAACTGTGTGGAGAGCGCATCTGTTCTGGAACCAAAATTTCTCTCTTGGGTGGGCTGTCCAGGACTCTTGAAGCTCTGGGGTAAAGTCTAGAGGTGAGGCCATTCTTTCTTTTGTGACCAGGGCATGGCTGCGAAAGGCTGCCATGTTGTGGGCGGGCAAAGCCCGATAGTATGAGCATTCAGCCTTGGTATTGTTGCCTGTCATTGAAAGTCGTGGGAGTTGATGAAGTAGTCCTTGGATTTCCGTTGCAAGGTCTTGTTCAGGGGGATTCCGCAGGGTGTTTACGCCTCGATGACAAGCAGAGTTATATGCATCCGGTAAAATGCTGAGGCGCTGAGGGGTGATGGTGCCGGAGTATTTACCATCTATGTCGTACACACATGTCATCTCTGGGAGGGTCTGGAACTTGGGAAGTGTGGCTTTTGTTAGCCAGTCCTCTGCTTGTGGCGGTTGGCTAGGTGTGTCAAATTGCTCACTGGCATGTGTTGTCTCTTGTACTGGAGGTGGTCTGATAAGATCAATCTGTCTTTTCCATAGTTCTTCACAGTTGCCTGTGCCCTTGATTCGTTTTGGGGGTCAGTCACTACGGTAGGTTGCATGTCGAAATGAACTTTGTCCCTAACATGTTTGCCTGGCGTAGAATAGCGACGACTGAATTAAATTTATCTTTTCAGTTTAGTAAACTACTGAGAGGGATGCCTATTCAAATAAGCTAAGCAGTGACTTAAAGCAGTGGCTGGGTCGCCAAAACTTCCTGGACTGTACATAACTTATAAGTTTCCTAGAATTTTTGTCTGAGTTAATGTGCAAGCTGACAGAGGGAGCATGGCATAGAGGATCTGTACCTGATCAAAGGTTCTGTAGATCTTTGTTTTAACAGGTTCTGTAGATCTTTGTTTTAACAAACAGAACTGCACATTATTTGTTGCACGTACATTTGCTTCTACCGCTTTACATAACAATATTGATTATTAAATAAAGCCACCCCCCTCCAATTCTCATTAAGTTGCTTAATACTTATTTTGGCTGTGGGGGGCTTTAAGTTGGTGGCTTTTAAATGATCCCGCCCTTGATCATGCTGGATGTGTTACCACTACCAGCATAGCCCATGACATTGACACGCTGGTTTTGAGTCTTGTTTTTAAAGATAGAAGGCTTTTTGCCAAGCTCCGAATTTCAACATAACTCAACTCTATTTTACTGTCATTCACAGAGTTAAGCAAGCGGCAAAGAACATTGTCCCAAAGGACACAGGATGCGAGGCTGGTATGGGAGGCTAGGGAAAAGGAAGTACGGGGAAGAGTGAAGGCAACAGGAGGGGGGCAGTGAGCCAGCGGACGGAAAAACAAACCGAAACTGAGTGTCAGGTTGATGTGAAGATTCTGAAGAAGCATATGCTGTTTGAGAAATGTGTAGGTGAGCTAATTGTGCTCATGTAGGGCTTGCATAATTAGGATGGGTGAGGTGTTTCTTCTAGTGCCAATGTTCAAGGAACTGCTCAGTTCAGTGTGTAGCACTTCATTCCAGTCCTTGGAGTGATGCAAAGTGATCTTGCTTGTTACGTATGGATGAGCATGAAGCAGCTTGCATGACTGAAAAATAGACTCGGCTTGCATCTCAAATGCTTGCTCTCACGTACGTCTTGAGGTCGTCCTCGTGCACATCAAACCAGGTCGTCCTGCATGGCTGCTTTTTGATCCTGCGCCCCTTTTCCCCTCCTCGCTCAGCCCGGTCCGCTCTCGCCTGCTGAAAGATAAAGATAAAGATAAGGTCAATAAATATAAAAGCAGGAGTAAACCCACTGCAATATTTATTTGGATTAACACTTGCTTGAATTACCAGGGGTGAAATATTAGAATTGATTAATGAACCAGAATTCTGCATGACACCCGCCATCCTTCACCGGAAAGAGGTGGATGAGTGGCTTGCAAAGCGCGGTGCCTAGGTGATCCTGCGCCAGAATGTGGACCAGAGCAACGGGAAACGATGCGTTCTCTCCTTGCAAAAATCCGTAAGTATAATTATATAATTATCGTGGTGTACCGCCCGTCCGTCCGTGCATCCGTGTGTGTGCGTGCGTGCGTACTATAATCCGTCCCCTCATCATCCCTTTTTGGCTTCAGCTGCTGGCTGGGGGAAGCCCTGTTGCCTCCTAAAAGAGGGTCCTGTAGCCACCAGCAGGGGCGGCCCTTGGGAGGGATGCTGTAGCTGTCGTCGTCACTTGCTTGTTATGCTAGCATGCATAGCGTACAACACACTACACACCACAGCGCTGTATAATACAGCCAGCAGGCCACTACATACACTACTAGCAGCTTCACCTCATTACTACTGCTCTTTCATTATCATGATGTTCTGGGCTCCTAGAGGCAGGGTGATGAGACTACCCTTATTGCATGTTGAAATACATGATATTATCGTCTCAGCTTGGTGTACGACGACCACGAACATTCCTTTGCTTGCACGCACAGGTCAAGTATAGCGTAGTGGCCAAAATGGTTTACCGGATGAATGTGCGATAAGTAAATTGTACTTTACTTATGCATGTTACATTCGCCCCACCCTCAAGTGCTTGCGCCCTCGTAAGCATATCACAACCCCCTAAACCTGTACGGTTTTTATATGATAGTGGCTTTCGATTTAAGACGGAGTCCACTTGGAGGTTATGCGGTGAAGTGTAAAGCGTGCGCAAAAACACCGTTTTTGCGGGCCTGAGGACTCGAACCGAGTACCTCGGCTTCGATACCAAATGTAGCGTAGTGGCCAAATTGGTTTACCGGATGAATGTGCGATAAGTAAACCGTACTTTACTTATGCATGTTACATCAAGCTCCAGGAGGTCACAGACTTTGAGAACGCAAAGGAGAAGCAGCAGGGCATGACATTAGCTAGCAAGGAGGAGGGCGAGCAGGTAGTAGTGCGTGCAGGCGACGGCGTGATGAATACCATATTTACAGTCACTTTAGTTTAGATTAGTTTGAAATACAAATGCCTATACACTTTCACACTGATTAAGGCTTTATACACACGGCTTTTTTTTGTATACCCTACACATCTCTCTTCTACATCTGTTTCATGTTTCCTCTAGCTTCTATTTCTTTTGTTTAGCCAGTTGTTATCGGTCCTTGCAAATAATTTACTGCCCTTCACGTTGCAAACAAAATGGAACTGGCTTTCCTCAACCTATTTTTTAGCACATGCTTTTCTTTCCAGGTTATGGTTAATTGTTCATTTGCAGTGATATTTTGACAATGCCATTTACTTATAACAGGTAGTTATTACTGGTTTGTATTTTGTTTTGAACAGGTAAGTTTACTTCAATGTGCTGCAGTTCTGATGTTTTGATCACCAGCCTAAATGTATATGCAAGTGCACTTGATCAGTCACTCACTGTAATTAAAAGGGTTTTGATCTGAGTTAGTGTGCCTGATCTGGGTCATAAAAGAGTGTCAGATCACCAGGGCCTGAAAGATATGGAGGTTTTGAAGACCTGCATAGAAAGATACGGAGGTCCTCAAACAGTTGCAAAAAAAATAGGGAGGTCCTTAGGAAAGATATGGAGGTCCTTAGGGAGGTCCTTAGGATAGATAAGGAGGTCCGTAGGGAGCTCAGCCAAATCTCCATAGCCTCCTTTCCCACGGAGGCCTTTAAGGAGGTTTTACCCTCCGTATGGAGAGGGGAACTCCAGTAGGGACTGCTCATGGTAGTGCTCTTCCCAACCCTGTAGGCTATCTTCTGACCCCTAGGAACACACACAAAGCAGCGGTTGTGCACCATTTAATTCCCTGTGTGTGTGCGTGTGTGTGTGTGTGTGTGTGTGTGTGTGCATCGCGACGACGTGCATTGTTTGCAGCAAGTACATCATTATGGTGCCCATTTTTTGCTCTACAGCCCCGATGGATGTGTCGCACACACTCCGACCCCCAGGTGTGTGTGTGTGTTTGTTGTGTGTGTGTGTGTGTGTGTGTGGTCTGTCTTGTCCGTTCTCGCACCTCCGCTCGCAATCAAGGGACGCTCTTTGTTTTGAGCGCGTTTGCATCGCGCTGGACCCCTAATTATTTGTCAACACCGACACCTCCCTTTAATACAGGCTGTAGGCTATGTTATTGTCTACTAGGAGCACAAACAAAGCACGGGTGTCATGCCAGTTGGTCTGTGTGTGTATTGATGGCATCATCAATTTACAGCACGCACCGAATGGTGCTCAGAATGACCTTTACCCCATGTTTTCGACATCCAGGAGTGTGTGTGTGTGTGTGCTCTGTTTGAGCTGGTTCTACAACTAATTCGCCAATTTTGCACCCAGCTTGCACCCCAGGAGATAAGCTCTTCCCTGGGTGCGTCAGCATAAGTTCAGGAGTGTCAATGTGTTTGTGGCCAGAGTTTTAAATCCCTATATTGTGTGCATTGTGAAGTTGGGCGTGAGCGCGCGCATGCGTCTGCTCTCTCGCAATGTAGAACCGTCCTTCCACTACAGGCACAGGGCGGATCTTAAAGATCCTTGCGTGCAGTTGAAATCTTGCTTGCACATTTAAAGGATGCTTTTATATGGTATTAAAGGGCCCATTTCTCAATGGCACTAGACTTCCAGTGGACCAAATACTGCTCCTAGGATGCTGGTATTTGCCGATCACCTTAAGCCCTTGCCTTCTTTGGAGTGTATCTCTTTCCAGTTATTTTGGTAGTGCCGTTGTCAAAATCAAACATCTGGTTGACAACTTTGGATGCCCCCGCTAAGTTTTTTGCATACTCTCTTGTATTGCCAGGGCACGTCTGTGGAGTGTTGGAAAATGATGGACAGAAGTTATGACCTGTTCCTTCCTCTTCATCATGCTAGAGGAACGAAAGTGAAACACAGACACTTGGTCTCAGAAAGGTTAGATCGCACGCTAGATTTGACTGATGCAACACTGCACACTTAATGGTGCACCCCCCACTCAGACAATTCCATTGCGCCTGCTTAAGGCGGCTGCTACCGTTGCAGCATACTGAGGATAGTGAGGGGATTGGGTGTGGCAGAGGTAAGGCCCAACATTTTCGTTGCATTGGAGGCGGTGCATACAGCTGACCAGGCTGTAAACCACAACTGTGAGCGTCAAACCACGACTGTGAGCGTCAAAGGAAAGCAGGGGGGCAGACAAGGCTGAAAGCTCCCCCAGACGTAGAACCGCACCTCTGAGAGTCTCCGCCATGTGCCTGTTGTGGAAGTGCGGTTCTACGTGGCTGAGAGGAATTATACTGAATGGTGTTTGAAGAAATACCTCTCCTTGATCTCACGGGACTTACTTCTCCAACTGCCATAGGGCGGGAGGGAAGAATGGTTCTCTGGTGCTAAGCCTGCCGCTAATATGATTGCTGGCCCGCTGTTTGACTGAGATGCTGAATACTTCCTCTGCTTGGGCGGCCCTGCCTCTTTCTCTTTCAGCTCCCAACCACACAACCACCCACCCGAGGGAGGATACAAAAAGGCCTCAACATTATAAAAGGAACAAGAAGCGCACTCCTGGCCGCCACGGCGGCCGTGAGACTATCAATGAGGACCTTAATGACTTTAAAATCTAAATGGCTGATTGTCACAATGCCAGAGATGTGGTAGAAAAATGCTTAGGCAACAAGAATATTCCCACGTGAGGGAGGATAAAAAGGCCTCAGTGTTAACGCGGGACAAGAAGCGACACTCTGCCTTGCTTGTATTTTTATTTGGCTGACTGACCTGCGCGCCTGTGTGCCTGTGCGCCTGCCTGTGCGTGCGTGCGTGCCTTCGTGCGTGCGTGCATGCGTGCGCGCCTGTGCGCCTGCCTGTGCGCCTGTGCGCCTGTGCGCCTGCCTGTGCGCGCGTGCGTGCGTGCGTGTGTACGTGCGTGCGTGCGTGCGTGCGTGCGTGCGTGCGTGCGTGCGTGCGTGCGTGCGTGCGTGCGTGCGTGTGTGTGTGTGTGTGTGTGTGTGTCGCGTACATGCGTGAGCGACAGCCGTGATACTCCAGAATTAAGCTTGTCAGTATTGACGCAACCCGAAAGAACATCTTTTTGTGCTCCCACACAAGTGTATCCTATAAATTTATATAATTAGTGCAAACTTTCAAGAAAACAGAGAAAGATGCTTACCAGCAAGTCTATGCAAGCTTCTTTCTCGTGCCGTTCAGCAGCAGTCCGGAGGGCCGCACCTCGGGCTCGGACAATGGTTGTAAAGGTCAGTCTCTCTCAAAACAGCAGTAAAGGTCACTGCACGCAGACAACACAAAAACAAGCGCACACACAGGCGCACACGTGCACACATGCACACGCACACACACACACACACACACACATACACACACGCACACGCACACACAAGAGCACATGCACGCGCACACACAGGCGCGCACACACACACACACATACACACACACACATACACACACACACACGCATTCACACATGAGCACATGCACACGCACACGCAGGCGCATACGCACACATACACACACGTACACATACACACACACGCACGTACGCGCACACACATAGGTACACATACACATACACACATATATACACATGCACGCACGCATACCTAAATATCAGCCTCTTGTGCACTCATGCCTCCCTGCACCTCCAGGCCGAGCTCAAGGTGGGGGATAAGATGTCTGATTACCCAGGTATTTGAAGGGGCAGAGTTGGAAGTGCAGCTTGACAGTTGCGTTCGAAGAGGTTTTTAGTAAATGAGTGGAATTGTGTTTGCAAAATATTTTGGTGGGTAGGTCATCACATTCACGTTAATATGTGTATGCGAGCACATTTTACGTCACACACACACACACACACACACACACACACAAACACACACACACACACACACATACACACACACACACACACTACTACCCAGACTACTACCGGGTTCTGAGGCGAAGCGATGGTGACTCCGTGAGCTTGAGCTCATTTCAGGGCAAGAAGCCTCTGGTGCTGTTCTTCTGTGAGTGTTAATTGAGTTGTCAGCACTGACTTGTTTTTTGCTAGGTGTTGCACACAGTAGCTATTGCCGGCATTTTTGGTTAATCACCATTTTGTTTGCACTGTCGGTGAGTGCATAGCACAGGACATGTAGGTATTCACACGGGAAGTAGTCCTTAATACAACGGCTGTCATTTAGCACCTAATTACAAATTGCCATATCCCAACAGCAACAATGAGCTAGACATGGATGTGGACATGAGTGCGTTCCATTCCTCACGTTCACAGACCCGAAGCAGGGCACGCCTGGCTGCACAAAGGAGGCCTGCGCTTTTAGAGACGAGTACAAACGGTTTGAAGGTGGGCGTGTGTTTACATAAGCGCGCTTTTTATGTTTTGTTGTGTGAATATGTGTGTATGTACGTGTGTGTGAATTTGTGTGAATGTATGTGTATGTGATTGCGCGTGTTTGCATGGGCATGTCCCAATGCGCATAGGCCAAAACTAGGTCTAAAAGACAGCGCAAAGAGCAGTGTTTCGTGCCTTGAGCATTGTCTCTCTCTGAATGTCCATGCTTATGCTTCGCGTTCTGAAAACGTTGATGCTCAAAACTTATAGAAGGGCTCCGCCCGCCCAAATTTCTACCTGCAAAAATTTTTGCCTTTTTGTGTGTTTGTTTCCGCTCCTACAAGGCAGAAACAGACTGACCACGCTGTCAAGAAGTGCATTATTGATGATAGATGCACTGTCAAATCCACACGCAATAATGCTGTGTGCACCACACAGGTCAATACTTAGTTAAGGCGCAATAGCCAGCATCTTGCTTGTTCTAATTGTCTGCACCTGAGTGAAGGCAGTAATAGTTTGCACGTCCTATTAGGTCCAGCAATATGGACATGCATGCAACATGCAATCCTTTAAAAATATTGCACACGTTTCAGTGCTGGAAGTAGTAGCATGTCAAGTGCTTCTTATGTGAACCTGCAGTCTGCCAATGACATTCAGTGCTCTGCAATTCTGAAAACGTTGATGCTCAAATCTTAAAAAAATTTCCTCGTTTGAAAGAATTTAAGGTGGAAAAAAATATATATTGTATGTCCACCGCCCCCCCGGAAAAAAATCAATTTATGGTCAAAATGTGCACCCCCCCCCTAAAAATAAATATTTTACAGTTTTGCGCTGCAACCGCCCCCCTCTCGCTGGAACTTCCTGATGGGTGCAGACAGGGCTGGGGCTGGGGGTGCAGGGGCAGGGGCAGGGGCAGGCGGGGCTGGGGCTGGGGGGAAGGTGAGTGTGGGAATTCCTGACCACTCATCGGAAGGCTTCCTGACCACTCATCGCTCGCACTGCTCAATAACTTTAATTTCCGCCACCGCCCTACAACCGCCTCTTTAGAAGTAGATGTATATTAAACTACCGCCCTGTCACCGCCCCTACCAAAAAACAGTAATTAGGGGGCAGTGATGTACTTTTTGGCGAAGCCCCCCTCGTGGGGGCGTGAGCCCCTAGCGTTGATGGCTTCCCACCCCACTTCACATAGGCCTCCCCAGGCTCACCCAGGCCACCCCACAGGCTGATACTCAACATAGACTCCTAACCAAAACTCGTACCGCACCACATGAATTCTGTGACCCTGGAATGCGGTGTGTGATGCTGTGAGAAGTAATTTTTTTTGTTTGGAAGCCCCAGGAAGCTGCCCAGGATTCCTCAGCCAGGCCCCCGGAGCACTTCATGATGGTACAGTATCCATCAGCACAATTTCTTGGCTGCAGATGCTGCGTCAGGGGCCCTCGGTTGTGTTCCGGCTGCAAAGTTCACGGTTGACCATGCAAGCAGAATCACGAAATGCTAATTTCGATGGGCTTTATAATTTTAGTTTAGTCAGATGTTGATGACGCGCAGAAGTTTGCTGGACGGGACCCGTCAGGAACATGGTTCGTGTTGGCTTGGACTGTTTGTGGGGCATGGAGCGCACAGTGCAAATGCTTGCCGTGCACTGCGTGTTGAAACAGAATTCAGGCATCCTGGCCAGCCCGGGCACCATGCGGGGGCACCTGCCCACTCAACAGACAAGGAACAGAAGCAGCACGTCCTCACGCCTGTTTCATCAAAGGCTACTCCAGCACAGCGCCATGCACACCACTGCAGCATCTTTGAGGCAGCAAGACACACACACACGCATGCGCACGCGCACACACATACAAACACAAACGCGCGCGTGTATACACACAGGCACGCATGCACACATACACATGCAAGCGCATAAACGCAGACACACGCGCGAGCACACATACACACGCACGAACATACAGGCACACACGCGCGCGCATACACACACACACACACGCACACACACACACACGCACACACGTACACGCACACGCTCACATGCATATGCACCCACATGTTGCGCGCGTGATGGGCTTCGCCAATTCTTTAGCGTCGCTAGCGACGCTCCCACACTTGTCGTACGGTACATGCATTTTTATACCGTAGGCAGGAGCCTGTAAGTATCATAGCTTTTTGGCGTCACGTGTTGATTGAAATATAAATTACATATTTGGAATCCTGACGTCAAGAACTATCAATTGGTATACAAATGAGTCAATTCTGAGGGAATTGGGGAGGGGAAGGGTCCAGGGGGGTTCGGGGAATTATGGGGGGGTGCTCCAGATTTTTATTGGACCACTTACAAAATATTAATTAAATTTTTGAATTCCTTAGTGCAAGCCTGTTTGGTTGGCACCCTTGTTGGGTGATTTTATTTAAGGGTGGGTTCTGGGTGCCTGGTCACAGAATTGCATGGAATGCCCCCAAGTAGGCCGCGGGGGTATGTTCAGGCAAACTACCAGCAATAATTCCAAACATGCAGTTCACGTATTGCATTATGCATAAGTTGCATGAATGAAGTAAAAATTGCTTTGGCAAAGGTTTTGGCTGGATTTGTGCACTAAACAGGTGGTCAGTGCAAGAGCGTGCGCATCAGTTTTTGCCCTATAACTCTTCAGGTATTGCATAAATTCACATGAGAGCAGTGCAAGCAGATAGCTACTTAAATTTTGAGCACATTGACACCCTTTAAATTAATGTGGGGGGTCAGGAAGGGGGGTTGGGGAGGGGAGTTCATTTTGGGCCAGAGGCCCAAAATTTACACGTGACTGTCATGAATTCTTTTTTAACAGGCTCCACTATTAAAGAATTGCGACTTCTACTTATTGCGAGGTGCTCAAGTATTGGATAAATTTTATGCAAATATTTGGGCTTGATGAGGCCAGCAACAAAAAAATTAAAGGTTTCTGGTACACTTTGTGTTCTAAACCTATGCATTGCTGGAAAAACTGAGAGCCTTCTTATTGCTTGGAAAAGATTGCCTTTTTCCAAAACCTTTTGTCGCCAAATCGAGTAAAAACCTCATACCGAGTAGGATGGTGCTTGTCGATAGTTGAACGGTGTCCTATTGGAGAGAGGCACCATTGTTTTTGAGCTCTTGGATAAAAACTAGATAAAACGGAAAGAAGACAATTTTAAGACATATGTGACCCTGCGTGGAGCATTTGATGAAGCCGGGATTGCAAGTCTGTTTCTTGAGCGAATTCATGTTTTTGCATGTTCGCGATGAGCAAAAAGTTAAAAATTAATATCGCTGGAGCACATTGCATTCCGGCCACTTGCTGTTGTGATGACGCGTCGCGCGGAGGGAGCACTGCCCGAGATGGAGAATGGCAAGTCTCAGAGTTGCAACATGCCTGCAGCCATCTTACTTGCTTTACAATTTCTTTGCATGCATGACAGTGGGCACACACATCAGGTCAAACACCGGACCTTGAGGATACAGTGCCAGCATTGGGTACACGCACAGCTCATGCATTTGCACACGCAAGGCTAGCTGGGGTGAGCAGGAACCAGTTCAGAAGTGCCAGTTCAGGAGTGCACACAACTCTGCTTAGGGCAGAATTGCCAGGCAGTTGACACAGGCATAGGAGACAATGCCATTTGGGATGTATTAAAGAGCAAGAAAGCCCTTGCTCATCACAGAGCGTTGGCTGTAACGACAAATTATGGTACCAGGTTGAGCATGGGTTGCCAGTATGGGCTATGCTCAAGGTCTCTGACTAGTGCCGGAAGGAATTTAGAGACCCCAAGCGCAGCGCCACTATTAAATTTTCGTTTTCAGTTTGAAGAAAGATCTAAGGATAAATTTTGAAATTTGTAAGGGGCGCTTTGCCTGTGTATTTTGTACCCCTGAGTGCCCAAACATACTAAAAATATCATTTAAATTAAAATTACAGTTCGGTGAGGGCTCCGAGAATAATTAAAATTTTCCAGTCCAAGTCCGGTCCAAACTTTTGGCCAAATAATGATTTAATGTCTGAAGTGATCGAGAACAGACAGTAATTCACAATTAACGAGTTTATGCGAGTTTTGGGCATTGTTTTGTGCTTTGCTCTCTGTTATAAACTTCATACCATACCTTATCGTGCTCATCCCGCACCCCAAATTTCAGAAACATTTAGTAGAATTCCGCACCTTCCCGCACCCCCAGAATGTATATTCTTGCCCTTCCCGCACAACCCCGCAGGGCCTTTAGCCCTGTTCAGCACCAATAAGCTTCACAAACAACCTCAATGAGAACACCACCTGTGTAAGGGTCCTTGCATGCGTGATGTTTGCGTGTTCGTTTGCTCTCTGTTCTGCTACTGCCCAAATTCTCAAGCTTTGCTTCCTCTACCCAAGCCACTATCACTGCTGCTGCTGCTGCTGCTGCTGCTGCTGCTGCTGCTGCTCGTGCGTGCTGCTTGGGTGCGTGACCAGCTCCCGCCTGCTCATCTGTTGCTCTGACCTGCTCTGCATGCGCAAGCGTTGGTCCTCTTCAATTCCTACGCCTTCCTCCCACTCATCTTTCCCCTGCCACACAGCTTCCCCCTCATGCGTGCCAATGCCCCTGTGCATAGCAGCTGCGCCTCTGAGGTGTCCCTACAACCAAATTGTGAGACCGTAGCAATCTTTACTTGGCCTGCCAATTGGCTTTTCGTTGGCTGCCTCCTCCGCCAGCAGTTCAGCATGTTCCGCTTTTGTTTGCTGGCTCAGACTGTTCGATGCCAGCTGCTGCTCGGCTGTCGCCGCGGCAATTGCTTTCCGGAATTCCCCCTTGGGAGCAACTGGGGCTGGGACTGGGGCTGCTGCTGCTGCTGAGGATGGTCCTGGTTCTGCTGAAGCGGGGGGTGGGGCGGGGGGGTCAGGGGGGGCGGGTCTCTCGATGCCTGCCAGCAACCCGGAAAGCGTTATTCTAACCAACCCCGCACAACCCCGCAGGGTCAAAATAGATATATGTTTAAACTTACCGCAGTCACCCTGCAGGACAAAAAACGATATATATGCAGGGTGTTATAAAAAAGGTATGGTGCATCAGGAGGCCTCAGAAAGCATACCTTTTGGACGTCACGTCCAAATCCCGATAGAATTTATTGGCATCCTCACGTCGAGAGCTTTTGATTGGTATATGTATGGGTCTAATTGGAGGGG
>Ga0307942_1002734_pt1:0-5000 | contig 14323 bp, 11 predicted proteins | sample OrgLakmetagen175_FD_201846 | JGI IMG/M metagenome (GOLD analysis project Ga0307942, IMG submission 201846) | Saline water microbial communities from Organic Lake, Antarctica - #175 | ecosystem: Environmental > Aquatic > Non-marine Saline and Alkaline > Saline | place: Antarctica: Organic...
CCACCCCCCTTTCCCTTAATGCAAAAGAACCACCTCCCTACCTGCACAAAGCTGGCCACCACAAAGTCCATCTTGTGCTTGGCAGCAAAGTTCTGCAGGTCATCAATGTCCTTCTCTGTCAGCACAGGAATGTCCACCTTCACACCGGGCAGGTTGCAATTCTTGCGCTCCCCCAGGGCTTTGCTATTCAGCACAGTGCCTTTAACCTCCGTTGCATTCAGGACCTCGTCCACACGGATACTGATAGAGCCATCGGCCAAGAGGATCAGGTTGCCTGGCTTCACGCTCTGGCACAGCTTGTCGTAGCTCAGCCCAATACGGGTCTCTCCCCCCTCCTCCTTGTAGCCCTCAAATTGCATGTACCTGGCACCCACAGCCTCCACAATGATGGGCTGCCCTACTTCTAGCAAGATGGGCTGGTGCCCCCGCAGCATGGCTGTGCGGATCTCAGGGCCCTTTGTGTCCAGCAGTGCAGCAGCGTTGCACTTTCGCGCAGCGCAGATCTGATCATGTGCAGGCATGTGGAGGTGTGCACATGAGAATAGAAAGTGGAAGCAAGTGAAATGTCCAGCAGTGCTGCAGCGTCACTCTTCCGCGCAGCGCATATCTGAACATGTGCAGGCACGTGGAGGTGTGCACATGAGAATTGAAAGTGGAAGCATGTGAAATGTCTAGCAGTGCTGCAGCGTCACTCTTCCGCGCAGCGCCAATCTGATCATGTGCAGGCATGTGGAGGTGTGCGCATGAGAGTTAAAAGTGCAAGCAAGTGAAATGTCCAGCAGTGCTGCAGCGTTGCTCTTCCGCGCAGCGCCAATCTGATCATGTGCAAGCATGTGGAGGTGTGCGCATGAGAGTTAAAAGTGCAGGCATGTGAAATGTCCAGCAGTGCTGCAGCGTCGCTCTTCCGCGCAGCGCCAATCTGATTATGTGCAGGCATGTGGAAGTGTGCGCATGAGAGTTGAAAGTGCAGGAACGTGAAAGTGCGTGCATACAAATTCAGTTCAAGATGTGCAGGCATGCGACAGTGTGTGCGTGGACATTTAATATTACATGTGCAGGCATATAGATGTTTGGTTTTGAATGTGCATGTGTGAGGACCAAGCTTACTCCAACATAAGGCAGCTTACTTAATTGAAGTGCCTGATGTGCACGCCCGTTTTTGCTCAATTGATCGCTTCTCAAGGCACTCACTGTGGCAAAGATGCGGAACTCTGCTTTCAAAACACAAAGCCTCAAATTTACGTTGGAAACGTCTAACGTTCATGTAGGGCACGTTGTGCGCTGTTGTGCAGTACAAGAGGGTTGACCATAAATCCTTGTCCCTCATATGAAGCAAACAGGTGGCTTATCTTATCCACATCACAGCAGCCACACCACGAAATCAGGTGTAAAGGCGTGCAGCCTCACGCAATAAGAAGGCTACATCAATCACATGCATTGCAGTACAAGAGGGTTGACTATAAATCCTTGTCCCCCGTATGAAGCAAACAGGTGGCTTATCTTATCCACATCACAGCAGCCACATCACAAAAACAGGTGTAAAGGCGTGCAGCCTCGCGCAATAAGAAGGCTACATCAATCACATGCATTGCAGTACAAGAGGGTTGACTATAAATCCTTGTCCCTCATATGAAGCAAACAGGTGGCTAGCCTTATCCACATCACAGCAGCCACACCACAAAAACAGGTGTAGAGATGTGCAGCCTCACGCAATAAGAAGGCTACATCAATCACATGCCTCATACAATTAAGCTCGTCCTCTCCCCCGGCTACATCAATCACATGCATCATACAACTAAGCTCGCCCTCTCCCCTTTAATAGCATCTTCACGAACCTATAACTCTTCCAACACGAACCTATACTCTTCCAACTGCGCAACACGAACCTATACTCTTCCAACTAACACTTCCAACACGAACCTTTAACTCTTCCAACACGAACCTATACTCTTCCAACTGCGCAACACGAACCTACACTCTTCCAACTAACACTTCCAAGACGAACCTATAACTCGTCCAACTGCGCAACACGAATCTATACTCTTCCAACTAACACTTCCAACACGAACCTATAACTCTTCCAACTGCACACCTTGCGGAACCGCTCAAGGACCTGGAAGTGGCCCTTGTGATCGCCATGGCTAAAATTGAACCGCAGTACTGACATGCCAGCATCCAGCAAGCTCCCCAGCGTGGCCTGGGCAAGGCAGGGTGTAACATCAATTGCTGTGGAATACACACACGATATGCCTGGTACGTAGCTTAGGCCATGCTATGGAAAGGCAATTAATCATATACTGCATTGCTACATAAATGGTATGCTCAGTGCGTGGCTTTACTGCAACTCTCAAGTCTCTGTGTGTGTGTGTGTGTGTGTTTGTGTGTGTGTGTGTGTGTGTGTGTGTGTGTGTGTGTGTGTGTGTGTGTGTGTGTGTGTGTGTGTGTGTGACGGCAAAGCAGGACTTGTTTTCTAGTCATAAGTACATCTCACAATTGTGATCTCATTACAGAAAAAGGCAATGAACGATCTTTGCCCAGAGAGCATTTTCGGTTCGAAGCACAGGGGTGTGTGCGATTATTTATGAAAGTACGCAACGAAGGAGTTTTGTGTGGTGTCAGGACAAAAAACACGCTGCAATGCTTCATTTCAGAATGGCCTGTGTCTTTTTGGCCTAGTCAGCTCAATTTCCACCATAGACGCCAAAGGAATGATGCTTGTTGAAAGCGACGGCATGACTGCTGCTGTAATGCACATGCAAGCGTTTCAGTAACCAACCGGAGCAAAATTTCCCCATCCCAGCAGGCTGGTCCAGCTGTGCACGACCAAGTTATTTTCAACAGTCTATCACTCCAAGACCCACCACATCCCAGCAGGCTGGCCCGGCTGTGCACACAATCTTGGTCTTACGAGTGAAGTACTTGTATTTGTTGTCATCTATGATGGTGTCCATAGACAGCTTGGTGGACCTGCGGTTAGTGTGAAGCCGCAATATTTAGCATCCACGTACACATGAAAAGACAATTCCGCACACACACACACACACTCACATACAGGTCAGCACTTAACACCAGAAAAAGACATGCTGTCACAACAGAAGCAAAAAAACAGCACCTATGGTAAATCACTGTGCGCGCAGCATCGTCGGACAGCTTTTGGCGAGGTGTGCTTGTGATGTCGGGGCTCCTGGCCCCGAGAACCATGGCCTTCATTACGAGGCGCTGGTCGTCGTACAGGTCTTGGTCCCTGGCCACTGTGCGCCTGTTCAGCACAACCAAGCTGTCGCCGTCTTGCACGTCCACAATGTTCTGCACACATGTACACACACATGTACATGTACACAATATACACACAAATGTACACAATGTACACACACATGTACACATGTACTGTCGCCGTCTTGCACGTCCACAATGTTCTGCACACATGTACACACACATGTACACACATGTACATGTACACAATATACGCACACATGTACACAATGTGTGCACACATGTACACATGTACTGTCGCCGTCTTGCACGTCCACAATGTCTGCACACATGAAAATTTTACGCTGGGGTGGGCGTAGCATGGGTCTAGGACAAAAACAGTGCCACTATAGAACCACTGAACTTATGCTGCTCTGAGCACCTGGGATGCTTGCACACACTGAAGATACAAGGAAGCTTTATCCATGTCCTGCCAAATAAATGCCAATAAAATCCTTACTAATTTCTGTGCATCCAGATACCCACTTAGGTCCGCACATGAGCACACATGAGTTGTCATTGCACAATGTACATCATCCAAACAGCTCCTAACAGCTATATGTATGTGTCAGTTCTGATAATGCTTGCATGACTTTCTCGTGCAACCACGCTGTCCTTATTCTGCTTTGGTCACTCAATTTTACCTCCCTTAAGACTCACCATGGCCTTGCAGTATGCCCGCACGTCTTCAATGAGCTTGTGCACTTCATCCTCTGTGCTGGTGCTAGTGTTGGGCTTTAGCAGGATTCCTACTTGCCCATACATGGACCTGCACAGAAGAGGGATGATTGTACAAGATCAAATCGCTTTTTACAGATTTATCATCAGCTTCATCATGCAGGCCCTTCATGCAAGCTCAATATTTCCACCAACAGTATTCATACTGAACATGCTCACTTGCATTGGAATGCACATTTATGGCTCATTTATAGGTCACTCACACACTATGGCTCATTTATAGGCCACTCACACACTATGGCGCATTTTCAGGCCACTCATACAATACAGGCCACTCACACACTATGGCTTGTTTATAGGCCACTCACACAAGGACATGCTACAAATATTGTTACCCTGTAACTCCATTGCCAACGCTTGTTTCTGTATGGAAAAACGACATGACACACGCACCAAACATGTGCAGAAGATAACAGGTCTTGTTCACAGTTTCAAAACCTGCAATTTGGCTGTGTCAATCAATATTTGACATAGCAGCACAAATCAACACTGAGGGTACGTACACTCATGATGTTGTGCATTACACAGCCAGATCTGCTGTCGTCATGGCCTATGGTATCGTCATGCCAGGAGAATCACACACACACACACAACACACACACACACACACACACATTAACAAGCAGCATACACACACCAGGCTAGCACACAGAGCCAAGAACTTGGTTTCACGACCACCAGCAACACGGGCTGAACAAACAAACGCATGAATGGACATTACACGCTCACATATCCTACCTGCACTGCTTGACCAGCTGTCCTTCAGTGGACATTACCAGCAGTGGCATGGGCGGTCGGAACTTTGACAACAGAGCAGGAGCACGGCCACTGGTGGTGATGCAAATGATGGCCTTGGCTTTGGAGTCCATGGCCGTCTGTGATCAAAACACAGGTGATGCGAATGATAACTTTTGATTTGGAGTCCATGGCCGTCTGTGATCAAAACACAAGTGATGCGAATGATAACTTTTGATTTGGAGTCCATGGCCGTCTGTGATTAAAACACAGGT
>Ga0307942_1002734_pt1:7500-14323 | contig 14323 bp, 11 predicted proteins | sample OrgLakmetagen175_FD_201846 | JGI IMG/M metagenome (GOLD analysis project Ga0307942, IMG submission 201846) | Saline water microbial communities from Organic Lake, Antarctica - #175 | ecosystem: Environmental > Aquatic > Non-marine Saline and Alkaline > Saline | place: Antarctica...
TGTTCAAGCGTCACTACGTCTTTGAGCGACACACACAAGCTCACCAGCCTAGCACCTGGATTTCTCATATTCAAATACGATATTTGTTAATTACGCGCAGAAAGGCCTAGGACTGCAGGTCATGCGCACAAGACGCGTGCAAGCATAAGCACAGACGTGCACATACTTATAGACCACGCACCTGCATTCGCCACGTCTGTCATCTCTGCGCGGGTAGGTCTTGGACTGCAGAGAATAAGTGCATGCACCGTTACGAGATCAGGTGTGCACTTGGACATGTGAAGATGGTTACAGGTCCAAGACATGCGTCATTACGAGATCAGGTGTCCAAGACATGCGTCATTACGAGATCAGGTGTGCACTTGGACATGTGAAGATGGTTACAGGTCCAAGAGACACAGCTCAGGCTGTGTACAAAAAAGTGTTGTAAGTGCTGGTGTTTGTGCCAGATCGTAAAATGTACGCTCTGAGAAGATGCATTGAGGCGAGCGCGTTCTGACAAGCATCCTTACATAACACTCACGCTGCTGTCTGTAGTCTATAACAATTAGTCAAATTCATCTACTGAGCATCTTTTACAGAAACGTGTGTGCTGGCCATGGAGACTAATTAAAAATGTTCACACAGACTCCTTGCTGCGCACCAAAAACGCTCACCTGCTAATCATGGACTCCAACATCTGTGTGGCGCAGATGACAAATTTGCCAGCGATGTTGGCTTTGGTGATGAGCATCTTTTGAGCCAGAGGCACCTGCTCACATGTTTGGCGGGCATGAGGTGAAGAACTGTTTAAAAGCATCATTGTGAAAGCATCATTGTAAACGCATCATTGTGAAAGCATCATTGTGTAAGCATCATTGTGAAAGCATCATTGTAAAAGCAAAACTCGGACAATATCCAAGATTGACCTCTCAGCATCTTTTGAGCCAGAGGCACCTACTCACACCAACAAAAGGTATTTGACGGTGAAGGTGTCAATTACTTTTGACAAGTATTGTTAGGTTTTTCCAGGTAAGGAAAATTGAGGTCTGCTGTGGCAGGACCCACCCTTCTACGACGGCATCAATGCAGCGCAAGCGAACAAGACAACTTTGTATGCTACGACGGCATCAATGCAGCGCAAGCGAACAAGATAACTTTGTATGAACGCAAAACGACTTAACTGAGTGTTTCATTAATGAGAACTATAGTCGGATCATGGACCAGAATCCAATTTGAACAACTCATCAGTTTGTCCGTTGTATAACCCCTGAATATTCAAGAGTTCACCTTTGAACAGGGGATTTCCATGCCCATATCTCCACGGGCCACCATGATGCCGTCGCTCTCTTGCAAGATCTCGTCATACCGTCGCAGGCCCTCAGCGTTTTCTGCACATTCACACAAAACAAGTTGTGTTATCATGTTATTCCCAACGCTATTGTAAAGCAATGAGCAGCCTGTTTTACAAAGAGCTCAAAACAGCATTTCCATGTTATTCCCATCTCATGTTTTAGAATGCCTGAATTTCAGCCTTAGTTTTAATTTTCAGCTGTAGCAGGATCCTGAAAAAAAACATCCCTGACAGTCACGTGTAAATTTTGGGCCTCAACACTTTATACCACACCCACACCCCACCCCCCCCTCCCTGACCCCCCACACTTAAAAAAAGGGTGTCAATTTGCTCAAAATTCAAGCAGCTATCTGCCTGCATAGTTCTTGTGTCGACCAATATAATACCTGAAGAATTATAGGGCAAACACTGATACGCGCACGCTCTTGCATTGACCACCTGCTAAATGCACAAATCCAGCCAAAACCTTTGCCAAAGCACTTTTTTACTTTTTTCTTGCAACTTGCGCATACTGCAATATCTGAACTGCAAGTTTGGAATCAATTGCTGGTAATTTGCCTGAACACACCCCCACGGCCTACTTGGGGGCATTCCATGTATTTCTATGATCAGGCACCCAGACCCCCCCCTTTAATCAAATCACACAAAAAGAGTGCCAATCGAACGGGCTCAAGCTGAGGAATCCAAAAACATATTTATTGCTGGAATTGGCCCAGAAAAATTCTGGAGATCCCCCCCAAATGAACAGCCACCAACCTACCCCTCATAATTGACTCATCTGTATACCAATCGATAGCTCACAAAGTCAGGATTCCAAGCATGTAATTTATATTTCATTTGACACGTGTAGTCAAAACGATATGATAGATACAACCTCCTGGCCTTAGCCTTAATATCACAGCGAGTCTAGGCAAGAGCATGACCCACCCTGAAACATAAAATACATGATGCAGATTGCATGATTCCTGAAGCAGAGGTCGCCCCATACAAACGAGGGTTTAAACTGGGCCACAAGCATCTCCCAAGCATTCAAATTGTTGGCAGAGCTCAACATCAAAGTTTTTAAGACAAGATGCATGCCTTTAAGAGACAGGAAGAGGATGGCTTTACAAAAATTGGGTGAGGAGCTTGTTAGCATTGTTTGAGGGGGAGGCTGGCATAGGGACAACCAACGATGCATGCCCTCTCACCAATTTTAGAGATGATCTTGACATTCTCTCCGCCCTTCACTTCGCTCAGGATCGTTCGGATGAATCGCACATCAGCAGCACTCTGTAGTAACAATTGATTGCACAATAACCAAGATGTCAGTTAAACACTGTTGCTCTTTTAGAATGTTGCATGAAGGAGGCAAATTGTGCATCAAGGAAGCTGTAATGCAACCAGCATTCAATGCAGTACACAAAATCGATGTATAGGCCTCAGGGGTGCTGAGACGTGTTCCCTTGCAAGAATGAAACACAAAACATCTTGCTGAAGCAAGCTTGCGTGGCCAACAGGCTATTTTTTGTGCCCTCACACAACCACAAGACAAAAAGTACCTGCACAAAGCTGGCCGCCACAAAGTCCATCTTGTGCTTGGCAGCAAAGTTCTGCAGGTCATCGATGTCCTTCTCCGTCAGCACAGGGATGTCCACCTTCACACCGGGCAGGTTGCAGTTTTTGCGCTCCCCCAAGGCTTTGCTGTTCAGCACCGTGCCCTGCAGCTCAGTCTCACTCAAAATGTCGTCCACACGGATGCTCAAGGAGCCATCGGCCAGCAGAATGTTATTGCCTGGCTTCACGCTCTGGCACAGTTTGTCGTAGCTCAGCCCGATGCGGGTCTCTCCCCCCTCCTCCTTGTAGCCCTCAAACTCCGTGTACCTGGCACCCACAGCCTCCACGATGATTGTTTGGCCAGCCACAAGGTCAATGGACTTGTGATCACGCAGCATGGCTGTGCGGATCTCAGGACCCTTGGTGTCAAGCAAACTGGCCCATGCAGGTCCCTTGATGTCATTTGTGACTTTTGCTGCGGCAGATTTTTCCTTCCAGACCTACGGTCAGGTCAGCCATACCAGCCAGTGTTACTGCCCAAACAAAAATCTGTACTGAAGTGCCAGGAGCCTTAGCTAGACATGTCAGGTAGAACATGTGTGTAGACATGTGTGTAGACAAGCACACCTGCACACTCAGTTTGCGTCGTTGCTGTAGGATATGCCAACTTATAGTCTACGCAGAGAGGAAAGAGTGTTTTGTTGACGACACCTTTTCGTTCATAAACTCATTGGTGCCTGCAAACTGGCATTGCAGAAAACTCGCAGGATGATACAAGAGCATTTGCATAGATGTGCAGTCACTAACATTTTCACTAAATTTCAGTATTTCAGATTGGTGTTTACCTCAGGTTGCCCCTAAAAAAGTTATATAACGCAACAAAACACGGCAGTGACTTTGTTTTTTTGTCTTTCAAAGCATAGCCTTTCCAGTTCCAAAAGCTGCCATGTCAGGTTTTCATGGCTGAGGGCAACATCCTGATCACAGCAGTATTACTCTTGTTAACACACACACACACACACACACACACACACACACACACACACGCACACACACACACACGCACACACGCACACACACGCACACGCACACGCACACGCACACGCACAAGCACACGTACACATGCACACGCACACGCACACGCACACACACACCTTACGCAGCCGTTCCAGCACCTCAAGCTGCCCTTTGTGGTCGCCATGGCTGAAGTTGAAGCGTGCGATGTCCATGCCTGCGTCAACGAGCTGCGCGTAGAGAAAGGGGGCAAGGACACACAGGGTATTGTTGACAGGGTTGTCAAAGTTGGCGGAATGAACAGGAGCTGTTCAAGGAGGATAGAGCAGGCTGCCAGAAAGCAGAAGCTACAAATGGGGAGACGTGAGGCTGCAGGGTAAACAAGAAGGTGTTCACTCTGCCGATGGAATGACAGGGTTTTGGGGAGAAGCATGGAAGGAGAAAGGAGAAGAAGGTGAGAGAAGCACATAACTACACCTTTCAAACATAGCAAGCAAGGTCACATGCTCATGCGCTACAAAGCAGGCATACTTGAAATGGGAATGCACATACCTTACTAAAATTTGCCTACTACAAGGGCATGGGACAGGAAGGCTAGGAGCAGCTAGTACAATAAAACAAAGCCTCAAACAGCACAAACCCCCCTGACGCAGCTTTGCAGAACTGCCCAGCAAGCACTGCGAATGACTGAAGCACATAAGTACACCTAAACAAGCACCAGACGTGTGCGCCACACGCACCTGACCCAGCTTCTCCTCTCCCCAGCACAGGGAGCTCATAGTGCAGATGATACTTTTGGTACTAGAGCAATGGATCACTAAACAGTACTCATACACCAGCACCAGACGTGCGCGCCACACGCACCTGACCCAGCTTCTCCTCTCCCCAGCACACAGAGCTCATAATGCAGATGATATTTTTGGTACTAGAGCAATGGATCACTTAACAGTACACATACACCAGCACCAGACGTGCGCGCCACACGCACCTGACCCAGCTTCTCCTCTCCCCAGCAAGCAGGGCCCATCGTGCAGATGATTTTGGTGCGGCGCTGCCCCTCAGCAGGGGCTACAATGAGGGGCAGGCTGGTCAGCGTTGAGCGCAGAGAACGCACACCAGGGCGCTGCGTGGGTGCGGCTGCAGTGCACATTGTGGGAGTGTTGTGTGTCAGAAAGAAAATGAGGGGCAGGCAGGTGAGGGTTGAGCGCAGAGGACGCACACCAGGGCGCTGCGTGGGTGCGGATGCAGTGCACACTGTGGGAGTGTTGTGTGTCATAAGGATGAAGGAGGGGCCTCACATTCAGGAAGTGCCTCCTTCCCTTGTAGGCTTGGGGAGTGATTTAGCCCTGCCTGCTTCTTTCCTTGTTTGCTTGTGAAGGCTTGGGGATGGTGGCTGCAAGGGGAAGGGTTTGGACAGCTGGAGCAAATGGAGGGCTCCTACTTTTGCTTATATCTGAATTAAGGGTTCATATGCATCACAAGGCACTGCAGGAGTGCCTGTGGCACAGTAAGATTCTGTGTGCAAGCCTCACAGGGCAAAACAACAAGGGGGAAAACTCGACAAGGGGAATGAGGTGCAGGTAAATGCTGCGTAACAATCGGTGGGGGCGTTTGTTTGTCCCTTATTCTGGCTGCTTCTGTTTAAACTGTGCACGCCAAGAGTGAAACAGGTTTGCTCAAGCACAGTCCTTGTGGGTTGCGGGTGTAGGACCTGCGTGGTGTAGGAAGTACCTTTGCTATGCACACAAAAGTAGACACGGTCATATTGCCAGGCAACCTTTTCAGAGTGCTACAGCTTCGCACGCGTAAGCTTGACAAGCACAACAATGCGTCATGGCAGTGTGTGCACCGTTTCCTATCAAGATGATAGGTTCGTGCTACACCACTCCATGTGTTGGTGTCACCATGTATGTGTCGGTGCTGTCCATCATGCATTGGCATGTATGTGTGATGCTACACCACTCCATGTGTTGGCGCCACCATGTATGTGTCGGTGCTGTCCATCATGCATTGGCATCAGTGTTGTGCTCCTGACGCTTGACGGCGTCAATGGTAAATGACGCTGACGGCGTAATTTATCTCAAATTGACGGTGAAAATAGTAAATTACGCCGTCAATCGTCAGAGTTTAGTGACGGTAACGCCGTTATTTACGATCGTTATTTACGGTGCCATTTTTGAATGACGCCATATGTGCACAACACTGATTGGCATGTACGTGTGATGGTACACCACCATGCTTTAGCAACACATGCCATGTATTGGCACGTATATGTAGGGTTGGCCAGAATTGTATATGTACATTGTATATGACCGTATATTCGGTGATTTCCCTGCCAAAAAAAAAGTATACACACCGTATATATATGGTTCTGGCCAACCCTATGTACGTGTGATGGTACACCACCATGCTTTAGCAAAGCATGCCATGTATTGGCACGTGTATGTGATATTTCCTCCCAAGCATTCGCACAGCATGCCATGTATTGGCATGCGTATGTGACATTTCCTCCCAAGCATTCGCACAGCATGCCATGTATTGGCATGTATATGTGATATTTCCTCCCATGAATTTGCACAGCATGCCATGTATTGGCACGTGTATGTGATATTTCCTCCCAAGCATTCGCACAGCATGCCATGTATTGGCACGTGTATGTGATATTTCCTCCCAAGCATTCGCACAGCATGCCATGTATTGGCATGTATATGTGATATTTCCTCCCAAGCATTCGCACAGCATGCCATGTATTGGCACGTATATGTGATATTTCCTCCCAAGCATTCGCACAGCATGCCATGTATTGGCATGTATATGTGATATTTCCTCCCAAGCATTCGCACAGCATGCCATGTATTGGCACGTGTATGTGATATTTCCTCCCAAGCATTCGCACAGCATGCCATGTATTGGCATGTATATGTGATATTTCCTCCCAAG
>Ga0307942_1002735_pt1 | contig 14320 bp, 19 predicted proteins | sample OrgLakmetagen175_FD_201846 | JGI IMG/M metagenome (GOLD analysis project Ga0307942, IMG submission 201846) | Saline water microbial communities from Organic Lake, Antarctica - #175 | ecosystem: Environmental > Aquatic > Non-marine Saline and Alkaline > Saline | place: Antarctica: Organic Lake...
CGCCCACCACGGCCGCCTCTACCCCTGCCACCGCCATGGGCCTGGAAGCCATCGACAGCCTCAGCCTATATGTATGTCGTGTAAATGTGTGTATGTGTGTGTGTGTGTGTGTGTCTGTGTGTGTGTGTGTGTGTGTGTGTGTGTGTGTGTGTGTGTGTGTGTGGTGTGCATGCATATGTGTGTTGCGTGCTTGCAAGTGCGTGTGTGTGTGTGTGTGCGTGTGTGTGTGTGTGTGTGTGTGTGCGTCTGTGCGTGTGTTTACGCGGGCGCTGGACACAACCCTACACTCGCGTTGAGCGTCCTGTTTCTGGAGATGGTTAAAACTTGATGTCATGCTGTCAGCCCTGTCTCAGCCTTTTCATTAGGCATGCACATACACAGACCCACACTTCGGTACTGATGCATGTACACACACACACACTTCGTTACTGATGCACATACACACACACCCACACTTTGGTCCTGATGCACATACACACACACCCTTCGGTACTGATGCACACACACACACTTCGGTACTGATGCACATACACACACACCCACACTTTGGTCCTGATGCACATACACACACACCCTTCGGTACTGATGCACACACACACACACTTCGGTACTGATGCACATACACACACACCCACACTTTGGTCCTGATGCACATACACACACACCCTTCGGTACTGATGCACACACACACACACACTTCGGTACTGATGCACATACACACACCCACGCTTCGGTACTGATGCACATACACACACACCCTTCGGTACTGATGCACACACACACACTTCGGTACTGATGCACATACACACACCCACGCTTCGGAACTGAGAATGTCGTGTGTAGCAATTTCATGACGTCTGCAAAAATTCAGCGCGAGTTTTTGGTCAGAAAGTTGGTAGCGACTTCTCCCCTCATTCACCCCCACTCCATTACACAAGCACACACACACACACACACACACACATGCATGAACTCGTATGGAAAATCTGCAAGCTCACCTTTTCAGCAGTTGTTTGGACAGAGCCGGTGGTGTCTTGAAACCCACCCCCACCAGCAGCATCATCTGGTTTGGGGGTGCCCACCGAAATCCACTCTCCATCCTCCTCTGGGGCGTTCTCAAGCCCCAGCCTGCATGAGGTACGAGCGTGTGTGTGTGTGCGCGTGTGTGCGTGTGTGTGTATGTGTGTGTGTGTGTGGGTGAACTTGCGGATGTGTGTGTGTGTGTGTATATTGGTGTGGATGTGTAGGTATGCGTGCTTATGCTTGTATGTTTGCAGGTGTGTGTGTGCGCGCGTGCTTATGTGTTATGAAAGTGTGTGTGTGCACATGTGTTATGTGTGTGCGAGTGCATGCATGCGCTTGCATCAGAATGTTGATGTATCTATACACGTCGACGTGTCTATGCAGAGCAACTTGACATTAGCACTGCACGTACATACACGCATACACACGCATACACACGCATAAACACGCATACACACGCATACACACGCATACAGTGTGTGCACTCTGCCCTTGACCCGCAATTCCTAGGCTCTGTTTAAAGCTAGCGTTAGCGTAATTACACATGGCAAGCATTTGACACGCAGACGTACACGCACAAGCAGGCACAGACACAGACACACACACACACACAGACACAGACACACACGCAGACATAGACATACGTACATGCAGACGTACACACATGCAGGCGCAGACGCAGAAACGCAAACGCAGACGTACTTACATGCAGGCGCAGACGCAGAAACGCAAACGCAGACGTACTTACATGCAGGCGCAGACGCAGAAACACAAACGCAGACGTACTTACATGCAGGCGCAGACGCAGAAACACAAACGCAGACACAAGCACACATAGACACACATGCAGGTGCAGACGCAGATATACACGCAGACATACGCAGACACACAAGCAAACAGACAGACATACACACATGCAGACGTGCATTTTCATGCAGGCACAGACGCAGACACACACACGCAGACATAGACATACGTACTCATATGCAGACACACGCAGACACACACAGACAGACATAGACATACGTACTCATATGCAGACACACACACACACACACGCAGACATAGACATACGTACTCATATGCAGACACACGCAGACACACACAGACAGACATAGACATACGAAAACGCAGACGTACACTTACATGCAGGCTCAGATGCAGAAACACAATGCAGACAGACGAAGACATATGTACACTCACATGCATGCAGACGCAGACGCACACACAGACAGACAGACAGACATATAGACGTACACGCAAACACACACACTCCACACACATGCAGACGAGATCTAGGTCGGCGCTATCTTGGGATGGTGTGTCTGCTGGTGGCTGGCGGTACTGCTGAAGTGCTCCCAGCCTTCCTCAGTTGCCTCCTGACTCTCCAAAAAAACCACCCCTCCAATTTTATTTTGTTGTTTCCTTGCGTTTGTGGAGATGGGGGTGACCAGCACAACATCTGAACAGCTGGATTTAGATCACTTTTTTGTCCTACACCCACCCAGCTAGTTTTTGAGTTACTTTTGTCCGTTTTTGTCCTACACACACCTTGCTAGCTCATCCAGATCAACCTTCATGCACAAGTCCCTGTAAGTCTCTGACTGAGCAGCGTTCAACCTGCTCGATGTACTGGGGCCTGCTGCAGCGCATGCCGCTGCTGCAGCTGCAGCTTCCTGTGCACATGAATGTGTGGGTGTGCGTGCGTGCGCACGTGTGTGTGTATGCGTATGTGTGTGTGCGCACGTGTGTGTATGTGTGCGCACACGTGTGTATGTGTGTGTTGTGCCTGCTTGTTCGCCTGCATGCTTCTGCAAGGTCTTGCGAGTTGTTGCATTACTGATTACAGTTTTGCATTACTGATTACAGGACTGAAAAGCACGTGGCGTGCGTGATTGGGTAGGGAGCTGCAGTGATGAGGAAATCAGAGGTACTGTGAGCGTAAGATTTGGTAATTAGGCTATGGAGGCACAGTAACCCAATGGAGGCACACAAACTTGCCCGGGATTACGTCACCTGGTGTCACACTGGTTAGGGTGCTTAGCAAGAAGCAAAGCCAATTGGTTAGGACCCAGAGAGCTTGCCTATGCGCCACTGGGCTTTCAGGGGGGAGCGACATGCAGCAAACAAAACCAGGGTTGTCCCATCACCAGCCTGCCTGCCAGAATGGTGTGGGTGATGCCTGCCTACCAGGATGGTGTAAATTATGCCTGCCTACCAGAATGGTGTGAATTATGCCTGCCTACCAGAATGGTTTGAATTATGCCTGCCTACCAGAATGGTGTGAATTATGCCTGCCTACCAGGATGGTGTGAATTATGCCTGCCTGCCAGAATGGTGTGGGTGATGCCTGCCTACCAGAATGGTGTGAATTATGCCTGCCTACCAGAATGGTGTGAATTATGCCTGCCTACCAGAATGGTGTGAATTATGCCTGCCTACCAGAATGGTGTGAATTATGCCTGCCTACCAGAATGGTGTGAATTATGCCTGCCTACCAAAATGGTGTGGGTTATGGCGTCACATTTTCAACATCAGCATGCATGGAATAACTGCCGTGACATAGGATGATGTACAACTAGCATGACATAGGATGACATACAACTTGATATTCATAGGATATAGGATGATATTCAACCTGATATACAACTAGCATGAGATACGATGACATACAACTACCACAACCTGATACACATAGAATCAGGGTCGTCCAGTTCGTTTTTTTGGGAGCAAGGGTTCGATAAAGTTTGTGAAAGTTCTAGAACCCTCGAACTGTTCAAAGGGTTCGACGTGCGAATTTGGGAACCGGGCCCGTCAAAATGCGTGAAAGTCTGCGAACCTGAACTTTTGGCCGAACCTCAAACTGAACAACCCTGCATAGGATATACAACCTGATATACAACTGCCATGGCATAGGCTGACGTACAACTAGTATGACATAGGATGACATACAACCTAACATGCAACCTGATATACAACTGCCATGGCATAGGCTGACGTACAACTAGCATGACATAGGATGACATACAACCTAACATGCAACCTGATATACAACTAGTATGACATAGGCTGACGTACAACTACCATGCAACCTGATATACAACTAGTATGACATAGGATGACGTACAACTAGCATGACATAGGATGACGTACAACTAGTATGACATAGGATGATGTACAACTAGTATGACATAGGATGACGTACAACCTGATATACAACTAGCATGACATAGGATGATTTACCAGATGATTTACAACTATTATGACATAGGATGACATACAACCTGACATACAACCTGATATACAACTAGATGACATAGGATGACGTACAACTAGTATGACATAGGCTGACGTACAACTAGTATGACATAGGATGATGTCATGTGATTCCTTAGAAGCAAGTGCCTTTCTCTATCTCAACTGCAATCATACACCTTTTTATTTCGATTGCAATTCCAAAGGTCGTTGATGACTCACATGCTTGTGTTAAGGTACAGGTGGCTCACAAACACATGTTAACGACCAGTGCGTGCGTATATGTGTGTGTACTGACTACATTTACTGTCTCTGTTTCCATTCCAAAGCCTGAGGAGCTATCATAATAGCACAGAAACGTGTGTCAACACACTAGTCACTGTACGTAAACAAAAACACCACAATCAATGTATCAATGTACGTAACGTACACACAAAAACACCACAATCCCCACACCTGCGCTTCAGCCGCTGCTGCCGCTGCTGCTGCCTGCTGCTGAAGTTCAGCAGTGACGTGTGCATGCGCAGTCAGACGGCGATCCATGAGGCGGTCCCTATGAGTGATTGTGTGTGGGTGCGTGTTTGTGAGTGTGTGTGTGCATGTGTGTGTGCGTGTGTATGTGCGTGTGCATGCGCAGTCAGAGGGAGATCCATGAGGCGGTCCCTATGAGTGATTGTGTGTGTGTGTGAGAGTGTGGGTGCGTGTTTGTGAGTGTGTGTGTGCATGTGTGTGTGCGTGTGTATGTGCATGTGCATGCGCAGTCAGAGGGAGATCCATGAGGCGGTCCCTATGAGTGATTGTGTGTGTATGAGAGTGTGGGTGCGTGTTTGTGAGTGTGTGTGTGCATGTGTGTGTGCGTGTGTGTATGTGTGTGTGTATTTGTTTCAAGAAATGGAGGCACATACATATGCGTAGAGGATGCCGCACAGGGCCTTCCCTGAGCCCCCCCCCTTCTGTACTGCTGAATGCCGCTGAAGGCTTCCGTGCCTATTGACCAGTCACTACGTCAACAACGTTTGCTATCACACTTTGTTCTGATTTCCTCTTTGTTTCGATGCAGGCGATGCTCCTGGGCAAGACGATGCCCCTGCAACACCAGTAAAATCAACGATAGGCACACATGTCCAATCACACGTACCTACCTACCTACCTACCTACCTACCTACCTACCTACCTACCTACCTACCTACCTACCTACCTGGTACACACAAACATACACACTTGCACACACACACAACAGACAACACACACACAACAGACAACACACACCCACAACCACACACACGCACACTTGTACACACCTCCATGCGAGGGAAGGAGCCTCCAAAGGCCTCCATGCGTGTATGTGGTGCTGCAGTGTGTGGTGCGTGCTGCCATGCTCCAAAGTGTAGGGCAGCCTGTGTGAGAGAGCATGTGTGCATGCCTCAGAGACTAGATCAGCCTGTCATTGAATATGTGTGTACAGCAAGTATGTGCGTGGCTGTGTATGCGTGGGTGCGTGCACCTTTGCGTACCTGTGCGTGTGTATGTGTGATATGTGTGTACAGCAAGTATGTGCGTGGCTGTGTATGCGTGGGTGCGTGCGCCTTTGCGTACCTGTGTGTGTATGTGTGATATGTGTGTACAGCAAGTATGTGCGTGGCTGTGTATGCGTGGGTGCGTGCGCCTTTGCGTACCTGTGCGTGTGTATGTGTGGTGTGTGCTCATGTTTGGAGTTACGCTCTAGGTCAGTGGGCATCCTATACTACAACGCCACTTGCCTGCATCCCAGTTTCATCCCAATTTCATCCCAGATTCATTCCGATTTCATCCTAATTTTGTCCCAATTTCATCCCAGATTCATCTCAAATTCATTCCAATTTCATCCTAATTCTGTCACAATTTCATCCCAGATTCATTCCGATTTCATCCCAATTTCGTCCCAATTCCATCCCAGATTCATCCCAGTTTCATCCCAATTTCATCCCAGATTTATTCCAATTTCATCCTAATTTCGTCCCAATTTCATCCCAAATTCATCTCGGTTTCATCCCAGCTTCATTCCAATTTCATCAGCCCACTCAAGACCCTGCACCTGTGGTTCTCTTCAGCAAAGCAAGTTGGAGCAACGGACCGCCTAGCTCCCCCCCCCTGGAAAAACCGTCACCTTTCATTTCGGGCTCAGCAGCCTTATGACTATCATTGGCCATAATTGTATATGCACACCGTATATGATCGTACATACGGAAAATACCCCTGCAAAAAACACTGTTTATAGCATACAGCGTACATATACATGTATAATTTTTGCCAGCCGTGCTAACGGCCAATACTGCTGTGACTTCACGCTCCAGGCACTCAACACACAGCAGCATCCTACAACAGCCGCGCCTCCCCCCGGCTACCCCTCGTTTTTGCTAGCACTGCAAGCAAGACAGACAGCTCCCAACACATAGCAGCAGCTGAACCGGCAGACAGCGTCTCCACCTGGCTCTAGCCCTCCCTCCCTCCCTGTGTGAACACACCCACAGCCCTGTGTGAACACACCCTGTGCTCCAGCCCTGTGTGAACACACCCACCTGTCAGTTGGGCTCGGCACCAGGTCGATGACTAGGAAGTGATATCATCCTACACCCACCTGTCAGTTGAGTTTGGCACCAGGTCGATGACCAGGATCGTGATGTCATCCTGGACTCCTGCTTTGTCCAGGGCGGTGTGCATGGCGATGTTGGTGGCCTGGCCTGCAGTCATGCGCCGCACCTACGCACAAAATAGGATGCTTCTTTGTCACGATAACAGCTCCGGAATTTTTACACGATAGCGTGGCAGCAGTATCAGTGGCCTGGCCTGCAGTCATGATGCGCCGCACACACACACACACACAAAATATGATGCTTCTTTGTCACGATAACAGCTCCGGAATTATTATGCGACAGCGTGGCAGCAGTATCGGTGGCCTGGCCTGCAGTCATGATGCGCCGCACACACACACACATTGTAGGATGCTTCTTTGTCACGATAACAGCTCCGGAATTTTTACACGATAGCGTGGCAGCAGTATCGGTGGCCTGGCCTGCAGTCATGATGCGCCGCACAAACGCAAGGAGGAAGATGGCAGAAGAAGAGATGTAACATCGCACAGATCGAGCTCTCATGTAATATAATGTGGCGTGGTGTGGCGATATTTGGTGGTCTGGCCTGCAGTCATGCGCCGCACACACGCACAACAGAAGTTCCTTTGCCGTACTAGCACAGAGATTATGCGATGGCATGGCGACAGTTGGTGGCTGGGCCTGCATTTGCGCTGCACCTAGGCATTAGAAAAAAGGCAACACAGAGACAACACATCGTATGAGCACTTGTTTTGTGCTATGCCATGGCAGCGAAATTGATGGCCCAAGCTGCAGCCACGCATTGTCAAAAATTGCAGGATGAAAAAACGTAATCAATTTCAGCAGGCAGCGTGTCTGCACCAACGCACAAGCTCATTGAGGGCAGCGAGCACAGCGCGTCTGTAATGTAGTCAACTGTGAGTGACGTATCCCACACAGTGTAACTAGGGTGGCCAGAACCGTGTGTACATACTCCGTGTGTGTGTGTATTTGGTGATTTCTTGGTGTGGTTTTTGATTTTGATTTGGCCAGAACCGTGTGTACATTCTCCGTGTGTGTGTATTTGGTGATTTCTTGGTGTGGTTTTTGATTTTTATTTTAATTGTTGTGTAATTTCTTGGTGTTATCTTGATGTATGCGTTGTATTTGGTGATTTCTCTGCCAAAATTACCGTATGTACACCGTATATATATGGTCCTATGGCCAGCCCTTAATAAAGCACACACCCACACTTCCTCTTTTTGGGCAAACAATCTACCGCCTGCTCTTTCTGGAGGGTAACCGTCGTAGCCAGCAGCTCCCACGGGTGTTATAAGAGAAACACGGTGCTCACCCACTACTATACACACACCATGAACTCATGAACTCGTCACTGCATTCACACTTTCAGGCAGCTTGTAGACAGCCACTTACGCCAGGACAACGTCTCAGACAGATGCAAACACACCTTTTGCATTCAGCTTGTAGACAAAACCACCAACCACGTCAGGATGACGTTTTAAACGGATGCAAACACACCTTTTGAATGACCGTTTTGGGCAGGACTGCATCCCACAGGCCGTCAGACGCAATGATGATGCGTGCGCCTGCAGCAGGTATACTGATCTGACGGATCTCTGGGTCGCCTGCAATGCACGAATGACATTATGAGATCCCAGGAGCCAACGTGTGATATGTGCGTGGTCCTGAAAGGCAGCTCATGCTGTGGAGACAGGGGAATGTGCGTGGTCCTGAAAGGCAGCTCTTGCTGTGGAGACAGGGGAATGTGTGTGGTCCTGAAAGGCAGCTCATGCTGTGGAGACAGGGGAATGTGCGTGGTCCTGAAAGGCAGCTCATGCTGTGGAGACAGGGGAATGTGTGTGGTCCTGAAAGGCAGCTCATGCTGTGGAGACAGGGGAATGTGCGTGGTCCTGAAAGGCAGCTCATGCTATAGAGGCAGGGATACTGTCTGACCTGACGGATTGCAGGGTTACTTACATGCGGGACGTTTGGGTGAATTAATTGAAGTGACTACAGCAAATTTTCGAATTCTAAAGGGGAGACGAGTTTGATCATTTGAGGTTATTTGACACTTTTTTCTTTTCCCGGAATTAATTAGAGGGAGAACAAGCTTTGGTTTGTCAATTTAGGTAACTCAGGATTTCCCCCAAATTTATAGCAAGGAAACGAGTTTGAGTCGGTCAGTCATCTTGGGTGCATCATTTGAAATGACTGCAGTGATTTTAGAAATGGTAGGATTGGAGAACCGGGGGGCACAATGGGGAGCTTTTCGTGCTCGTGTGATGTAAATTGTTCAGACACTTTAGGAGACGCGGATAAGTTATTAGGAGACGCGGATAAGTTATTAGGAGACGCGGATAAGCGATTGACAAGAAAAGATGCTTTCTATGAAAGGATGCTTTTTATGAAAGGATGCTTTTTATGAGCTGCGTCTGTGGTTCAAGATGCAGAGGTGATCTCCTGCCTGCCTGGTAGAAGCCAGCAATCGCTTATGAAGGGCCCTGAACACGTGCACAATGAGAACACACACGCACACACACGCACGCGTGCACACGCACACACAGCACTCATTCATGTTCAAATAGTCCCACTTTGACAGGATTTCCTGCTTTGTAGCTGCCTATGCTGCGTGTTAATCCCCCCAGGTCACACACACACACGCACACACACACACGCACACACAAACACATACACACAAAAGCATGCAACACATACATGCCCAAACACACCCACCAATGACAGCATCTTCTGCTTCGTAGTCGCCTATGCTGCGCGTCATGGCAAGGCCCCCTAGCCACACACAACCACAAGTACACGCGCACACGCATACATGCCCAAACACACCCACCAATGACAGCATCTTCTGCTTCGTAGTCGCCTATGCTGCGCGTCATGGCAAGGCCCCCTAGCCACACACAACCTCAAGTACACGCGCACAGGCACACATGCCCAAACACACCCACCAATGACAGGATCTCCTGCTTCGTAGTCGCCTATGCTGCGCGTCATGGCAAGGCCCCCTAGCCACACACAACCACAAGTACACGCGCACACGCACACGCACACATGCCCAAACACACCCACCAATGACAGCATCTCCTGCTTTGTAGTCGCCTACGCTGCGCGTCATGGCAAGGCCCCCCTAGCCACACACAACCACAAGTACACGCGCACACGCACACGCACATGCCCAAACACACCCACCAATGACAGGATCTCCTGCTTCGTAGTCGCCTATGCTGCGCGTCATGGCAAGGCCCCCTGGCCACACACGCAGCTGCCCCACTGCTCGGCCATCCACCTCGGACTGCTCAATTTCACCTGTGTGCAATATCGCACACACGAGTTTACACTCACCTGTGTGCAATATCGCACGCACAAGTTTACACGATAAAATTCCCATGTGTGAGTTTCTGTACACATACACTCACCTGCAGCGTTTAGCAGTGAGAGCACACAAACTGCATACGACATACACAGGCACGCACACACACACACACTCACACACACACAAACACACACATACCTCCTGCTGCCTTGATGCGCTCGCGCTCTGGGCTGTTGTCTGCCACCCGGTGTTGCCCACTGATCTGTAATGCACATGCAATAAAAAAAGGATCAAAATATTGTGTGCACAGACACAGACAATCGACCAGCAGTGCTTACGTCTGGTATTTAATACACATAAGCACAAATATTATAACACAGGCCAAGAATACACACAGTGGTGTTCAATACACACAAGCAAACACCAGAGAGAGTGTAGCTGGGGAGCTTGGCAGGCAATGGCTGGCAGACAGCAGTTGGCAGGCAATAGCTGGCAACGTAAAGGTTAAAATACAAGCAGTTGACACAGAACGAATTGCTGGCAAACACGTACTCTATCACACAAACACACACACACACACACACACACACACACACACACACATACAAACAAGACAGCACTACTGACAGGGGTGCACATATCATGCGCACAGGGTTAACACAACCTCAGTAATGTGCAGATTGTGCAGGCTGTTGTGCACACACAAGACAGCACTGCAGACAGGGGTGCACAGAATCATAAACACAGGGCTAAGCGATCCTGGGCAGTGTGCAGATTGAGCAGCTTGCACAGATTATTAAGTAGATGGTTCAAGTATGCGTTTTGTGTGCCTTTGTGTGCCAGGGTGTTTGCTGCGGCAGGCATAAGGACCAAATTTAGGGCACCCTTAATGCATGTCAGCTCCTGTGTGTGTAAGTGTGAGTTGTGCGTGTGTTTGAGCTGATACACATAAAACCAGCAACCAGCGGAGTAAACACACACACGCACCACTGACTGTTCCACCATCACAAGCACGACACGCACACACACACACACACACGCGGCCCCCTCCCCCCACACATTACCCACCCACCCACACACATCACTGGCCTTTCCTCCCTTACAATCACAACACATACACACTCACACAACCACCAACACCCACCTGAATGATCTCTGTACCAGTGTCCATGTACGCGCAGCTGTCACCCACGCTGGCCACGACGACCTCCCACCCCACAACCATAACGAGCGTGGCCGTCGTGCCACTCTGCTTAAACCGCCGCTTGCATTCGTTGTTCGTTTCCACAAAGCCAGCGTGCAGTGCCTGTTCATGTCAGAGCAGAACGCAGCAGACGGTTTGCTTGACGACAAGTTCACCGTTCACTGTTCACTGTTCATTGTTCACTGTTCAGCTTTCATTGTTCACTGTTCACTATTCACTGTTCATTGTTCACTGTTCACTGTTCACTGTTCACTGTTCACTGTTGTCCACTGTTCACTGTTCACTGTTCACTGTTCACTGTTCACTGTTCACTGTTCACTGTTCATCGTACTTGCTACACTGCCCTACACATAGCCTGTATGAGTAGGGTGAATCATCATACTTGCTCCTGTCCTACACATAGCCTGTATGAGTAGGGTGAATCATCGTATTTGCTATACTGTCCTACACATAGCCTGTATGAGTAGGGTGAATCATCGTATTTGCTACACTGTCCTACACATAGCCTGTATGAGTAGGGTGGGCCATCGTACTTGCTACCCCGTCCTACACATAGCCTGTATGAGTAGGGTGGGCCAGAACCATATATTCACACGTACATACGGTGTATACACGGTATTTCAAGCAGGGAAATCACCATGCATACGGTTATGTACGGTGTGTATATACGCTTCTGACCAATCCTATGTATGAGTGCCTGTGTGAGGAAGCACACCAAGTTCTGTGTGGACACGTACTAATGAGTTGCTTGAAGCTGAAATTGCATATGGAGTGATCTCCCACACAAAGCTAGCACGCAGTGCCTGCTCTCGTGAGGGCATAATTAATTAATTCCAGCTTGAGTAGTGCACATGTTTGGAGCAATTGCTGTTCACCTTCCCAGCATTTGCTGTTCACCTTTCCAGCATTTGCTGTTCAACTTTCCAGCATTTGCTGTTCACCTTTCATCCTTGCAGCATTTGCTGTTCAACTTTCCAGCATTTGCTGTTCAACTTTCATCCTTGCAGCATTTGCTGTTCACCTTTCATCCTTGCAGCATTTGCTGTTTATCTTTCATCCTTGTAGCACTTGCTGTCCAACTTTCCAGCATTTGCTGTTCAACTTTCATCCTTGTAGTATTTGCTGTTCAACTTTCCAGCATTTGCTGTTCAACTTTCATCCTTGCAGCATTTGCTGTTCACCTTTTATCCTTGCAGCATTTGCTGTCCATCTTTCATCCTTGTAGCATTTGCTGTTTGCCTTTCCAGCATTTGCTGTTCACCTTTCATCCTCGTAGCATTTGCTGTTCACCTTTCATCCTTGCAGCATTTGCTGTTCACCTTTCATCCTCGTAGCATTTGCTGTTCACCTTTCATCCTTGTAGCATTTTCTGTTGACCTTTCATCCTTGCAGCATTTGCTGTTTGCCTTTCAAAGCCTGTTACAAATCAACACAACCTGGGTGCACGCACAAAATGAGCATCTTGGACAAGCCCAACAAAAGTAGGGTTGGCCAGAACCGTATATATACACCGTATATGATTGTACATTTCGTGATTTCCCTGCCAAAAATACCGTGTATACACCGTATATATATGGTTCTGGCCAACTCTAAACAAAAGTAGTCATGCACGGAAACAGTCTACAACGTAAGCTCCCTAGGTATGCTTACCTGGGTAATTACAAAATACGCACACACACAATAGGTACCTAGGTAACATACAAAACATGCACATACAACACACGCAACGACACAAACAAATTTACTCCACAAACGCACACACCTTTGGTGCACGCTCTATGAGGGCGTCTTGGGCCTGCCAGGTCAGGGCATCTGCATCACGCACGCCGTCCAAAGCAGGCACAGCAGGCGAGGCAGCGCGCAGACGGTCTGCACGCTTAGCTACCGCTTGCAGCAGGTTTTTGGACGTGTACTGCAATGAGGACATGCATCGTAAAAGATGTAAGTTCATACTAGATGCTTGACAATATGCATCGTAACAGATGAAAGTTTATATTAGATGCTTCTTTGCAGCAGGCTGTTGAACGTGTACTGCAATGAGGATGTGCATCATAAAGCTTATCTCTTTCACCATATGGTATGCACACCAGGGAAGTACACTGGGTGCCCAAATTATTCAGGGGGGCCCGGAACAGCCTGTAAAAGTTTCCAGGGTTCCCCGGAACTGCTTTTAAAATTATTCAGGGTGTTATAAAATTTCCCAGGCCGGGGGCTGTCGCCCCCGGCCCCAAGCACGATGTTAATGCTTGTGTGTGCATGTGTGTGTGTGTGTATTTTGGTGTGTGCGTGCATGTGCGTGTGTGTGTGCTTGTGCCTGTATGTGCGTGTGCGCGTGGTTGTGTGTGCCTGCGTGCGTGCTCGTGTGTGTGTATGTGTGTGTGTGTGTGTGCGTGTGTGTGCGTACGTGTGTGCGTCTATGTGTGTGTGCGTGTGCGTGTTTGCGTGCGTGTGTGTGTGTGTGTGTGTGTGTGCGTGTGTGTGTGTGTGTGTGTGTGTGTGCGCGTGTGTTTATGCGTGTGTGTGTGTGATGTGTGATATGTGAGTGTGTGCGTTCATTTGTGTGTTGTGTATTGTGTATGAGTTGTTTTATACGCTTTGTGCATGTTTGTGTGTGTGTAATTGCGTGTGTGTGTGTATGTGTGTGCGTATGTGTGTATGTGCGTATGTGTGTGTGCTTGTGTGTGTGCGTGTGTGCGTGGTTGTGTGTGCCTGTGTGCGTGCTCGTGTGTGTGTGTGTGTGCGTGCATGTTTGTGTGTGTATGCATGTGTGTATGTGTGCGACTTGTTCGTATGTGCCTGACATCGCATGTGCTTGACATCGCTTGAGGTCCGCGCATGGCTGCTAGTTGAGGCCTCATCAAGGCCTGGGGCACGGGGAGGGGGGGGAGCAGAGGGAGGAGGAGCGGGGGACTTCCATCT
>Ga0307942_1002736_pt1 | contig 14318 bp, 17 predicted proteins | sample OrgLakmetagen175_FD_201846 | JGI IMG/M metagenome (GOLD analysis project Ga0307942, IMG submission 201846) | Saline water microbial communities from Organic Lake, Antarctica - #175 | ecosystem: Environmental > Aquatic > Non-marine Saline and Alkaline > Saline | place: Antarctica: Organic Lake...
TCCCCCCCCAGGCACCTCATCTGACCCCGCCACAATCACTCATACCAACACGCAAGCCAATGCGGGCACCAACAGCAGGAGGGCAGAGGCGCGCAATCAGGCCCGTGCAGAACAGCAGCAGCAGCAACAGCAGCAGCAACAGCAGAACCAGCAGCAGCAAAACCAGCAGCAGAACCAGAACCAGCAGCACGGCAGCGGGCGTGTGCGCACGCGCGTGGTTCCCCCCAGCTTTGTGGATGTGGTGGACACGCTGATTGAGGTGGTAATGGCAGAGCCTAAGCAGCAGCAGCAGCAGCAGGCAGGCCTGTCAGGTGTGAGTGACATGGACGTGGAAGCTGCGCAGGTGCAAGGAGCCTCTGTGCAGCAGCGGCAGCAACAACAGCAGCAGCAGCAGCAGCAAAGCCAGCCGCAAGAACAGGGCCAGCAGCAGCAGCAGCAGCAGCAGCAGGCGCGTGTAATTTTATAACGTTGTGGATGAGTCTGGCTTCCTTCACAGCAGGACAATTGGCAGCAAGCGCTTAGCATGTGCATGCTTCTGTGCTAAATCCGAGCTTCCTCTGCTACGGCATAGCAGCCACAGCAGCCACACATCTTGACGAGCGCTGCCTAATAGAGCCCAACAGTTTTCCAAGTCAAACGTTGCTGAAATGTGTATCTGAAATGTGTGCCTGACCGACGCCAAGCCTGTCGTTTGTGCATGAAACATATCTCTGCTTAACACTCCACCCGCTGATATTAACACCAGTAGCACCTGCTTTGGGAAAACACCCCTAACCATCATATTACTCATCTCAGTTTCATTCTAAGCTCGATCCTTCGGCTTAAATGCAGCTTACTTGTCAGCTTAATTCTTCAGCTGAAACACAGCATTACCCTTGGCTCAATCCATCCTTTGGCTGAAACACGCAGGGGCAGGAGGGCAGGGGTCTTCCCCAGCAGCATGCCCTGCTAGAAGCCCTGAAGAGCTCTGACGCTCTGGTCAACTACCTGCGTGCGTACCCCCCTCAAGCAGCTGCACAGGTGCGCACTGTGACCAGAGTTCAAGTGTGTGTGTGTGTCTGTGTGTCTGTGTGTGTGTGTGTGTCATCGTCAAATGTTTTGGTTTAGTATTTATTATGCACGTGCTCATTCCAAAAAAGCACACGTACCCCCCTCAGGCAGCAGTGTGAATTGTAGCGTGTGTTGGTAGAGTTTAATTTTAAAGGGTCTGTTTGGGTTCAGAATGGAGTCTGCATATTATGCATGCCTCTGTGCGTGCCTTCCATGCTGATGGTGCTGCTGTTTGGCCGAAGCTGCTGTCGACGTGTAGTGCCTTGACTGGTCCGTACAGCATTGTGCTCTGAGGATCACCTCACACACACACATACACACACACACGCACGCACGCGCACACACACACATGCACACATACACACACACACACACACACACACACACACACGCACGCGCACACACACATGCACACATACACACACAAACAAACACAATCACACACACATACACATGCACACACACAAGCACACACGCGCGCACACACACACACTCTGTGCAATGCGAATGACTGGCCTGCTGATAGATGGCGTGCCACGGCTCCTGGTGAAGTGATGCCTGCCCACCGAAACATGCATGCTCATCACATCACACCCTTTGATGACTATCTGTGCAGGCCATGGCACTGCGGATGCTGACGGATGCAGTGCTGCTGTTTGGCTCCAGTGCGGGGCTGCTTATGAAACGGGACGTGGAGCTGTGGCTCAAGGAGCACGGTGGGTGTGGCTGTTGGGGTGTGAGGGTTGGGTGGGCATGTGTGTGTGTGTACGGTTGTGGGTGTGAGTGTGTGTATGTGTGTGTTTGTGCAGCAGGTGTGGGTGCGTGTGTGCAGGTGTAGGTGGGTGTGCAGGTGTGGGTGCAGGTACTGAGTCGGCATAAGTTTGCATGATCTTATGCGTGTGTATGCTCATGGGTGCATGCAAAATAAAAAATAAGCGCGCAACAATATGAATTGTAGATGCTGAAGATTGAAGACTCTTCATTGCCGCCGTAAACATATCCGCAATTCGCACTGTTGCGTCTTTTGCACACGTATGCACCACACATACACACAAGTATACACACACACGCGTATACACTCATACACACACACACACACACACACACACACACACACACACACACACACACACACACACAATCCAATCACGCAGGCGCCGCCCCTGACACCACCTCAACAACCCCCGGCACAAGCGTGAAGGCCGCCAAAAACCACGCAGGCCAATCTCCCTCAGGACAACAACAACAGCACACACACCACCACCACCACGAACAACAACAACAACAGCCGCAGCAGCCGCAGCAACAGCAGCAGCACCACCACCACCAAGAGCGGCAACACGCGCGGGCAGGGGCGATTGTGAAGGCGCTGCTGCACAGGCATTTGGTGTCGTCTGATGCGCCCTTGGTGACCACCGGCATAGCAGAGCGCGCGGCTCACCTGTTGCAGGTGGGAGCTGTGCGTGTGTGTGTGTGTGTGTGTTTGTGTGTGTATGTGTGTGTGTGTGAGTGAGTGTGTTTGTGTGTGTGTGTGTGTGTGCTTGTGCGAGTGTATGCTTATGGGGATGGGTGTGGACTTTCGAATGATGAGTTGGGTGTGTGTGCTTGTGTGTGTATGTAAAATGTGTATATGTGTCAGTGCTTTTGTGTCGTTGTGCACAAGACCACGCTTCAGAACCTTCCACGGCGGACACTCTAGTTTGTCACGCACAGCCTACCTGTATCTCAAACGTAGAGCCAGCATGCCGCTACGTTAAAGCCCCCCTGCAATGCAGCTTTTGACAACGCAGGGCTGTAGCTGCAGCCTTGGAGTCCTTTCGCACCCTAGTGGACGTGCAGCGCAACGATCAGTGCAATGATCTGTATCTCTCTTTCAATGTGTCTGTCAGTGCAATGATCTCTTACGTGTCTCCCTCTTTCAACGTGTCTGTCAGTGCAATGATTTCTTACGTGTCTCTCTCTCTTTCAACGTGTCTATCAGTGCAATGATCTCTTACGTGTCTCTTTCTTTCAACGTGTCTGTCAGTGCAATGATCTCTTACATGTCTCTCTCTTTCAACGTGTCTGCCAGTGCAATGATCTCTTACGTGTCTCTCTCTTTCAAAGTGTCTGTCAGTGCAATGATCTCTTACGTGTCTCTCTCTTTCAAAGTGTCTGTCAGTGCAATGATCTCTTACGTGTCTCTCTCTTTCAACGTGTTTGTACATGCACACACGTACACACACGCACACACACGCTCTGCAGGCCATATGTGTGCGCTCCGTTGAGGGCCGCCGCCGCATCATCAGTGAAGTGGCGACCACACTCACATAAACACACACGTACACACACGCACATACGCACACACGCTCTGCAGGCCATATGTGTGCGCTCCGTTGAGGGCCGCCGCCGCATCATCAGTGAAGTGGCGACCACACTCACATAAACACACACGTACACACACGCACACACGCACACACGCTCTGCAGGCCATATGTGTGCGCTCCGTTGAGGGCCGCCGCCGCATCATCAGTGAAGTAGCGACCACACTCACATAAACACACACGTACACACACGCACATATGCACACACGCTCTGCAGGCCATATGTGTGCGCTCCGTTGAGGGCCGCCGCCGCATCATCAGTGAAGTGGCGACCACACTCGCAGCTGCCACTTCCAAGTCCACCCCCACCCCACTCCCCACTTCTTCTGCCACCCAGACCCCCACACAGACCACCACAGCCACGAATACGATGGCTACCAATGTGGCAGGAGGGCCCTCACCTCCCTCTGCGCCAAACCCAGAGGGTGCTGTTGATGAGCTGCCGCCGCCCAGCGCGTCTGAGATCCAGGTGCCATTGCCTTTCGTTGCGACAGTGTTAAACGAGAGGGGCTCAGCATGCTCAGCTGCCTCCCTGCTTTTTGAACATGTGCAGGCATTCTCACTCGCGCACATACACACACACTCACACTCACACAAGTACATATGTAGGTTGCATTAGCCCCTGTGTTTGGTGTGTCGCCAGCGGCAGGGGCAGCATTTGCAGCAGTGCCCGGCCGACCTGCACCAGCTAAGGTGCGTTAATAAATGTGTCTGTGCGTATGTATGTGTGTGTGTGCGCGTCAGTGTGGAGGGGGAAGGCTCCTTCAGCAAATTCCCAACCATGTTCATGATTGTGTCTTCTGAAGCTTTGCGACCATTATGAAAATAGGGTCATGATGGCAGGTTTTGGTGTCAGCCTCCCGCATACGCACACTCACACACACACACACGCATAGGTAAAAGATGTTTGGCGCACACACACACACACACATTCCTTATATTGGTACACATGCACACACGCGCAGGTGCGAGCGTTTGTGAGCCTGGTGAGCTCCTTACTCGCTAGTGCTGCAGGCCAGCGTGGCAGCCCCCCTACAGACCCGCGCAGAGGAGGGCCCCAGACCCCTGGGGCACTGTCTGCAGAAATGGTTCGCTGCATGCGGGAGCTGGGGGTGGTCAAGGTGTGTGTGTCTGTGTGTCTGTGTGTGTGTGCGATTGTCGTGTATTTGTCTGTGTTTTACCTGGAGGTGGTTGCTGTGCTCTTCAGTTTTAATGCTTTGGATCAAGGCACGCAGAAACTGGGGGTGGTTAAGGTATGTGGGTGTGTGTGTGTGTGTGTGCCTGTGTATGCGTATGTACGCCTGTGTATGTGTCTGTGTGGGTGTTTCTTGGGGAGAAAGCGTTCTGATTTTCTGTGTCAAAAAGTTGGTTCAATGCACTTGGGACTTGCAGCTGGGCCCTGTGTGCGTGTTTGAGTGCTGGATGGAGTGTTGATGGCGATCAGCCACCAAATTTGAACATGACACGCGCACACAAAGTCACACACACACACGCACACACACAAGACACACACACGCACACACACGCGCGCGCGCACACACACACACACACACACACACACACACGCACACACACACACACGCACACACACACATGCATACACACACACACACAGGCCCTCGCCTCCGCCCTCCGCTTAGTCAACCCTGAACACCCTCGTGCTGCAAAATCCCTCTCCGGCATCCTCAAACCGTTAGACGTCCTCACACGCAACCTGGGCGCCCTTGCCACTAAGCAGCAGCAGCAGCAGCAACAGCAACAGCAACAGCAACAGCAGCAAGGTCAGCAGGGAGGACAGCAAGGGGCCCAGCCCAATCCCCCTGGAGACGCAACAGCAGCACCACCACCACCACCACCACCACCACAACAACAACAAACCCCAGGTTCGACAGCAGGAGCAGGAGCAGGAGCAGCAGCACCAGGCCTTCCACCGAGCAGCAGTAGTGGTGCCGTGCAGACCACTCCCCCCTTTGCCCCCCTGCCTACCCCTACCCAACAACAACAACAGCAGCAGCAGCAGCAGCGCCCCAGCAGTAGGGGCGGAGGGGGCGGCAGAGGGGGCGCGGCATCTGGCAGCGGCAGCAGCAGCAGAGCAGGAGCGGCAGCAGCTGCTGCAGGCGGTGCTGCTGCTGCAGGAGCCACCCCTGGTAGGGGGGGTACCCCTGGTGGTGTAGATCTGAGTGGTGCGGGCGCAGGTCCGAGTGGTGCGGGCGCTGCACGCACTCCTGGACCTCTGCCTTCATCGTCGGCTGCAGCTGGAGCAGCAGCTACACCCTCTACTGCAGGCAAGTCGCATAAAGTGGAGCGTGTGCGTTTGAGGTGGGCACCCTGTGTGGTGTCAGAACGCTCGCTGTGTGTACGTGCTCAGTGCAAAGGTTGTGTGCGGGCTCAGTGCAAAGGTGAGATGTTGGAAAGGTTGTGTCAGAAGGTTGTGAAGAAGGTTGTGTCAGAAGGTTGTGAAGAAGGTTGTGAATAAGGTTGTGAAGAAGGTTGTAAAAAAGGTTGTGAAGAAGGTTGTATCAGAAAATTATGAAGAAGGTTGAGAAGAAGGTTGTATCAGAAGGTTGTGAAGAAGGTTGTATCAGAAGGTTGTGAAGAAGGTTGTGTCAGAACGCTCGCTGTGTGTACGGGCTCAGTACAAAGGCTGTGTACCGGCTCAGTGCAATGGTGAGTAGGGTTGGCCAAATCCATAGTGAACGTACAAAACATTGCGTAGAGATCAGGGATCAGTCAAAACATCACAATCTGTTTGACCATTCGCTATTATGCAGCAGTGCGCTTATGCGGCAGTCGTTTAATTATGTACGCTTATAGGTCGCAAATGGTAAAGCCGCGTTTGTGCACTTGTTAGGATCCAGCAAGTAAAAGGAGACGGGGTGCACGTTGACGCTCTTTGAGTAACAAACACACGCACACACACACACTCACATACACACACGCACACACACACACAAACACACGCACGCACGCATACACACACAGGAGCAGCAGCTGCAGGCCCTAGCACCAGCAGTAGGCCTGCGGGAGAGCACGTACATGTGGAAGATACACCCATGGGTGGGGTGCAGACAGAGGCAGGTCCTGCAGCCATGCAGGCCGCTGACTTGATGCGTGGAGGGCAGGGGCGGCAGGTATGTGTGTGCACGTGTGTACATGTGTGCGTGTGTGTGGGAGTGGGTGTGGGTGTGGGTGTATGTGTGTGTGCGTGCATGTGTGAGTGTGTGTGCACGCGCAGGCGCATGATGTGGGCGTGGGTGTGCAGTCGAGTCTGGTTGCAGGATGGCTGTCAGTGCGCCTTGCATGGGCGTAGCTCAACCAATAAGCGCATACACACAAACACACACACACATACAAACACACACACACTTACACACACACAATGCACGCAAATAGATACACATACACACATACCTGATCATGCACACATACAGCGCTACCGCCGTGACCACATGGCTGAAATGCACATGCGTAGCTTAACCATAAAGCGCACATACACAATACGCAATACACACGCAAATAGATATACACCAACACCTAATCATACGTACAGCGCCAACGCCGGGACCGCATGGCTGAAATGCTGGGCACAGATACTGAGGACATGGAGGGGATGGAAGAGGACAGCAGCATGCTGGATGGGGAGTCTGGCGAAGAGGTGTGTGCTGTGTTTAATCTGTGTCGTTTGCATTTTGCTTAATCTGTGGCGTTTGCATTCGAGTAGCATTAAATTCGCAAGGTTGTAAAGCTGCAATGACGTTTGCATTTAAATTGCATCTGAATCGCAAGATTGTATTTAAGCTGCAGTGACATTTGCATTCAAATTGCATTTTATTGGCAAGGTTGTATTAAGCTGCAGTGACGTTTGCAGTTGAGTTGCGAGGTTGCGAGGAGCGGTTTTTGCTTGAAAGGCATGAATAAAGGTTTGCTTAAAAGGCATGAATTGAGGTTTGATTGAAAGGCATCAATAGATTGTAGTAGCATGCCAGACAAGGAGGGCCACCACTAAGGACGTTATGCTCGTATACACTGACGCAGTACACACACACTTACACACACACGCACACACACACACACACACACACACACACACACACACACACACACACACGCACGCACGCATTGTCCTGAACGCACAGGACGGTGAGGACGATGAGGGGGAGGAAGGCCACCCCCTGGGCCACCACCACGACCCCTTTGGAGTTCCCATGGGCTTGCCTGGCATGGGCCATGGCAGCGCCAGCGACAGCGACATGGAAAGTGAGTGCTTGTTACGATCTGTGGTATTGCAGCGTTAGCAGTAGGGGGCGGGCTGCGGCAGTGTCAGTGACAGCAATATGGAAAGAGAGAGCTTGTTTAGGAATTGAGCTAGCACAGCAACAGGGAAGATGACGTGCATGGGTCACTGCAGCGCCAGCAACAGTGACATATAGTGCCTTTAACATGAGGCATGCAGTTTGCATCATTTCGACAACGGCCTGCGAGTCTTATTAGACGGATTTGGAATGCAAATGCAACTGTAAAGACTGTTTACCCCTCAGCTTATGAAACACACTTTCATAAGTTCAGCCCACAGCAACACCATCAGCCCTCCATGCCTGCAAGCCAGGGCGGGGCAGGGTGGGAGGAAATGAATGTGTGCGCCTACGCATAGGTGTAGACGGGCTTGCGGTTTGAAGGTTGTTCCCACAGCACAGAAAAACTGAACATTGCTGCTTCCACAACGCACTTCCACTTTCTCTCTGCGCTGTGTGCCTGAACGCCATGGGGGGGAGATGAAAGCGGGCATTGCCTTACACGGCCTTGTGATCTTAAGGTTGTTCTCGCAGCACAGAACAAGCTGAACGGCCCCCTCTCTGCTCTGCCCTGTGTGCCTGCAGGCCAAGACAGCATGAGCAGCTCTGACAACCCAGATGACCACGGTGAGCTGCGTGTCCGTCTACCTCTGTGTAGAAGTGTGTGTATATAGAGTGCTTGTGTGTGCCTATGTATGTGCCTGTGTGTGTGTGTGTGAGAGAGAGAGAGAGAGAGAGAGAGAGAGAGAGAGAGAGGTGTACTGGATGTTGGTGTCCTACCTGGTTAGCACCCACATTTGTAGCTATGAAGCGGATCGAGTTGTGGCTCATTTTAAGCTGCTGTTTGCCCGCTGAAGCTACTCACCCTGTGTGAAAGCTTTTGGAAATAATCGGTCAAACAAGATAAAATATGTCGACCTTGCAGTCCAGGATAAACAGGCTTAAATTATTGTCGACCCTCCTTCCTCCTGCTCTATCAAACCACCTTTTTGGAAGCTTACATGACATGTTTAAACATACCACGTTCTGAATTATGGAGCTTAAAACGACATGTCACATTTTTTCAGGCGAGGGGGAGGAGGATGGCTCGCTGGGTCAAGGAGAAGCCCACGGGGACATTGAGCCTGACGAGGATGAGGTGTGTGTATGTCAGTGTTTGGGAGTGTGACCTTGGCTAGGGTGTGAGTCTACATTGAGAAAAAAATCTACATTGACAAAAAAACTTAATAGAGAGTTAACCAGAAGCATATGCTGTCCTTACACAGTCTGCCCAACTTGTCATATAATACAGAGACACACAGACGCATGCTCAAACACACACACACACACACACACACACACAGAAACATACACACACACACAGAAACATACACACACACACAGAAACATACACACACACAGAAACATACATACACACACACAGAAACACACACACACACACATATACACACACGCACACACATATACACACACATACATCCCTCAGGTGGCTGGTATGAGCGATGACATGGACAGCATGGATGATGGGGAAGAGGATGAGCCTGGGGGGCACCACCACCACCTCCACCACCACCACCATGACCCGCATGGTGTCGTTGTCAATGTGGAGGGCTTGGAGCACGGCATTGATGATGACGATGAGGTGTGTGTGAGTATTTGTGTGTATGTGAGTATGTGTGTGGCAGAACGCATGCTCGCAGTTTATTACAATGCCTGATACTCTGGTGTAACAGTAGGGTTGGCCAGAATCATATATATATACGGTGTATATACACGGTACATTTTTGGCAGAAACATCACCGATTAATCGGTCATATACAGTGCATATATACGGTGTAAATATACGGTGAATATAAACGGTTCTGGCCGACCCTATGTAACAGTGGTTCAACCCATCACACCACGCTGTCCTAACGCTGTGCATATTCTTGCTCATAACGTGCCTCCTCCTCTTGTAGATGTGCGTTGCTACATCAGAATGATCACGAAGAGTCTGTCGTAGGTGTGCGTTTGTTTGTGTGTGCGATTCTACAAAACAACACGCCCCAAAATGCTCACACGTGTGCGCTCCCGCTCGTGTGTCTCTTGCAAAACAAAAAGGACAGGACGTACGCCCAAGCAATCCCATAATACATACAAAACCTGTGCAACAGCTAAAATTACCATTCACACAAAGAATGCGAACATAAACTGGGCAGGCTGTGTGCTCATGAACGTGTGCGCAAGTGCACAGTCCTTAAGGGTGTCAGAGAGATAAGCAAAGGAGCTTGGTGCTAGATTATCGAATGAGTCATTACTGTTGGACATCTTGCCATAAATGTGTGAAAGCATGTGTGTGTGTTTGCAGGAGGACGAGGAGGAAGGGATGGAAAGAGAGGTGGAAGACGACGACGAGCAGGGTGAGGGTGAGGGAGAGGAGGAGGAGGAAGAGGAAGAAGAAGACGAGGATGATATGGACGAGGTGGAGCGGCAGCTCAGAGGGGACCCCTATGGTGTGTGTGTGTAGTATGTGTGTTTGTTTGTCTTGCTTGTTTGCACGAGCGTGTGTGTGTGTGTGCGTATGTGAATGTGTTGAGAGTGGTGGCATGCTAGAGCCGTAGGGGACATAGACAAAAGGCAGCCACCATTGAGGAGTCCTCGCATGTTTCTGGTTTCGGTAATTGCATCAGAGGCTAGGGTGTTGCATCATAGCATAAACTGGGTTGTGGCATGGTGATTTTAGCAGAAGGTCACTCTCCACGTCCAGCTATAAGCATGACGTACCCTTGCAGAGAACATGCTCAGTCGTCATCGCTACAAAAAAGCCTCTTACTTTGGGACTATAAGCATGATGTACCAGAGGGGGTCGACTGAGCAAATGTCCTGAAATGTGACTTTTGATGCAAATCATGTTTGAATGATATAACTAGATGGTTCATGAAGTTTGGGGCCAAATGGACCACCCCAGTGGTCTGGACATACAGTTTAAATTTTGGAGAGAGACATACAGTTTAAATTTTGGCACTGAGTTTCCACATTACAGACCACCACGCCCCAGCCAGAGCCTCTTTTCATCCCAACACAAGACAGGAGAATATACTTAATGATACCAGATCATCCTGGGGTTTGAAAAGTACATTTGGTGAAGGTTGATTTTCCACTTTTTTGGCACCCCTTCTGCTGATTTTCTTTAAGAATAATGGGCCAAAACAAAGTATCTGACCAACTACTGGGTCATTTCAATCCATTTTTGTTGCAATGATATTTATTTATCAAAAGAACACTATTTATAAAAAATGTTTCAGATTGGTGCAGTAGGTGGTGAGAGCTAGCGGATTGGCAGTGAATAGTAGGGTTCACACCACGGGCAATTAGTCGTGTGCCCCGGACCGGGCTGGTTTCAAGTTCCGGTTTTTCAGCTAGACCTCTGGATGCCAAGCATAGAAACAGCCCGGTCCGGGGCCCACGTGCAATTCACATTTTAAAAACACCCCCATTTGGGGCCTCAGTTGACCGCCTCTGATGGGGGATGACATGTCCAGTCGTCATAGCTAAAAAAAAAACTGTTGGAGTCCTCTCTGATTCAATCAAGCCCTCAGGTACCTCCACCCCCACCTTCTTGATCAATCGTGCATCACAGTAGGGTGTGAGGAACCCACGGTGGTTGCTGCTGACAGGGGAGGTTTTGAGTCCATGCTTGCAGACCATGGTGTGTCACGGTGTAATGTCATAAATCTCTTTTGCGCGCAGGTGACGAGGAGATTGAGGACGAGGTGGTTGCTGCAGACATGGAGGATCCTGAGGAGGACGGCTTTGACGATCCACGTGAGTTTTGCGTGTGGCTGTTGTGTTTGCATGCTGCTTATCGTCCTTCATGTGTGTGTGTGTGTGTGCGTGTGTGTGTGTGCGTGTGTGTGTATGTTGTCTGTGAGTGATCTGAAGTTGTAAGCACAGGCAACTAGTTGTTTTAGCGCTTGTGACAAAAGAGGCTTGATCCTGTACATTTCAAAAGCTTCAATAGAAACTGACTGCAACACACACACACACACATACACACACAAACACACACACACACGCGCAGGCCCTCCTCCCATGCTCAGCCGCCGCCCTGGCTTCCCCATTGACCGCATGGGCAGCAGGGATTCTTCCGTGGCCGTTGCAGGAGGCGTCGATGGCGACACAGGCGGCGGGTTTGGAGTGATGGCGGAGCTGCCTGATGATGTGGCACAGGTGCGGTCCCCGTGATTGCTGTGCCAGGTGTTTTCGCTTTGCTTGCAGCTGACGTTGTTCAGGTGCGGTTCCCGTGATTGCTGTGCCAGGTGTTTTGGCTTTGCTGCCGAGTGACATTGCACAGGTGCGGTCCCCGTGATTGCTGTGCCAGGTATTTTGGCTTTGCTTCCAGCTGACGTTGTTTAGGTGCGGTTCCCGTCATTGCTGTGCCAGGTATTTTGGCTTTGCTGCCGAGTGACATTGCACAGGTGCGGTCCCCGTGATTGCTGTGCCAGGTATTTTCGCTTTGCTTCCAGCTGACGTTGTTTAGGTGCGGTTCCCGTCATTGCTGTGCCAGGTATTTTGGCTTTGCTGCCGAGTGACATTGCACAGGTGCGGTCCCCGTGATTGCTGTGCCAGGTATTTTCGCTTTGCTTGCAGCTGACGTTGCACAGGTGCGGTTCCCGTGATTGCTGTGCCAGGTATTTTGGCTTTGCTGCCGAGTGACATTGCACAGGTGCGGTCCCCGTGATTGCTGTGCCAGGTATTTTCGCTTTGCTTGCAGCTGACGTTGCACAGGTGCGGTTCCCGTCATTGCTGTGCCAGGTATTTTGGCTTTGCTTCCAGCTGACGTTGTTCAGGTGCAGTTCCCGTGATTGCTGTGCCAGGTGTTTTGGCTTTGCTTCCAGCTGACGTTGCACAGGTGCGGTTCCCGTGATTGCTGTGCCAGGTGTTTTCGCTTTGCTTGCAGCTGACGTTGCACAGGTGCGGTTCCCGTGATTGCTGTGCCAGACACTTTGGCTTTGCTGCCGAGTGACATTGCACAGGTGCGCTTCACGCACTTGCTTGCCACATTGGCGGGTGTTGAGGCTCGCAATATCCCTGTGCTACACCATCAGGCTGCGCAGCGCAGCGACAACACCTGACGCAGTATCTGCGTGCTGCTCAATGATCGCGCAAGTGCAATTGACTCACTTGCTGTGTCAGGTGTTGTGGCTGGGCTGACACGCCACAGCACCCGACACGGTGCATACCTGAATCGCACCTGCGCCACAATGCCAGGCAGCACAGCCACATTGCTAGCCACATTGCCAGGCAGCACAGGCACCACACTGAACACAGCGCATACCTGAATCGCACCTGTGCCACAATGCCAGGCAGCACAGCCACCACACTCAACACAACAACATGGATCGCACCTGCACCACATCGCCAGGCAGCACAGGCACCACACTCAACACAGCAACTACTTTAATTGGACCTGTGCCGCATCACAGCCACAACAACTAACACAGCAACTACAAGCTGCCCGCTGATGTGGCACGCGTGCGATTCACGTATAGTTGCTGTGTCGGTGTGGTGGCAGAGCAGCCTGTTTGCAATGTGGCTTAGTCAGAGGCTCTGTTTCCATGGTCGCTTAGTCAAAGGTGTTAGCTTTCGCTTGGATGAGCTGCCTGATGACTAGGATTTGTGCGCTACGTCATCATGAAGCTCTCCGCCATGTGAAAGCTATAACCTCTGACTGAGCAATCATGCAAACAGAGCATCTGTGCCACATGTGACACACACACCTCGACACACACACACACACACACACACACACACACACACACACACACACAAACAAATTCACACAAACCCACACTCATACGGACTTTGCAGACCCTCAATGCTACCCTGACACGCTTACTGGGCGAGGCAGGCATTGCCAGCTTGCTGGGCAGTGCTGCAGGCGGTGCCAGTGGTGCACCAAACGCGCGCTCCCGCCCTTCAGGCTCCCGCTTCCGCATCATTGCACGCGACCAGCACGGCCGCCAGGTGTGCCTGTGTGTGTGCATGTGTTTTGACAGGCCTGCTGTTTTGCTTGTTGTGTGTTGGTGTGTTTGCATGGTACCGACCTTGCTCCCGCTTCCGCATCATCACACGCGTTCAACGTGACTGCCGGGTGTGCCTGAGCGTGCATGTGTTGAAAGGTACCTGTTTTGCTTGTTTTGCTTGTTGTGTTTTTGTGCATTACCGACCTTGCTCCCGCCTCCGCATCGTGACACGCGTTCAACGTGGCTGCCAGGTGTGCCTGAGCGTGCATATGTTGACAGGCCTGCTGTTTTGCTTGTTGTGTGTTTGTGTGTTTGCACGGTACCGACCTGGCTCCCACTTCCGCATCATGACATGCGTTCAGCATGGCCGCCAGGTGTGCCTGTGATCTGTATACAAGGGAACGCACTCTGTGTGCTAACAACCACGCTCACGCATCAGAGCATGGGACTAGCATGGCCGTTACGGCACGCGCACACACACACACACACACACACACACACACACACACACACACACAAACACACCCACACTAACACACACACACATTATGTAGGTGACTCTGGATTCCACCAATGCCCCTCAACTGGGTGCCCTCTTTGGGGGGGGG
>Ga0307942_1002737_pt1 | contig 14316 bp, 16 predicted proteins | sample OrgLakmetagen175_FD_201846 | JGI IMG/M metagenome (GOLD analysis project Ga0307942, IMG submission 201846) | Saline water microbial communities from Organic Lake, Antarctica - #175 | ecosystem: Environmental > Aquatic > Non-marine Saline and Alkaline > Saline | place: Antarctica: Organic Lake...
AACACTTTTAATGGCCGGCACTTTGATAGGCACTTTGATGGCGCTTTTGTCTCGCTGTTTGCAAGCGAGCTTGAGTCGTTTTTAAGCGTCCATCCAAAGTGCGCTTGCATCACATCAAAGCGCCACTATGACCATACCAAAGTGCCACTTTGATAAACCAAAGTGCCACTTTGATCAACCAAAGCGCCACTTTGATCAGCCAAAGCGCCACTTTGACCACCCAAAGCGCCACTTTGATCAACCAAAGCGCCACTTTGACCACCTAAAGCGCCACTTTGACCAACCAAAGTGCCACTTTGATCATACCAAAGCGCCACATTGACCATACCAAAGTACCACTTTGACCGTACCAAAGCGCGCTTTACCTCCGCACTTAAAAACGACTCAAGCTCGCTTGCAAACAGCGAGACGCAAGCGCCATCAAAGTGCGTTTCAAAGCGTCTGGCTGTCGGGACAGTGCGTGTTGGCACCCAGAAAGGTTGTGCAGGGCACTGTCTACTTGTGGGCAGAGGGGGCAAGTTTGACTTGTTGAGAGTTTGAACAATAACAGAGGGGGCTAAGTTAGCCCGGCTAACGGAGGAAATGCCTGAAAATGCTCATTTTTGCATTCAATAGGCAGCCACTCACAGCCACTTCATCCGATCAACACCATTTTAGTACCAAAGTGAAGCTGGCATTGAGAGCTACCCGAGAATGTGCCTAGTTTTATGTGGGTCGCTTTGCGTGCTGAGACAGACTGGATTAAGCACACATGGTGCATGTAAACCCTAATGTGGTGATTTCCATGGGAAAATGGCTCAAATTCTCATAAATCACCAATTACTCAGCTGTTTTCTTTCATTTTTGTTGCAATGATTTCTCTTTTTCAAATAAGGATTCTATACCATTAAACATATTAACGCTTAAAAGTTTACCTAGATAGGCCCCTAACTTGCAGGTTTCAGGCTTAACTGCTTTGAAATCTGCATATCATAGCTGAGCTTGAAACCTGCAAATTAGGGGAGCCATACCCTAGGAGCATGCAAACACCCGTACCATACCCACTTTGGGCCTCAGATAACTCCCCATGGTAATATTATGACGTCCTTAATTATAACAACTGATCCATAGCCTCTTATACCCGCCGTGCAACTTAAAAGTCCTTTACTGAAATCCGTGGGCTTCAGCTTAAGCCTACTACCCATATAAAGGGGGGGTTATACCCAGTATGATGATGGCGTATTACATAGGTGCAGGGGAGATAGCAAACTCCCTACTACGAGGTTGAAACAACGAGGGGCCCGAAGGTAAGGGGGCCGCCTGATAAGCACCATATATCCGCACGTAGTGTGTGCACCTAGGTTGCAGTTAGTGCTGCACTAAAATAAGCGAAAGAGCCTGACCAGCTCAATTTCTCTGCTGAAATTCAATCTTCGCAAATAAAGTCCTGCTGATGGCAGGTCAGGTAGTGCTGTTGGTGTGCTTAAATTCGGTGGGCGGGAGCAGGGCGCTGCTCTAATTGGCCTGAGGGGCCAGAGTGAAATTGGTCTGAGTGGCCAGAGCGATAGTTTCAGATTGGCCGCAACCGCCATAGTGAAAAGTTGGACGTCGTCCATTTCAGCTCTGACTGTGAATCTTGCAATAAAGATTGGACACCTGTATTGGCTAAAATTTGGTCCTACGCAGTTGAAAAACCCTCCATCTAAATATCAGGGCTAGTACAAGAAGTTCCTGCTGTTATCTGAATTATTAAGATTTAATAGATGGTGGCGCAGAAAGGGACCAAGTGAGAATATCAGATATGTAAAAGGTCCTTGTGACCCCTGGCTATGAAACTAAGAGGCATACAATCAAACAAACACATTTGATCGAAAATAAGTATTGTGTAGACACCACCCCTACTCGACAAGCAGAAAAGGCACGAGAACAACATAAACCGCTAATGCCTCGCTTACACGGACACCGTAAAACCCTTCACACCCTCCTACTAGGAACAACAAACACCATCTACAGCAGCCATGCAAGAACCCACTCCACAGCCTCGGATTTACTGTTCTACATGCCACAGCACAAATTAGAAAATAAAGCCTACATGCAACCAGATCCGCAACAAAAATCATACAGATGAGGCAAGACAATAAACACAATCCCTACAAATATCTAAGCAACACTGCTGGTGGTGTGCAGGCTTCTGCCTCCCAACCACCTGTTCCCCACTGAAAAGCTTCTCCTGCTTTAAATCTCCAGGTGGGATGTTGTGTGTCTCTGCATCCATTGGGTGGTGCAGAACACAAAACACCTGTAATCGATGCCGGTAGCTTTAGCGTGTTTATATATCAAGATGGCAACTCAGATGGCAAACTCCCTACTACGAGGATGATGAGCTATCTAAGTTTCTTTTTCTTTTTTCCCCTTTCGTGAACACAGGATGCCTATACTTTGATGGCGATAAATTTTCTCCCAACAGAGGCTTGAAAAAAGGCTGCCCTCTGAGTTTCCTTCTGTACTTACTCCCTTTCTAACATTGACATGGACAGAATTTTGACTGTGCAGTCTGGGGTGCTGCTACTGCCCGCCCTGGAATTATTTCAGATTCCTCACTGTGATTATGCTGATGACATTGCTCTCACTTCAAACACGGCGGAAAGTCTGCAGATCCAACTGAACAAATTCTACGACTATACACGTTTCAATGGGCTTAAGCTGAACACTGACAAGCCAAAATTCATGGTCTTCTTCAGCAGAAACACTTCCACAATTCCCACATTCACGTACAACGGCACACCTCTGGAACTTGTCAATCAACTCAAATACCTTCGAATCATCCTTACTCGTGATGGAAGTATGCACGCAGCTTCTAAGAAGATGGCAAACAACTTCAAGTCTGCCGTAGCCAGAGTTTACAGAACTGGTGACAGCAAGGGTTTGGGTATGGCTTTTCCAGGTCTTTGCTTTGACACCTGGTCTGTACGGTTGTCAAGTATGGGCTACTTTTTCTCTGACATATGATTCCTCAAAAATCACCCCCACATATATCCTTCAACTGGGCTTCCTGAAAAGACTCCTGGGTGTCAAGAAAGGTACTGATACCCACTGCGTGCTCCGCGAAACAGGTCCGATGCCCATATTTTTCTATTGGTTCAGATGCATCATACGATTCTGGAACAGTTTACTCTCTTCAAACTACCCTCTTCTTGAGAAAATTGTGCGGGCTGACCTTGCAACAGCAGTGATACATGGACTTATCAGGTTCCGGATGCGCTCCAGAATTTCCCTGCGTCTTAGCAATTTTTTGGATGCCAAATGCTCTCGTGGGTCTATCAATCTAAACAGTTTTGAGCTCACTGTACGCAAACATATCACTGGGGGCTGGAGAGGACTTGACAATTTGACACCGACATGAGACTCACCAGCAGAATTATGAGGACTAGTCACACCCATTTCGTGCTCCTATTCGTTCCTGCATGGCTGGTGGGATGGCAGAATCAGATATAACAAGCCCATGTTGCCTCTCCGTCTTTGCTTGCACGTTATGAGTGATGGCTTAATCTGTCTGTAAACTCTACCTTCGCTTGGTTATTTCCAACAATCTCAGTCGTGCACTTTCTTGCCTTTGCCTTTCTGGCCATAACTGTCTGGTCCAAAGAATGCGTCATTCTCACGCCAGGACTACTGTTACTAGTAAAAGGCCTAATGAGCTCAGCTATGTGGCTCCCTGGCACAGGCTGCTCAGGATGAGGAGCACATTTTGCTGGACTCTTTAAATTAACATCTTGTCAGCACACAGCACACAGCACCTCCAGTTTGTCTTCCCACCTCAGTATGAGGATAGCCCAACTCGTTTGAGGACTTTTTTGAATCAGCCAGATATGTATGGTGTGGCCTCTTTTGTGGCTGAGTGGCTAGCCCTTTTCCCTTGATTGCAGGTCTGGATTCAGTCAATTCCTAAGCTCCCGCTCAGATGCCCCCCAGAAACATATACAGCGATGTAACATTACCTTACTGCTACGTATCAACATTTTCCTCATTCTTCTCTTAAGATGCGGCCGTATGGGAATCCAATCTGGCTAGCCTTACCTTACCAAATTTCGTCTGAGCGGGGAACTTCAGAACCTCCCCTTGATGCCAGGCTGCAAGCTCTACTAACAAAACAAAACTGAAATCGAAATGTTGCATATCTACTTAGCTCCAACAAACAAGGTTTCCTGCCTATCGCAGCTTCTGCCGCCCCAGCTTTGCCCTTAGCACCGACATTTCCTCGGCCCTTGCACGCAGAGCATCTACCAGCTCCAACCCACTCAGACCAAGGAACAGCAGCGGCTCTGCTGGACCAGGCTGCCTCTGCTGCAGCTGCTGCTCTCGCTCTTGCCAACCACGCCGCTCACGCTGGCTCTCCTCTTCCTGCTGCCCCTGTTGCTTACGTCTATGCTCCCTGTCTTTTTGCTGCCACTCCTCTTCCCAATGTCCTTGCTGCTGCTGCTGCCGCAGTTGCCGTCTCCGTCCCTCCGGTTGCACCTGCCTCTCTTGCTTCGACTCTGGCCCCTGCCACCTCCCTCCCTCCCCACCATCCGCACTCCAGCCTTCAAGAGCCTCTATGTTTTGCATCCACGCCTCTTGGCTGTCCCACCTCCCCCCCTCACCACCTCCTGCACTCTGTAGCTGCATGGCACGGCGGCGCCGCCTCTCTTCGTGCTGGGCTCGTTGCTGCAACAGCTCGTGCTGCTGCACCTCCAGCTGCGCCCATGCTTCGTACAGGGGGGGGTGCTGGAGGCAGGGACACGTGTGGGATTGATGTGAAGGACACGTTGGAAAAGACAGATGTGTTGATTGCAGTGCTGCTGCACCTCCAGCGCAGGCGCCCATGCTTTGTGCAAGGGAGGGTGCAGGTCCTTGTGCAGCTGTGCTGTGCTGCGCTCTGCTTCTGCCTCTGGCGGGGCCATGCTTTGTGCAAGGGAGGGTGCAGGTACTGTTGCAGCTGAGTGGCACTGTGCCTCTAGCATATGCTTTGTGCACAGACAATAAGTGCACAGACAATATAGGAGGAAAACAAACACCAAAATAAAAGAAGGAAACAAAGGAAAAACAAACAAGTTTGAAAGAACATTATTGTAACTTAAAGAGTCGCTTTGGCTTTCAACACAAATCCATTACACCCAAGCATGAAACAAAATGTGTGAAAGAAGACGGGCGTTTTGGCCCTGACGTAAAATGTTCAGTTTTCGGATTGGCAAGGCATCTTGACTAACAATGAATTAAACAAAGTTTTGTTTTCAGAGAAGCCAGACTCGCTTGCCCAAACCCTTTGTTATAGCAATTTCTATTTTTTGCTTATTTGGACAGATCTGGGTGCACGTAAAGCACACACACACCTATAAATACACGCACAACCAGACACACACACACACAAACACACACAAACACACACGCACGCACACACACACACACACATAAAACAAATTACCTGGAAAAAGATGGGCACACTGGCCCCACGCTGGAATAGGGCACGTGACGCATCGGGGTCATGTGCTCCGTGCCACTCAAGCAGAGCCCACTCCATCCACAGCGGTGCTGCCCTGTGTTGGTGAAGCAGAGGGTGTTGTGGGTTTGATTTGGCATGAGCACGGTGGAGCATCAGGGTCGTGTGCGCCGTGCCACTCAAGCAGAGCCCATTCAACCCGTAGGGGTGCCGCTCTGTGTGTATGTGTGTGTGTGCTTGTTTGTTTGTTTGTTTGTGTGTGCAACTATGTACGTTGAATGTGTGTATGTGTGTGTGCATGCATGGGTAGTGTGTGTGTGTGTGCGTGTGTGTATGCACGTATGCACGTATGCACGTATGCACGTATGCACGTATGCAAATCTCTACGTTTGCAATAGTGTGATTCCTCAAGTCCAGCAAACGGATGCTCCATCCGTGCACATGCGCGCACTCACTTGTTATGTGCGCGTATATAGTGCAATTATTCCTATCAGCTGAAGCACACGTAAGCACACGCGTGCACGCTCACCTGGGGCAGTTGTGGGTGGCTCTCTCAAAAACTCGTCGGCCTCCTTCGACATCCCGCTTCTCCTCCCACACCATGCTGGCATACGCGTACCTAGAAACGATGCAAGATGCAGGTACATACTCAAATTGGGTGCTATAAATTAAAAAACATCTCGCCTCTCCTCACAGATTCACGCTGACGCAAACGTAGCTTGGTTAATGCAACAAAGCACTTGAGGTTGAGTGCAACGACTTCCGAACGTCTTGCTTCTCCCCCCACATTCCTGCTGACATGGGCAGACAAAAGGACAATGCATACACTTAAAATCAGCAGTTAGAATCGGATACCATGGAGTTTAAACTTCCAACCGCATGCTACGTGGACTCGTGCTGCTGTTTTTCCAAGACCTTGCTGGCCTAGACAACTGCCAACGCACAAAAGCCTCACAAACATCTCATCCCTTCTTGCTTTGCTTCTTCTCCAACTCATAATGGCACACCTTCTGAACACAGCCAGGCACACATTTATGGCAACCAGGATTTCGAGCACCGCTGTACAGGTCTGACCGTGTATTTGTAGGGTTGGCCAGAACCATGCATATACGGTGTATATACGGTATTTTTGGCAGGGAAATCACCAAAATTACGGTCATATACGGTGTATATATATGGTATTTTTGGCAGGGAAATCACCAAAGTCACGGGCATATACGGTGCATATTATACGGTATTTTCGGCAGGGAAATCCCCAAAATTACGGTCATATACGGTGTATATATACGGTTCTGTCCAACCCTGTGCATTTGTTAAAAACACATAGTCGAAACACGTAAACGTTCACTGCCCAAAAATTCACCATGGAATCTCAGGAGCCACTGCCATGCTGTGCTGAAATGCAGAATCTGCTACACTGTGTGCTGCTTCCCAAATTACAGGGCAACTACGTATACCACAGGAAAGGCGATTTGGGCCAGTTGCTACGGCTGTGCCTCGCTGAAACGCTTGCTCCCCCACATACAAGACCACACATCATCAGTACACAAACTCCACCGCATATAAACAAACACATCATACGAAACGATTCGATAGAACGCAACGCACCATAGGTATGGGTTGCCAGGTGCTACGGCTGTGCCTCGTTGAAAAGCATGCTCTGCCACGTCTGGCCTCCCACAGCGGCGCTCAAACACAGCCCACGCCAGCCACGTCTTCCAGTCCTGTATGTGAAACAAAGGAGGGTTTGACAAACAATCGAGTTTATTACAACAGCAGTGCACACCCACCAACGGAATGTGCAGTCAGAAGCATGCGGAAACATTCCCAGGAGCAGAATGGATGTTTGCGCGGCACACACTCACCAACGGATTACGCAGAAGCATGGAAACATTCCCAGGATCAAAATGGATGTGCGCAGCACACACTCAGTTACGGATTGTGCAGTGTCAGCATTTTATGAACAAATCCAGGAGCAGAATGAATAAGTGCACATTACACACTCACTAATGGATTGTGCAATGTCTGAATCGTGTTGAAAATTTCAGGAGCAGAATGGGTATTTGCGCAACACACACACACACTCACCAACGGATTGCGCCGGGCAGAAGCGGCAAACAGATCAGCCGCCACTTCGCGGTTACCGGCCTTCTTCTCAAGCAGCGCCCACTGCCTCAAGTATCTGCGTACGAGGTGGGGTGGGTCACAAAGTGGAAAATCCATAACCATCCATGCCAACACATTTTGTTGGCCCTCTCCTTATGCAGCGTCCACTGCCTTAAGTATCTGCATACAAGGTAGGGTGGGTCGCCTAGTGCATGAACCATAAATAATAATTCATAACCACGCCCAAACGTTTTGTCGGCCCTCTCCTTAAGCACGACGGCCACTGCCTCAAGTATCTGCATACAAGGTGGGGTGGGTCACAAAGTAGATATTTCACAGCCACGCCCATACATTTTGTCGGCCCTCTCCTTAAGCACGACGGCCACTCCCTCGAGTACCTGCACGTTAGATGTGGGGATTAAAGTCATTCACAACCATGCTCCAAACAACACCTGTTTTTCACGTTTGTCTTGTACAGAGCTACAGCAGCGATAAAGTATTTCACAACCATGCTCCAAACAAAACCTGTTCTTCACGTTTGTCTTGTACAGATCTACAGCAGCGATAACAATCATCAGTTCTCTGCTTCAGCTGTAGAACTGGAGTTCTTGCGTAGTGAGCGTAGGCTGAGATCTGGAAAGCACTTTGCATAAAGTGCTTTGTACTCTCGTTTTAGGCATTCTTTTTATGCCTTGATTTTACTCGGATTGTTTTTCCTGCCCCCCCCCCCTCAGCTTGTGCTTTGACTTGTGGGTGTTCCCATCTGAGCTCGTTTGGATCTGACTTTTGAACTTGCCGCTTGCTTCTTTGCGTTAATTTGCTTTTTTGTCTTGAACAGCTACAGTAGCGATAAAACTAACTAGCAATGAACCTAGAAGTAACACTCCAAGGTGGGTTTTTGACAGATTGGGCCTGGTTTTAAGTCACTTCCTATTGATGTCCTAATGCTATCCTGTTGATGTCCTATTGATGTCATATAGATTTGCTATTGCTGTCCTAGTGATGCCCTATTGATGTCCTATTGATGTCCTACTGATGTCCTGTTGATGTCCTATTGATGTCCTATTGATGTCCTATTGATGTCCTATTGATGTCCTATTGATGCCCTATTGATGTCATGTTGATGCCCTATTGATGTCCTATTGATGTCCTGTTGATGTCCTGTTGATGTCCTGTTGATGTCCTATTGATGCCCTATTGATGTCCTGTTGATGTCCTGTTGATGTCCTATTGATGCCCTATTGATGTCCTATTGATGTCCTATTGATGGACTTGGCAAGTAAGGTTTTGCATCCTTCCCCTCCCACTAGAAACAAACCTGCACTTGGCTACTCTCTCGACCTACAACAATCTGACACAAAACATGGCGAGTATGAAAACATCCCAACAAGAAACAGCAAACACACCTGCTGCTCAGTCCCGCGTACGCCCCCCTGCCCCCTCCCCTCTCATTCTCTGCGGCAACAGTGGCGTCCCTAACACGTCCCCCCCTTTGCTTTTCGCCAGCTGCCCACTGCGCGTGCCGTGGCGTGTGTGCTTGCGGTGTGCGTGCGTGTGCACCCACAGCCGCGTGCGTCACTGGCGTGGCTTGCGTTGGCAGTGCTTGTTGCTCCAAGGTTTGCGACTGCGTCCATAAATATGCCGCTGCTTGAACTTGTGCTTGCTGCACGTGAGCGGCCGCGGCTGCCGGTGGTTGGGATGCTGCTTGCGTTGGTGGTGTTTGTGGCACTCTGGCTTGCGTTTGGCTGTCTGTCTCTGCTGCACCTTGTGCCTGCGCCTGTGGCGGAGGCTGTGCTGATCCTTGCGACAAAACCTGTGGCTCTGCTACTCTCGGCGCATGTGGTGGTGTGTGTGCTTCCTGTGTGTTGTGTGCAACCGCGGCTGGTTGTGGTAGCGTGAACGGTGTGTGTGTGTGCGACCCTCCAGCCACTTGATCTTGCGGCTGCGGTGTGTGTGCGTCTGCTGCGGGTTGAAGTGCCGATGCTGGCTCCGCCTCTGCTGCAGCGTGCGCATGTGTTGGTGGTGTGTGTACCCTTTTGGTCGTTTCATCCTGCGCTTGTGTGTGGGATGGATTCCTGCCATCGCCACTTTCATCTGTGCTTCTCTGGCTGCTGTTCTGTTGCTCCCGCTCCCGCTGCTCCCGCTGCTGCTGCTGCTGCTGCTGCTGCTGCTCTGTCACAGCAGTGGATGACGTGATGTTGATGGGTGGCAAGGCCTGACTGCCAGTGCTCTGCTGCGTGGTGTCGTGGCGCCCATGCTCTGGCACGGCGCTCGGTGGAAAGGACGCATAATGGTGGGGGGCAGGCCTGGAGAAACGCGCTGCTGCTGCTGCAGCGGCACCCTCCTGTGTGTGTGTATAATCACGTGTATGCATTTGCATGTGTGTGTTTGTCTCTGTGATTGTATAGTCTTATATGTGTGTGTATGTGTGTGTGTGATCGTGTCTATTTGTGCGCGTGCTTGTAATTGTGCGTGTGTGTGATTGTGTGTCTTTGTTAGAGGATGTGTGTGTACAGTGAATGCGCTGTCATGTGCAGGCATAGTTGCTTAGTTAGGTGCCTCAGTTAGTTGCCTCTGTTAGTTGCCTCAGTTAGTTGCCTCAGTTAATTGCCTCGATTAGTTGCCTCAGTTAGTTGTCTCGATTAGTTGCCTCAGTTTGTGTGTGCAACACTGCAAACACTGCACGACCCTTTTATTTTGCGTACTGCACTGAGAAGCCGCTGCAGTACTGTTGCTGCTTTTTGATAATCGTTTGTCCAGACACACACTCACTCGCATCTTGTACTCCTGCAGCACTGCTTAATTCATAACGCGCACGCATTTACGTGGCACCCATACAAACACAAACACATACACACACAAACACCCACACCCACACACATATATATACATATACATACGCAACCACACACATATGTGCATACACGTGCGCACACATACACACACAGACGCACACCCACATATACATCCATCCGCACACATATATACACACTTAAACGCACCCACCCACATATATACATACACACACACGCACCTACCCACACACATATATATACTTACAAACACACACACATACACATACACATACACCCACACCCACCCACCCACACATACATACATGCACACACATACACACGCAGTTATCACCTGAAAAGTCTTAAGGGCCAAGTCAGGCTGACCCATAAACGCAAGCAGCTCTGCCAAGCCCTCCCAGCATCGGAGCGCGCCTTGCAAGGCTGCAGTTATAAAATTATCTCATGAGATTAATTTCGCACATGTCGAGATTATGTTTTTAAGTCCTCCTAGCATCGGAGCGCGCCTTGCAGTAAAGGAAACATAGGTATATATTGTTTTTTGGAGCCCTCCCATTATCGGAGCGCGCCTTGCAAGGAAGAAAACACACATGTTGAGATTTGTTTTTTGAGCCCTTCCAGCATTGGAGCGTGCCTTGCAAGGCTGCAGTTAAGAACACACACATACATGTTACATGTTAAAATGGTTTTTGAGCCCTCCTAGCAACAGAGCACGCCCTGCAGGGCTGCAGTTAAGAACACACACACACACACACATGTTAAGATGGTTTTTGGAGCCCTCCCAGGATCGCATCGCACCTTGCCAGGCTGCACAGCTCAGAACACACAACTAGGAACTCACAATAAAGAGCAGACTCACAATAAAGAGCAGCACACTTCAGAGGGCTGCAGAACAAATGAGAGCTCACAACCTAGAAATCGCAAAATGAATTGCACAGCCAAGAACACACATACACAAGCACAATAAAGAAACCATGCAGAATGCACTGTGGGAAGTAGGCGGAATAATTAGAGAAGGTCTTCAGATCTGCGTTGTCACGCAGCCGCAGACACACACACATCCCACCTATGCACACACACAAACACATATATCCAACCATCAAAACACGCACCCACACCTTCACCTGCCCACACATGCATCCACCCATACGCACACAGCACACACCCACACCCACACCCACACCCACACACACCCATCCCCACCTATGCACACACACAAACACAAATATTCAACCATCAGATTACACACCATGACCTTCACCTGCCCACACATGCATCCACCCATACGCACACCCACACCCACACCCACACCCACACCCACACCCATCCCCACCTATGTACACACACACAAACACAAATATCCAACCATCAACATACACACCGTGACCTTCACCTGCCCACACATGCATCCACCCATACGCACACAGCACACAGCACACATACACACACACACACATATGCCCATACACACACACCCACACACGTGTGGTGCATATCAGTAGGCACAAACCACATCCAACACCTATGCCCCCAGGCCTTATATCACTTATACCCAACACCCACTCATGACACTCATACCCCCAGGCCTTTGACACACCCACATTTTGAGCGTGTGCCTCTGGAAAACCACTCCCGCGCGTCAGCTGCACGCCCTTCCTGCTGCAGCAGCACTCCACGTGTGTGGCACATATACCCATTGTCACCTGTGATTGTGTGTGTGTGTGTGCGTGTGTGTGCGTGGTGTGTGTGTGCTTGTTGTGTGTGTGATTGTTGTGTGTGTGTGTTTGTGTGTGTGCTTGTTGTGTGTGTGTGTGTGTGTGTGTGCGTGCGTGTTTTTTTTGTGTGTGTGTGCTTGTTGTGCGTGTGTGTGTGTGTGTGTGTGTGTGTCTGTAAACGCTCCTGCCATCGCTTTTTACCACCCTAGTAATAGAGCCCGCATTTCTCTGCAGCTTCCTCCACAAATTATTTGTGTGTGACGCATCATTTCAACATCTCCATAATTGGTGCAAGGGCCTGCTCTGCTTCTGCACATCTCCACACACACATGGCGTAGTGCCCACGCATACTCCTCACACACACACACACACGCACACACACACACGCACGCACATACACACGCACATATAATCAAACAATTGTACTAAAAAAGTACACATTTGTATCTAAACATGCGCATCTACCACCACTTCAATCACTGCGAGGGCCTGCTCTGCCTCTGCACGCCTTCATCAAAACACTCGCACACTTACACTTGCATTTACACACAAACACACACACAAACAGTGCACTGGAAACAGCATTTACAGCTCTGTTATAAAACACATGTGCACCTTCCACCACCTCAATGACTGCGAGGGCCTGCTCTGCCTCTGCACACAGCCCATGGCACAAAGCCCATGGCACATACACACACACTTCATGTAGTGCCCACACACTCATTCATCAATACACTCACACTACTACACTTGCATCTACACACACACACCCACCCAAACACACACCGCCACATTAACACACGCAGGCACGCAAGCATGCACCTGCACCCAAACATGCGCACCTTCCACCACTTCAATCGCTGCGAGGGCCTGCTCCGCCTCCGCACGCCGCCCATGGCGCACATGATGCATCGCCATCGCGTGCAGCAGCTGCGCGTTGGGAGGCATCATGGATGGGTGGGGGAGCTGCGCCCCTGCGCCACTCACTGCCGTGCTTGCCCCTGCTGCTGCGCTATCACTCCCTTCTGCGCCTGCTGCACCCACGGCTCCGCTCGCTGCTGCGCTTCCCCCGGCTGCTGTGCTCGAACCTGGTCCTGTGCCTGCCCCTGCTGCAGCTCCAGCTGCTGAATTTGCGGTGCCTGCTGCTGCGTTGTGTGCATTCGTCTGTGAAGGAGGCAGCACTGCAGCAGCAGCTTCCTGCACCATTGATGCACCAGCCATTCCAGGTGTTTGTCCATACATTGTTGCACCGGAGCTTCCATCGACCCTCGCTGCTTGAGACAAGGCAGAGGCGGCAGCTGAGGCTACAGCAGCAGCAGTAGCAGCAGCGGAAGCGGCTGTGTTATTTGCGTAGAGAGTTGCGATGGTGAGGTTGGGTTCGTGAGGGGTGTTAGGGCTGGGGGGTGAGGGTTGGGGTGGAGGTTGGGGGGTGGGGGTTGGTTTTTGGAGGGGGGGCGGCTTTGTGGGTCTGGCGCGGTAGGCAGATTTGAATGTGGAAAAAGCCTGGAACAGAGGGATCGTAGGAGGGGTGCTGATCTGTGTTGGAACTCTACTTGCCTTGACTGCTTCAGAAGCAGCTGCTGGGTTTGCCGCCTGGTTTTTGCTGCTTGCTTTGACTGCTTCAGATACAGCTGCTGGGTTTGCCGCCTGGTTTTCGCTGCCAAGCACCTCGGCTCCTGGCAGGAGCTCTGTACCAACTAAACTGCTGTTACTTGCTCGAGGGGCTGTAGGTTTTGAATTGCTGCTACTTGCTTGCGGTGCTGCGGCTCCTGGCAGGAGCCCTGCAGTTGCAGAGCCAGTGTCAGCGTCTTGAGGGGCTGTAGGTTTTGAATCGCTGCTACTTGCTTGCGGTGCTGCGGCTCCTGGCAGGAGCTCCGCAGTTGCAGAGCCAGTGTCAGCGTCTTGAGGTGCTACAGTGATTCCTGACAGGGACCCTTTGCTGGTGCCTACTGCCTGAGAGGTTGCGATTTCTGACAAGCTCCCTTTCACCTCAGCACCTGCGTGTGCCGCTTGAGGGGCTGTGGGGGATCCTGAGGGCCCTGCAGACTGCAACTGTGCATTTTGCGGCTCTGTGGCCTGCTCTGTGTGTGTGTGGCCTGTTCTGTGCGTCGGCTCTGTGTGTGGCTCTGTGGCCTGCTCTGTGTGTGGCTCTGCGTTTGAGGGACCTGCCTGGCTTTGGGGTAATGGTGGTTGAGGGCTTGGAGGGGTGTGCGTGGTGGTGGAAGGG
>Ga0307942_1002739_pt1:0-7500 | contig 14311 bp, 18 predicted proteins | sample OrgLakmetagen175_FD_201846 | JGI IMG/M metagenome (GOLD analysis project Ga0307942, IMG submission 201846) | Saline water microbial communities from Organic Lake, Antarctica - #175 | ecosystem: Environmental > Aquatic > Non-marine Saline and Alkaline > Saline | place: Antarctica: Organic...
CTCTCTCTCTCTCTCTCTCTCTCTCTCTCTCTCTCTCTCTGAGGTCCACAACAAAACGACTGAGGTCAATGGGTTCACAATTCCGCTGCTTTTCTTTGAACATGTACTCTTGTAACAGACCTGTCATGAGAAAATAAAGATCAAGAAACAGACGGTGAATGTTGATACTGTTAAGAACAGATTCAGCAAAACATTTCTTTACCGCTTCTTGCCAAGCATTGTGTAAGGTAAGCTATACATGCCTCTGGGGGGCATCTGGAAAAAAGCTTGTGAAAAGCCTGAAAAAAAAACAAGCCTACAAGCAAGAGCCGTCTGTATACTGGAAAACTAGCAGAGTGACTCAGTGACTCACATACATTAAATGTTACAAGATTACAAGATTACAAGAAAAAAGTCCTTCAGTCAAGAAGTATGACTTTTTGCCTGCGCATAAAGTAAAATAAGTTCATAAATGAAAAAAAGGATTTGTTGTTTTCCTGGTGTAAAAAAGCAGACACATCCTGTCTTGTTTGTGAAAAAAAGAACCCTTATTTCCTGTGGAGAGAAATTATCTGAGGGTACGTGCAGTGAAAGAGAACATGCTTTTCAATCTGGACATTATCATCAGCCTCACATAAGTCGCAAGTAGGGGAAGAGGTAGAATTTAAGTTGCGGTTTCAACGCAAAGGGTGTGGACGCGAAGTCTGAAACGAGCCACACTGCGGATAACATCTCGAGGAAGGTCAAGAAGCATGTACCTGGGAAGCCTATAGGGAGGATGGGAAACCATAGCTCTTTGTGCAGGCAGTGCGCACCACTGGTGATAAGTAAGCGTTTTGCTGTTGCGCTCTCTAGGGTTGGCTATCAGAGAAAGGTGTCCAAAACTCTAAATGTCTGTCCCTGAAGACCACGACAAACCGACTGAGATCAATAGGCTCACAGTTCAACAACAACTATTGGTTAAACTTGTTACATGGTCAATGTGACATGTAAGATTGGGTCAAGCCTTCCATGGCTGAATGAATGTGGGAGGACCGGCATTCAGGAGACTTGCAGCTCAATTGCATGTCAGCTTGCAAAACCTTCCTCATTGTGGAACTGTTGCATTGGGTAAGGGAGTTGTACAAACGCATTGCAACGTGAAACCAGTTGAATTGCAGAGGCTCCAGTCCACACTCTCGCACAACGCACCATGAAGGAGTGGTGTCTCTGACTCCAAGAATCCTTTTCAGCACTGCCAAAAGCCATTTCTGTAAAGGGTTATCCATCTCTCTACCTTGTCGTAAGAAGGGAGTAGCCCATATCTGACTCGTACACATGCTAGCAGGAATTGCGTAAGTTTTGAGGAGCCAGATATGAGCGTGTAATTTGTTGGCAAGGTCATGGGTCTTGACGAATGCTTGACTCTGAAAGTACCAGCCACGAATGGTCGCAGAGCTGCGTCAGCCGCAATATTCAGATTCATCTGTCTGTCGCACACCATACCAAGATATTTGAAGATGTTTGAGTAGCAGGGGGCTGCACGCCATCGAAGAAAAGGGGAGGCAAAAAACTGTAAGGCCTGCAATTAAAACACATCACCTCAGAACTTTGTGTGTTTACTGTCAAGGACTTTTTTTGGGCGTAGACTCTTAATTTATCAAGCACAGTCTGTAGCTCATTGTGATCAGTCGACGTGAGAGAAAGATCATCGGCAAACAGCGGGTGGGTCGCTGTAAAATTGGGAATGCCCGTGATCGCGCCCTGCACCCCCTCAGCCAGGCTGCGTATGTAAAGCAATGTTAAATTTTGAGGAGTGTTGTTCGAAGCACCAGAGCGCCTGCTAAAAAAACTTGGAAAGGGAGAAAAATGCATAACGTTATTTGTGACACGGCAGCACTGAATCAAACCAGGAATAAAATCCACCAAGCACCTGCCAGCAGGACCAACCGACCGCATCAAATCAAAGAGGGGGACGCATGAGCTATGTTTTGGGCACATGAACAGACACTTTAATACGCATACAAAATTTAAATGATGCCTGATTTCAGCAAGGCGTTTCATCTCCCGATTCAGTTGTTGTAAAGATCTTTGCAACTGACCGTAATTTCTACCACGCTGAAAAGTCTATCTGTAAATAATATAAATAAAAAGTCTCGCAGGACGCTTAGGAATACGTGAAGCAAAGCTTTCTGACCAAAACAATGCTGTTGAGCGGGTTGTCTGTGGGCTCGAGCTTGCCTATGGCAGCGCGGCCAAGAGCCTCAAGGTCGGTCGACCCGTGCCGTGCCATTCAGGTGTGCTGCAGTTGCTCTTCAGAATCGGTCAGTCAGTCGTGTGCCCCCCTTGAGCAGAAAAGTCTACTACAAAAGATTCTTTCGCAACATACCTTGTGTATCGCACACAAATAGAAAAGGGAAAAGAAATATTGCATTGCTGTACAGAACAGCAGTGCCAACGGCAAGCATAGTAGGATTTTTGCAAACTTGCATTCCATTCAATCACACTATCAGACTTAGAAAGAGACATGGTGAACGCACACGTGGCTGCTGAGGTACAGAGCAAACATAGAACTTCAGTATCACATTCACAAACAAACTCCTGCACCTGCGCCTCAGATTGATGGGCGGCTACGCAGTTCAAGCAGCCTTGTTGACCAATCTCGTGTGGACCTCCACAAAAGCCGCACATCCAGACGCACGGTGCGTGTGACGAAGGGTTTGGCATGCAATGTTCCTGACGTTGCGCGGTTTAAGGAGCATTTTGGATTCACTTCTGATTGGTGCTCCGTTGCGATTTGACCCAGGTGCAAACCAAATCACACAGCACGCGCATGTACCTGCACTACAGGTTGCTGACACCCAATACTGGGAGCGGTACCTGCAACGGGAGCGATATTTTAAATATCTTGGGAATATGTTGTTTGAGTGAGTCTTTCCTCCTTTTAGCGCTGTTCGTGTACATATGAACACTATGCTCAATAGCGTGAATAAGAACTGCCTTGCTCAGGAAAGTCCAAGCCGGATCCCGTCCTCTCAAGCTTTCACAGCTTTTGCTCAGCACATTATTGCTACCACCATCTGTGGTATCATACCTTCACACCACTCCCCTATGCTTGCAGCTCAACCGTCCTCAAAGCCTTACAAGGGCCAATGTCTGCAGTACTGCTGTCTGGTGTGTTTATCTGTTGCTATGAAACTGCGCGTGAGCAAGGCAGTTTGCAAGGTTTTCCCAGGTGCGTAAAGCAAGGTCTTCAGAGTGATACTTGTAGTAATGCACGACATGCATATTTACAACATCATGGTGATGAGCTATGTGTTGCCCATTTTACTGCAGTGTTTTAGAATGTCTTGCACATACCAAAGCAGCAACCCTCTCCCTAACTTGGCTGGGGTATGATCTCCTGATGTCCTACAAAAGCATGTGATGCCAACGCCTTGATGATTACTGCGTGAGCAATACATGTTGAAGCTCAGATTACAATGAATTACGCTCTTATGTTTGTTTGTTTGCAGCCTCGCCATGCCTGACGCATCTGCTCTAAATTTGAGTGGCTTCGCAATCTCACTCTTGCTGGTGAGTCCTCCCAATTGGCCACGAGCAGTTGCTTTACTCCTTCAAATAACTACAGAAGCTCTGCGTGTTTTGCTTTGTTGGTATCATTCCCTCCCCACTTCCTTCACGGAGGACCTACGAGGAAAGCGATAGGACAGTGATCCTGCTCAAGGAAAATGTCACTTTGATGGGCAGTGGGCAGGTACCTTAGATTTACGACACACCTGTGCCTTTCAGGTGTACCGTACAACTCAGGCATACAACAGATGGTGGGACGCACGTAAAATCTGGGGCACCATCCTTAACCGTGTTAGGGACATCAACACTCAGGTCTGCAGATTTGCAGCAAATAAGGATTGTCTAGGATTCGAGGCCATTCTTTGTTTCCTACAGTATCGTTTCACCAATTATTGCAAAATACATTCGTCACGGAGTAGAGTGAGTTCAAATCACAGTTTTTGCAAATTACAGGCCGCTGTTTTTATTTCTGAGGAGGATACTGAGATGAGAAAAGGCATTCAGAACTGGAGCATCGCTTTTGCTCGTACCCTCGAGGCACACTTGCAGGTGTGTGTGTATGTGTGTGTATATGTGTGATATGTTGTGTGTGGGTGCATGCCCTGAGGGTGCACGAGAACGGATCCTCCAAAGGCTGGATGGAAGCATTGCCTGCCAAATTTCTCGTGCGCAATACATAGCAAGTTGTACAACATGCTATACGAAACTGCAAGTGAAGAGCGGGCATCAAGGATCAAGGGTAGACGCCAAATTACTTAGGGTTCAAACCAGTGAGAATGCCACCTAACTCTTTTGTTGTCTCACAGGGTAATCAAACAGCAAAGCCCCTGCATTCCAATTTGGAAAGCATCGCATCCAGCGAAGAAATTGAGAGCATCACGAACAGCCGACACGAGGTTGTGAAGTGCTGCAGCTCCCTGGCTGAAATCGCCATACAGGTGAGGCTTTGTGGAGGGGAGGGGGGGTATGGATGAGGGTTTGGCAGTCACCATGTCAATGTTTCATTCATTACTTACACGTCTTTTGTTTTGCACAGCAAGTTATGCATTAATTGTCTTCTTGTGTGTTACACCTTGTTGCACAATGTCACACGGTATGCAGGCTCCCATCAACAGCATCGAGCGCCAGATGCTGCTCCAGAACGTGCAAATGTTTTACGATTGCCTAGGTAAGTGTGCGGAATAACGCCTCAGTGTGTATCGTGCATTTGCTGTTTCTATTGAATTGCCATTGTGTGGGTGGGATAAAGGTTCCTTGTGCAAAGAGGAGCTGAAGCAGACAAATTGTTCACTGAAACAAATATAAAAACAAGCAACTCTTTTCCTTTTATTTGCAGGGGGTTGCGAGCAGATCATGCGCACGCCCCTTCCACAGCCTTTCACCAGGTGCGGTTTTCTAGTTCCTAGGATTGTTGCAAAGGTTCATACTCACGGCAGTGGGCATCAAGGAAAGCATCAAAAAACTGCTTTCTTGTTTTGTTGTATGTGTTGGATGCATGTGCTACAGAGGCTCAATTTTGTTATTGTTAGAGCTGTCGCTCGTGGTGCACTGATTAAATTTTTTAACTGTCTTCACTCTTTCCCCTCCCTCACAATGCTGCAGGCACACCTCTCGCTTTCTGATGATGTGGATCTTGGCCCTACCAGCGGTGCTCTTCCCCACCTTTGGCTGGGGCTGCATTCCGGTGGCCGTGCTCATCAGCTCCTTGCTGTTGGGGATTGATGAGATCGGCGTGCAGATTGAAGAGCCCTTGTGAGTGCGGCGGATGTTTAATTCCTGAGGTTCTAGGCACATATAACGGCTTACAAGTAGCCTTGTGGTCTCATGTGCATCATACTACTGCTGCTTGTATAGCGCTCAAACGTCTGTCTTTTTTAATCATCTTGCAGCGGCCTACACCACCTGGACCCGATCTGCGTCCGTGCTGAAACTGATGCACGGAGCATCGTGAATGAGCAACCCCAAGTCGCAGACTACGTGCGGGTGAGTCATCTTATTTAGGCCAATTGGGTGAGCACGACCAGTCCTGCCATTGGAAGCAATTATGTCCAAAATGTGCCTGAACAGTGGGGATAAAAAACTGGTGGACGTGTAAAATTTGGTGTGAATACCCTTGGGGGACCACTTACCCCTAGACCTCCACCCAGTGCCCCCAGCCAAGACAAAAAGGGTACCAATCTGCTCCTTTTTAAATTCTGAATCTATCTGCATACTCATCAAGACCTGGAACTGAAATGGTGCCAAGGTAGGGGGCAAAAATTGAGATACGGACGCCCATGCACACATGACCTACCAGGCACCCACAACTGGCTTGCGCAGCCCGGCATTGCCATTGCTTCAGACCTCTACTGACTATCTCATGCTGGCACGATTCTCGAAGTTTGGAGTGAACTGCTGCTTCATTGGCTTGGCTCACCCCGCGGTCTGGACCCAAGCACGTGTGCCTCTGACTTTTGGACATATCCACAGACCCCCCCTTTACTCAATTTGCTCAAAATGGGTGCCAATCAACTGGGCTTGAGCTGGAGATTCCGGCGGTATATTTAAAATTCCGTGAGTGGCCCAGAAATGTTTTGGATTTACCCCCAATATTGTGGACCTCCCCCGATTGGACCCATACAAATACCGGTCGATAGCTCTCGACGCCAGAATTCCAAACATACAGTTCTTATTGAGATTGACATATGACGTCCAAAAGTTTTACGAACTGACGCCTCCTGCTGTGAACGCCTCAAAGTCAAAAACTTATCTTTCAAGCACTGATACCATAATTTCAAGATGACAATAGGTGCCACGCATGAAATTAAAAGTGTACCGTCAAGTTTATCAACCGTTTGAATATGACAATGTTCATTGTAAACACTTTGCAGGGCTTATGCAAGCGCCAGGTGTCTTCAATCGTACGTGACGTACCTGAAGAGGCGAGGTAGAAAGCCTGTTTCAAACACCTAAAATTTTGTTGGCCGACAGGCAGGTACAAGGCCGTTGTTGACTTGTGTGGCAGTGCAAGTATCATGGAAAAAGGAATTCACATGTTGAGCTGCAGAGACTCTGCATTTTGTTTTTCGTGAGCTGTATGTACCACAATTGGTCATTTTGTGAGCTGTAATTTTGCTATAACACTTTCTCACACGCAAGCTGGATTGCTAGTTGAGTGGCGGGTGTCGCTGGTGTATACTACATTTCAAATTTTGTCTGTACTGCTACCTGCAATGTACTATATTGATAATTTCGTATTTTCATTTCATTGATTTTTGTTGAGTTGACTGTTTTAATTTCTGGCGATTTCGTTCTGAGATACTGAACTTATTACAGACACGCTGACTGGTTCCAGCAAATAGTCAATTGCTATAAATAGAGGAAGGAGCGACCGATGTGCTTTTTTCCATCAATTTTTTGTGACGAAATCATTCAGCTGGTCCCGCTTTTATGCCAATGTGACACTAAAGTTTAAAAGACGCTATGCAGGAGGTTGCACAGGATAAAAGACGTAGCGTCCATCTGGACCTTTGATGACTTACCATTTGCCCCATCCTTCTTGTCCCTTGTGAAGTTTGGAGGGAACTGTGTCACTGCAAAGTATAAGACTCAGTACAACAACCAATGGATTCTTAAAGCCAGGGCCGAGTCTCTCTCGAGCAAAGGCTGGGAACTGCACTTTTGCTGGACATATACCATACCACACGCACTCTAGTCGGCTGCCGCGCATTTGCTCCCCAAGGCTGAGAAGTTTACTCAACCATCTGGCTGAGCATAGAGTAATATACTGAGCTGATCAAAACCAGAAAATGCTATCTTCAATAAACTGGCTTCCCCAGCTTATTTAACGAGAATAGAATAACCTCAACTGAACAACCAATAACCAAATCACAGGATTCGTCACTGCCAACAATTGGGCGTCCCACCACTCCCCACATTAAGGAAAAGGAGCCACTTTGGTACGGAGTACCGTAAAGCTCCTCCACCGCA
>Ga0307942_1002739_pt1:10000-14311 | contig 14311 bp, 18 predicted proteins | sample OrgLakmetagen175_FD_201846 | JGI IMG/M metagenome (GOLD analysis project Ga0307942, IMG submission 201846) | Saline water microbial communities from Organic Lake, Antarctica - #175 | ecosystem: Environmental > Aquatic > Non-marine Saline and Alkaline > Saline | place: Antarctica...
GGGGCGTGCACCCTGCTTCGGCGTATCCTTTCCACCTCCAAATGCTGTTCTTGCTACTACCTCAGACCTCTGACCAGTGGCCGCAAGCAGAGGCACTGGTCATTGTTTAAACATTTTGCTATTTAAACATGTGATTACCTGGTACTAGAATGGGCTGTGTACCCAAGCAAACAAGTGTTTCCTACATCATTTGACCTTCAGCTTTGTGAACAAACACAAAAATTCTTCCTTTTCTCCTGAATGCGCTCACAGTATTTGCATGCCCAATCAGACACCCCAAGGGCTGACTGGCTTTGCCGTGGCTCTCCTGCTGGTGCGTTTTGTGTGTACGTGTGCTTATGCTTGTGCATAAAGACCCCTTCAAGTACCTCCTAAGCAGCCCATGATGCCCCTCAAGAACCCCCCCCTCCCCCGTTCCTCTGCTTGCTTGGTTGTCAGACCTCAAAAGTAACTCCTATCATCCAATCACAAGTCTTCACGACAGATGTCACAAAAACCTGCACCACACACCTGGCGCACTTCATTGGAAGAACGAGCCAAATTAAGGTTTGATCTTGCTTTCATTAGGTCCTCGCTACAAAGAATGCTCATAAAATCATTTAGCGGTTAAAGAGCATTTAGAGCGCTTGTTAAGAGGGATGCACCGCTGGGGCATCCCCTCCCACTTCCACACGTCCCCTCTTTAATCATACGCGTCTTAAATCGTGATATCTGTATGTGTACGATTTTATGCGCAGAAACGTGTACACTTGGAACCTGAGAACCTGGCAATCACGTTTCATTATCCAATCTCCAATTTCCCATGCGCACAACAGGTCTTCCGTACCAACCAGAGTTACGACCGATGGTGGGAGGCACGCAAGGTCTGGGGTACCATCCTGAACAGAGTGAGGGACATCACCACCCAGGTGTGTGTGTGTGCATGCGTGTGTGTGTGTGTGTGGTTTTAAGTGTGGGAAGCTTATGCAATACGTCTTGACACTTGTTCTGCTCCGGTTCTGCTCCGCATCGTGCTCGTGCCAGAAGTAGAACAACCCTGGAGGAATATATTGCCGTTTTGGGTGTACATTCCTGCCTTACCTTAACACGTGCTTGCACATGCGCCACATCTGTGTAAGCAACACACCGAATACACCATTATTTTTGCACGCATGTACATGCAACCATCTTTCTGTGCACCTGCCTTCACACAGCACACAACACAACACGTACCTCAAACCTGTCCATGTACGGTTACCGTTACAGGCTGCCGTCTTTATCCCAGAGGAAGATACAGTGCTGAGGGAGGGCATCAGGAACTGGTCGATTGCCTTCATCCGCACACTGGAGGCACACTTACAGGCAAGTGCCTGCGCTGTGTGTGACCTTTTTCTTGCTGATGCCAATCTTAATTATTAATGTGATCCTGCTGATGCCATTCTCATTAATGAAAAAGGCCGTGACTGGGCAGAGAGGCCAAACAATGGACCGCTTCCTCGTTCGTTAAAGGGTGCCTCAAGCGCGTGGCTGCTGAGCAAACGCACGTCCTACCCCTCTCTCTAAATCCATTTCAAGGCCTGAGTTGCATGCACACGATAAGGGGGGGCTATACACGCTACAGAAAGCCAAATCCCTGAGCACTAGTGGAGACTGTGTAGGGATGCTTAAGCGACATCTGCCTGACTCATGCCACTGGAAAAGGTTCTCTGTGTGTCATGCCCTGCGTGCATAGAGTCGCAATCTTGCTTTGTCGTTCACCTGCAGGGAAGGCTGGTGGAGAAGGACCTCAAGTCCAACTTAGAAAACGTGCTCAGTCCAAAGGAACTGGACATGGTCATGAACAGCCAGCACAAGGTAGGGAGCACGGCTGGTGTATGTGTGTGTGTTTGTGTATTATGTGTCAAACAAACCACTGTGCTGCTGGAATTAGATGGAATGTGTTGTTAGCCTTTCTCTGCACTGTTGCAAACATGCTGATCCTTATATGCAAAGTAAAAGGTTGTCTTGATGGCCGAGTGTTTTGCTCAGCTTTCAAATAGGTTTCTGGCGTGTGCTCCACTGCTACGGCACTGCTCAATTCTGCACAGGTTGTGAAGTGCTGCTCAATGCTGAGTGAGATTGCACTGCAAGCCCCCATCAACAGCATCGAGCGCCAGATGCTGCTTCAAAATGTGCAAGTGTTCTACGACACAATGGGTGGGTTAGACGTTGGATTGCTGCTATGAGAATAGACTAGATTCCTTTGCTGGCTTCTCTGTTATGGCCTTTGCCCTTGTTTCGCTGTGCATTTGTGTTGCTTTCCTTGCCAATCTGCGTTGGTACAGCTGTTTGTGGCTGAATGCTCCAATGCTGCATTTGTAATGCAGTGCTTTTTCCCTTATGCTTGGTTATGTTTGTTTTTATACTATTCCGTCACAAGCCTGTTTGACCTTACCACCTCCTGTCCTTTCCTTACGTCTGCAGGCATGTGTGAGCGTATCATGCGTACCCCTCTACCCCTGACCTACACCAGGTGAGCACGGATCAGAGAACGCACGACATGGTAATGTGCACCTGATATATTAATACAAACTCTTGAAACAGCTGAGCAAGCACACAGCAGGCTTCCCTGACATATACACATATTGCACATACTCACACACACACACACACACACACACGATAGGCATTCTGCGCGCTTCTTGTTTGTGTGGATCACCTCCCTGCCCTTCGCTCTCTTCCCCGCCTTTGGCTGGGGCTGCATCCCAGTGGTCATCCTGATCTCCGCTCTGCTGCTGGGCATTGACGAGATCGGCGTGCAGATTGAGGAGCCCTTGTGAGTATGCTGGAGCACGTGGTTGCGAGCATCGAGCTGGTTGCCTGCAAGTGGTCATGAGTTGGAAGCAGGAGTGATTGTGACATGGCACGTCTCCCTGTAGTTTTATTTCATGTCAGTTGGTGGCGCTGACCGCCCTTGTACAGGCACGTGCCCTGCCAAGCTAGGTGCATACTGCCGGGATGGCTGTTACTGCTGACATGCTATTGCAAATGTTAAAGTGCATCAGTTTACTTTTCTGGACATTGGACAAAAATGTCTCCCTGCACTTTGATTCATGTCAGTTGGTGGGGCTAACCGCCCTTAATACAGGCACCTAGCACCTGCCATGTAAGGTGCATACTGCTTAGTCGCAACTGCAAGTGCACTGAACATCAGCAACAGTATGCCAGCAGTCGCAGCCATCCCGGCAGTATGCACCTAGCATGGCAGGATGGGTAGATGTTCAACTGCACTTTGCTCAGTTTACTTTTCTGGATGTTGGACAAAGTAAATTGAGTTAAGGTTAGTTGAACATCTGCAACGATATGTCAGCAGTGGCAGACTTGTTCTCCCTCTTCTCTCACCTCTGTGCCAAATCACTCCTCCCGTGCAGCGGTGTGTTGCCTCTGAATGCCATCTGCACCCGTGCCGAGATTGACATGCGCTCAATCGTGGCCGAGCAACCAGACTTGGCAAACTATGTGCAGGTACGTTGCATACTGATGGCTGTCCGTGCAGTGTCTTCATTCATGGTCAGTGCAGACTGCCAATAGAGCATTTCCTCATAGCCCAAGGCTGTAGATTTTCTGCAACTCGAAAGTCTCTTTTGCAGCAATCACGTCTCTCTGTCTCATTGTATGCAAAGGCACTGAGGCTGTCATACCCCAATGGAAATAGAAGACAAGTTGATTCATAAGGTGTATTCATCACATTTTTCAAATCTCTCTCTTCTTCAACCTGTCAATTCTGTTCACAGTATCGTGCTTGTCTCTTGCTAATGCACAGGGCATGAAGTCAGGGAAGGTGTCCACTACTCGGGCTATGCCAATTGAGGCGCGATAGAGACAAGCAAGTGATTCTATTCAAGAGTTCGGCTCTTCAGTGAATAAAAGAAAGTGCAACAACCCACCTTACTTTTGCAACGCTCCCATCAATTGGTGTGATGTGTTTGAGAAGAGTAAACATGGGACTGTCCTCATACGTGTATTTATAATAATTGTACTTGATCTTTATTTATTTGTCTGTTGTTCAACTGCACCGTCATTGGATTCCTTGTTATGCTATTTGTAAAACTGCTTGAAGGAGTTTTTGCAACTTGCACAATGTGAATCAAAATTTGCAGGCCTTTTAGTACACAAGGGCACACGCACAGCAATCTCATGAACAAAGCGAATGAGGTATTTAGGTGAAGGGTAAGGGTTACACAGCTATATCCGCCAGCGAGGGCAGTTGAGCTATAGCAAAAAAAAGGCAGCTTCAAGAAGAGAAAGAGGCCAGACTGAACAAGACACCAGAAAAAGAAGCTAGAGGGAACA
>Ga0307942_1002741_pt1:0-10000 | contig 14302 bp, 24 predicted proteins | sample OrgLakmetagen175_FD_201846 | JGI IMG/M metagenome (GOLD analysis project Ga0307942, IMG submission 201846) | Saline water microbial communities from Organic Lake, Antarctica - #175 | ecosystem: Environmental > Aquatic > Non-marine Saline and Alkaline > Saline | place: Antarctica: Organic...
GAAACAAGTCACACTGAACCCCCCACCTCTTGCGTGCCGATTCGCCCCAAGCACAGCAGGAAACAAGTCACACTGAACCCCCCACCTCTTGCGTGCCGATTCGCCCCAGTTGCTGCAAGATTTCAAAGTCCTCAGTCACAAAGCCCCCTGTCCCTATTTCGTCCAAGATCATGCGTTCCATGGCTTCAGTCTGCGTCCGTGTGTGTACGTGTGTGTGTGTGTCCGTGTGTGTGTGTCTGTGTGTGTGTCCGTGTGTGTTTGTGTGTGTGTTTGTGTGTCTGTGTGTGTCCGTGTGTGTTTGTGTGTGTGTGTGCGCATCCGTGTGTGTTGTGTGTACGTGTGTGTGTGTGTGTGTGTGTGTGTGCGCATCCGTGTGTGTTGTGTGTGTGTGAGCACACAGGCATGACCCGTGGCCCCACACAATGAAAGTATGCCATGATGTGCACACGAATGCAAGCCTTGCTTTCTACGCATAACCAGTGCGAGTTTCAATGTCAACTTCAGGCCGGCCTGGACAAGCCATGCTTCCAATGTCAACTTCAGGTCAGGGCCCCACCGGAAACCCATCATGAGGAACACGCAACAAAAAAGTCTCAAAGTCTACGTTGATGAAAATCAGCACGCATGTGTGCGTGTTTGTGTGTGTGTGTGTGTGTGTGTGTGTGTGTGTGTGTGTGTGTGTGTGTGTGTGTGTGTGTGTTTGTGCGCATCCGTGTGTGGCGTGCATTAAGCAAAGGCTCTCAACCGATGCTCACTCTAGCCTCACCAAAAAGCCATCATGAAACACACGAAATAAAACAGGTCTACGCTGATAAACATCAGCGTGCATAAAGGAAAGGCTCTCTAGTGCTCACGCTAGCCTGAGCCCCACCAAAAACCCAACATGAGTAGGGTTGGCCAGAAACTTATTATATATGCACCGTACATCTGGAAATTTCCCTGGCAAATACAACGTATAAACACCGTATATATATATGGTCCTGGACAACCCTTATCTTGTCAGAGATTTTGTAATGTCACCCACATTTCACATTTCACATTTCACATTTCACAATCCACATTTCACATTTCAAATTTCACATTCCACAATCCACATTCCACATTTCACATTTCACATTTCACATTTCACCCACATTTCACATTCCACATTTCACATTTCATATTCCACATTTCACATTTCACCCACATTTCAAATTTCACATTCCACATTTCACATTTCACATTCCACATTTCACATTTCACATTCCACAATTCACATTCCACATTTCACATTCCACATTCACAATTCACATTCCGCATTTCACCCACATTTCACATTTTGCATTTCGCATTTCACGTTTCAATTTCCACAATTCACATTTCACATTCCACATTCCACATTCCACATTTAACGTTTCACATTTCACATTTCACGTTGTTTTTTCGTGTGTGGGCACCGAGCATTTACGTCACCAGTCCAACCTTTTTTTGGTAATATTTCTGACAATGGGATCAAAGGTTTTGTCTTTGAACATCGCTCAGATGTATACATGTTCATAAGTGCAGCTGTCAATCCAATAATCATAATTATTATTGGTTGGTTTTTTGTTGGGACCTGTCAATCCAACAATCATAATTATTATTGGTTGGTTTTTTGTCGGGACCTAAAGGTTGAGCAGCCATGCCAGGCTGGAGGCCTTTGTAATCCAAACCAAAAAAGAGATGACCAATCCCATGGCATGCCAATCCAAACCAAAGAGACCAATTCCAAACCAATCCAAACCAATTCGAACCAAAGAACAAGAGACCAATTCCATGGCATGCCAAACCAAACCAAAGAGACCAATTCCAAACCAATCCAAACCAATCCAAACCATAGAACAAGAGACCAATTCCATGGCATGCCAATGCGTGTGGAGATATTAATTCCGCACAGAGTTTTTCGACCATGCACTTTGCTGCCCCCACCCTCATGAACTCTATATACCATGAGCCTATCGTACTTTTCATTTATCACCGCGCCCCTAATTAATGTTGTTCCTAGGGGGCGGTGATCAAGCTGCTAACGAGTCATTTAATATGCACATTAAATTTGATATGTGTATTAATTTTGGTATGTGTAATTTTTCGTGGGGGCGGTTGGTGGAAACAAAATAAAAAGGGACACATTTTGTCATCAAATTGTGTTTTCAGGGCGTGCAGTGGCGAGGTGAGGCCTGCTACAACAGTGAGGCCTTTGAGGCCTGCTACAACAGTGAGGCCTGTGGGGCCTGCTATAACAGTGCCGAGGTCAGGCCTGCTACAACAGTTGTTTGGCTGCGTGCAAGAATTTAGTTTAGTTTGGATTACAAAGGCATTCAACCTGGAACAGTTGTTTGGCTGAGTGCAAGAATTTAGTTTAGTTTAAATTACAAAGACATTCAACCTGGAACAGTTGTTTGGCTGAGTGCACAAATCTAGTTTAGTTTGGATTACAAAGGCATTCAACCTGGAATAGTTGTTTGGCTGAGTGCAAGAATTTAACTCCCTCGCTCTGATAAACTGTGGAAACAGGCCCGAGAGAACAGAGGGTAGGTATATGAACATCTGTAGGGGTGGTAGTTGCCATTTTTTGGATATTTGTTAAATGAATATTTGTAGGGGTGGTGGTTGCCCCTTTTCTGGATATTTGTTAAATGAATATTTGTAGGGGTGGTGGTTGCCCTTTTTTGGGAATCTAGTTAAATGAATATTTTTAGGGGTGGTGGTTGCCCTTTTGGAGAATTCTTTTTTCCAAGGGGGGTGGATGGTGAGCCCGGTACCTTACGCTATCAGATTGCTCCAGCCAGACGCTCCCCATTGATCACCTTATTCTCTGTGTTGGAGTCATACGATTTAAAGGAGTAAACCCCCACTAGCCCGTAGTTTTCCTGTTCCATACACTTCTTAACCGCCTGTGCAGGCATCTCCAACCCCTAAAGTTCCTGCCTTGAACACTTTTCTTAATCTCCTTTGCAGGCATCCCAACCCCCTCTTGCAGGCTTGCCCCCCTGTTGCAACTAGGGTTGGCCAGAACCATATATAAATATATATACGGTGTGTGTACGGTATTTTTTGGCAGGGAAATCACCGAATATACGGTCATGCACGGTGCACATATACGGTTCTGGCCAACCCTATTTATGAACCCTTTGTAGGCATACACGTTGCCATAAACAGTCATGGCCACACCCTGCCCTCACTTAAATCACAAATCACGCCTCTCCAGTGGCCAAGGTGTTGTGAACGTGCTTCTATTGCACATTTTGTTCAACCTTTCTGCAACCCCTCCGCTTGTGTAAGATCTGTGATTTTAAGTTTAAGCACGCTCCTGGCGTTGCGTTAGATGGTCAACTATATAAATATTGGCATTGGTAGTAAGCGAGCACACATGCGCACACTCACACTCTCACACACACACACACACACTCACTCACACACACGCACACACACACACACACACCAATTGGGGAGGGGGCCCTGGCCGTGCCGGCTGCTGCAATACGAACGCATCAGGTGCTAAATCTGGAGCCACGTAGTCTTGCACCCCCTCCTCCTCATCGTCATCCCCGGAGATGCTGGCTTGCAACTCATCCTCACCTGAAGACGTAAAGTACGCAGCTAATGCTGTGAGAATGCAGGCAGGGCAGGAAAGCGGGCAGGGCAGGAAAGCGGGCAGGAAAGCGTACGCATCATAGGCTACAGAATAGAAGCATTGTGTCCCGGCCGTTCTTACTCATGCTCTCTCTCAAAGACTGGGCTTGCTGACTCAGCATCCTGGCCAGTTGGTCAATGTCTCCTCCCCCGCTGGAGCCTTCCTCTTGGCCGCCCCCCTCTCTTCCTGCGAAAACCACACCCGCTCTCCTCCTACAACACCTCGTGCCAGTGGCACTCCCAATTCGCAATGGTGCTTTAGGAAAGTGTGAACAGGGACAGAGCTGTGGTGTTGCACATTGTAGAGAGTGTGGAGAGCACAACCGTGCCATGATGTAATGGAGCTTTTTAAAACTTTAATTTATTCTTTTTATTTTTGCTTTATTATTAACTAATGCACTTGGAGCTTGTTCCACAAGTAATTGCGCGATGCAGCTCCCCTGTCCCTCTGCATTGGTTTCCAGAAACACACTCAGCATCCACTGCCCTTCTGGACTCAGCAGCAGCAATGCCCATTGTCCTGCGCAGCACAGCGTGAGGTCCAATGCAAGGGAAGTGCGCCCAGCACAGCAAGGCGAACGCACCAGGAGAGGCTCTTACAGACAGAGAGGCACTCGCTTAGCTCCCCCTCCCCAAGCCGCTCAGCAGCAGGACCCGCAGCTGTCACAGGCGCCGCAAAGCCCTCAAGGACCAGGCCTCCGCGGGCAGCAAGGCGGGAAGACACGCTGGTGGGAGGAGCTTGAGGGAGAGTTTGATGATGCCCTGGCGGCGCAATTTGATTGGGCCAACCTCACGGAGGACGAGGTGTGCGTGTGCGTGAGCGTGAGGGATTTGCGCACTGCGATTGCACACCCTCATGTCAGAAGCTAGAAAATGCTGACGTGCTACCGCCTTTATCGTGTCATTCACCATGCATGCTTGATCACTCACACGACCATGCACATAAACACGTGCAAACGTGCGCATAATGTGATGCAAGACACGCACGCACATGCGCACATACGCACACACACACACACACAAACACACACACACACATACATACACACACGCAGGTGGATGACCGCGTCAGCGAAGCAGCTGAGCTGATGAGCATGCTAGAAGAGCTCAGGCCCACTGACCCAGCACGCTACAATGCGTGTGCGGAGTTGTGGAAGCGCATCGCCCGTGTGCCCCCTGCAGCTAAGACACGACTGCTGAAGGAGGTCACGCCAGGTAGGCTGGTTTCTTGTGTGTATGTGTGTGTGTGTGCTTGTGTGTGGGAAGTGCATCGCCCATGTGTTCTCTGCAGCTAAGACACGACTGCTGAGGGAGGTCACGCCAGGTAGGCTCGTTTCTTGTGTGTACATGTGTGTGTGTGTGTGTGTGTGTGAAGCGCATCGCCCATGTGTTCTCTGCAGCTAAGACACGACTGCTGAAGGAGGTCACACCAGGTAGGCTGGTTTCTTGTGTGTATGTATGTGTGTGTGTTTGTGTGTGTGTGTGTGTGTGTGTGTGTGTGTGTGTGTGTGTGTGTGTGTGGGAAGCGCATCGCCCATGTGTTCTCTGCAGCTAAGACAAAATTGCTGAAGGAGGCCACGCCTGGTAGGGCTGGGTTTTGGTGTGTACGTGTGTGTGTGTACATGTGTGTGCATGTGTGCGTGTGTATCTCAAATTCAGTATTCAGACGGTGGTGATTCAGTAAACACGCGCACTGCATTGGGCGCAATTGGCTATACTAGGTCTTACAAAGATCATCGCCGGAATTAAGAAAGAGAGAGATGGTATGCAGGGCTACCCTGGAAATGGGGCATATCTAGGGTTGGCCAGGACCATATATATACGGTTTATATACGGTAGTTTTGGCAGGGAAATCACCAAACATACGGCCATATACAGTGTATATATACGGTTCTGGCCAGCCCTAGGTGTATCATTAGGGTCAGGTGTTGGGTGGATGAGGGTGGGTGGAGCATGCATGCTTTTGATTGCAAACAGGGTTGGCCAGAAACGTATATGTACACCGTGTATGACCGTATATTATCCAGGCACACAATATCCAATTGGTGATTTCCCTGCCAAAAAGTACCTTATATACACCGTTTATATATGGTTCTGGCCAACCCTGATTACAGCAGCAGGGTGTGCTGGTGTGGGATTGCGTGTGTTGATGAGACAGGGGTTGCCTAATGTTGAAAGAATGGCCTGACGCTGGTGTTAGATCGCGCGTTTCGTATATACATAAAAAATGATGTGTAATAGATAATGTATTATATGTATATAGCCAAAGGGCACTGCTGTTGCAAGTTGCATCACGTTCACAGACACACACACACACACACACACACACACACACACACATATAAACACACACACACACACGCACACACACACACACACATATACACACACAGGTGGCATTCGCTCAGCGTGGCGCGCGAGCATGTCTCGCTACGTGCTGGATGATGCCCGTGCGTTGGAGCTGCTGGAGGACTTTTCAATGTATAACGACTTCCCCACAGAGCCTGGGCAGGTGTGGTGAAATCATGCGTGTATGTTTGCACCCTTTTCAATGAACGACGACGTCCCCACAGAGCCTGCTGGGCAGGTGTGATGAAATCATGCGTGTGTGTTTTCACCCTTTTCAATGTACGACGTCCCCACAGAGCCTGCTGGGCAGGTGTGGTGAAATCATGCGTGTATGTTCGTACCCTATTCAATGTCTGACGACGTCCCCACAGAGCCTGCTGGGCAGGTGTGGTGAAATCATGCGTGTATGTTCATACCCTATTCAATGTACGACGACGTCCCCACAGAGCCTGCTGGGCAGGTGTGGTGAAATCATGCGTGTATGTTCATACCCTATTCAATGTACGACGACGTCCCCATAGAGCCTGCTGGGCAGGTGTGGTGAAATCATGCGTGTATGTTTGCACCCTTTCAATGTACGATGACGTCCCCACAGAGCCTGCTGGGCAGGTGTGATGAAATCATGCTTACACGTTTGCACCCTTTTCAATGTACGACGACGTCCCCACAGAGCCTGCTGGGCAGGTGTTGTGGAATCATGCGTGTATGTTCATACCCTTTTCAATGTACGACGACTTCCCCACAGAGCCTGCTGGGCAGGTGTGGTGAAATCATGCGTGTATGTTTGCACCCTTTTCAATGTACGACGGCATCCCCACAGAGCCTGCTGGGCAGGTGTGGTGAAATCATGCGTGTATGTTTGTACCCTATTCAATGTACGACGACGTCCCCACAGAGCCTGCTGGGCAGGAGTGGTGAAATTATGCGTGTATGTTTGCACCCTATTCAATGTACGTTGACTTCCCCACAGAGCCTGCTGGGCAGGTGTGGTGAAATCATGCGTGTGTGTTTGCACCCTTTTCAATGTACGACGGCATCCCCACAGAGCCTGCTGGGCAGGTGTGGTGAAATCATGCGTGTATGTTTGCACCCTTTTCAATGTACGACGGCATCCCCACAGATCCTGCTGGGCAGTTGTGGTGAAATCATGCGTGTATGTTTGCACCCTTTCAATGTACGACGACGTCCCCACAGAGCCTGCTGGGCAGGTGTGATGAAATCATGCGTGTATGTTTGCACCCTATTCAATGTGTGACGACGTCCCCACAGAGCCTGCTGGGCTGGTGTGGTGAAATCATGCGTGTGTGTTTGCACCCTTTTCAATGTACGACGGCATCCCCACAGAGCCTGCTGGGCAGGTGTGGTGAAATCATGCGTGTATGTTTGCACCCTTTTCAATGTACGACGGCATCCCCACAGATCCTGCTGGGCAGGTGTGGTGAAATCATGCGTGTATGTTTGCACCCTTTCAATGTACGACGACGTCCCCACAGAGCCTGCTGGGCAGGTGTGGTGAATCATGCGTACATGTGTTCACCTGCTGGGCAGGTGTGATGAAATCATGCGTGTATGTTTGCACCCTATTCAATGTACGACGACGTTCCCACAGAGCCTGCTGGGCAGGAATGGTGAAATTGTGCGTACATGTGTTCACCTGCTAGGCCAACGGTTGGGCAGGGTCACCCTTTCCCACAGAGCCTGTGGTGAAATCATGCGTATGTGTTTCACCTGCTGGGCAGGAGTGGTGAAATTATACGTACATGTTTTCACCTGCTGGGCAGGTGTGGTGAACTTATGCGTACATGTCTTCACCTGCAAGGCAGGAGTGGCGAAATTATGCGTACAAGTGTTCACCTGCAAGGCAGGAGTGGTGATACTTTGCGTACTTGTGTTCACCTGCTGGGCAGGAGTGGTGAAATTATGCGTACATGTGTTCACCTGCTGGGCAGGAGTGGTGAAATTATGCGTACATGTGTTCACCTGCAAGGCAGGAGTGGTGAAATTATGCGTACATGTGTTCATCTGCAAGGCAGGAGTGGTGAAATCATGCGTACATGTCTTCACCTGCTGGGCAGGAGTGGTGAAATTATGCGTACATGTGTTCACCTGCTAGGTCAACGATAGGGCAGGGTCGCCCTTTCTTACAGAGCCTGTGGTGAAATCATGCGTACATGTCTTCACCTGCTGGGCAAGGAGTGGTGAAATTATGCGTACACATTTTCACCTGCTGGGCAGTAATGGTGAAATTATGCGTACATGTCTTCACCTGCTGGGCAGGTGTGGTGAAATCATGCGAACACGTTTTCACCCGCTAGGCCAACAGGCTGTGTGAAGTCAAGCTGCCGCGGTGCCATTAAAGACATGTATGTGTGTATGTACATATGATGGATGTGGTGTACGTATGTGTCATATATAGGGTTGGCCAGAGCCGCATGAATCCACCGTATATGGCCGTACATAACCAAATTTCTTCAGGATTTTGTCCTAGGGCTGGTTTTGACCGAATCTGTTGGGCAAACTTTGGGCCTGAATAGCTCCGCGGCCAAACGTCTGTTCCGCGTAAGATTCTGTAGACAATCAAACTGGCCTTACCCTAGTCTGCAGGGATGTGTCATACGGCGTATTCGTATAATACGCCGTGTTCCGTACTTAACGCGTGTTTCACCGTATTGAACGTCCCAAAAGATTGTATGACACATCCCTGCTAGTCTGTGTGTCCAGTTATGCGGCATGTATACACCATATGATTAAGGTTGGCCAGAGCCGCATGCATGCACCGTATATGGCCGCACATTTGGTGATTTCCCTGCCAAAACTACCGTACATACACCGTGTATATATGGTTCTGGCCAACCCTACATATGATGGATGTGGTGTACGTATTTCTCAGATATAGGGTTAGCCAGCGCCGCATGTATATGCACCGTATATGGCCGCACATTTGGTAATTTCCCTGCCAAAAATACCGTACATACACCGTAAATATATGGTTCTGGCCAACCCTACATATGATGGATGTGGTGTACGTAATTTTCAGATATAGGGTTAGCCAGCGCCGCATGTATATGCACCGTATATGGCCGCACATTTGGTGATTTCCCTGCCAAAAATACCGTACATACACCATTAATATATGGTTCTGGCCAACCCTACATATGATGGATGTGGTGTACGTATGTGTCAAATATAGGGTTGGCCAGAGCCGCATGTATGCACCGTATATGGCCGCACATTTGATGGGTCCCTACAAAACAATGACCGTACATACACCGTAAATATATGGTTCTGGCCAACCCTACATATGATGGATGTGGTGTACGTATGTGTCAGATATAGGGTTGGCCAGAGCCGCATGCATGCACCGTATATGGCCGCACATTTGATGAGTCCCTACAAAACAATGACCATGTATACACCAGGGATGTGTCATACGGTCATTTGGGACGTTCCATACGGTTTAGTACGCGTAAATATGGAATATTATGTATAAATGGTTTTGGCCAACCCTAGAAATACTCCATCCCAGGGATGTGTCATACGGTCATTTGGGACGTTCAATACGGTACAATACCATGGAAATATACGGACGAAAAATACGGACGAAAAATACGGAATACAGCGTATGATATGATTACGCCATATGACACATCCCTGGTGTATGCACTGTATATATAGGGTAACTGCTCTGGCCAACCTTAATCATATGGCGTACGTACATGGCCCTGGCAAAAGTCCATTTCATACATGATAATAATAATATAATAATTCCATATGTGCCAGGGCGTACGCACATGGCCCTGGCAAAAGTCCATTTTATTCAGTCATTCAAGTGTGGGGCAAACGTGGGGGTCGGACCAGCCAGGCGTTGTTCTGTAGCTGTTTAAAACAGCGCCGTACTAGAACAGTGCCGTTTTTAGAACAATGCGTTGTTTAGTTGTTTTGCGACCGTTTTGAATGGCGCCCTATTTAAAACAGCGTTGGTTCAGAACAGTTCTGTTCT
>Ga0307942_1002743_pt1 | contig 14300 bp, 15 predicted proteins | sample OrgLakmetagen175_FD_201846 | JGI IMG/M metagenome (GOLD analysis project Ga0307942, IMG submission 201846) | Saline water microbial communities from Organic Lake, Antarctica - #175 | ecosystem: Environmental > Aquatic > Non-marine Saline and Alkaline > Saline | place: Antarctica: Organic Lake...
GACGGTGCTGTTTGGATTTAGTCCAAGTCTATTAAGTCCCTTTCAGAGGGCTACTACGGAGCATGCACACTCATGGCCACTTTCTGCATGTGCTTTACTTCCTTGGGACCCATCTCAAATGGCTGCCTATCCTCCACACTCTGATGCGGGTGCTTAGCTGCATAGTGTGCTGCCATGCCATACTTCCACACCACTTGCTTTCGCCCATCAACGCACTCTGGACACAACAATGGCACATTGTTGCAATGCCCCCTATCCTTCTTGCAATCTGCGTGCACACCATCCACATCCATTGCCTCTGGTGCTGCTGCCTCTGGTGCTGCTGCTGCTGCTGCTGCTGCTGCTGGGTTAGCTGCACACTGTACACGCATTCTGTGCTGCTGGCTGTGCTGGGGCCTTGCTGAAGAAGCCAAACATGCTTTGCTGGCCATGTTTGGCTCTCTTGCCTGCCTGCCATTCCCTTCTGCACTTCTCAGCATGCTCATCCCTGTTAAACCTATTGCTGAACTCCCTTTTACAACCCACCACTGGGCATTTCAGGTCGTCCATAATGACATTTCAAACGGAATGTTATCATCAAAATTTCGTCACAAAAGTCGTCACAATTCCTCAACCGTTCCACCTGACACTTCGAAGAGGGTGCCAATCGACAGTTCTTGAGCCGAGAATTCCAAATATATAATTAAAATTTCGAGAAAGTGCCTCAGAAAAATTCTGGAGGGGGGGTCCCAAAAAGTCGAAACCCCCTGCCCCCCCCCCCCCCAAACGACCTTCTCAGATTGGACTCATTTATATATCAATCGATAGCCCTTAATCTCAGGATTCCAATTATAAAATAAAAAATGGGGTTGACACCTGACGTACAAAAGCTACGTTAATTCCACCCTCCTGGCTTAAATTAAGTTTTTCCCTCTTCCTCTCGTCTTTCTCTTCTTGCTGGCCTTGTTGGCAGGTATGGGTGTCAACGGCCCAGCCTGCTAATTTTCTTGTAAGCCAGTTCAGTGTTTCAGTGGCTCAGTGTTTAGTTTTACCCTGGATGGTTGGCCTTGTGTAAATTCCCTTCCTACATACGGTGGAGCCGAGCTGGAATAGATCTCCAGAGCCCCTTACGAACTAAAAACGGCCGTGGTTTTTTATTTTGTAACGGGGCCGTTGGCCCCCTTTAGTTCCCCTTAGTAACTACTCGGGGCCTAGTTTCCCCTACTCGGGTTAGTTCTAGTTAGTTCTCTAGTAAGTTCTCTAATTTTACGTGTGACCGCCACCCACGAACTAAAAACGAATTTTTATTATTTTTTTGTCACGAATGGATCGTGAACCTACGGCATAAAAGAGGGGAAAAAAGAACAAACTATGCAGGCAGTGAAAGCCACTCCCCACATTAATTAAGAAAAAGGAGCCACTTTGGTACCGAGTACCTTAGAGCTCCTCCACCGCGGAAAGGAAAGGAAAAATCAATGGGGATCAAGAGGGTTGCAGGCTTGGCCTGAAATTGGCTTCTGATGAGAGGTATTATATATTATGGTATTGAATACTAGCATTGGAAGCTCGCTGGAAGGCCGTTTTTGGGCGGAAGTTGCCTGATAAGGCCAAAAATTGCAATCGTATAATACGGCCCGATTCTTCAATACGGTAGAATACGTATTAAATACAAGAAGCAGCGTGTTATACGAATATGCGGTATGACCCATCCCTGTTTACGGCCATGTAATTTATGCATATTTACTAAAACATAGATTCATCTCTGCAGCAATGTCATGTTAAGCCTTGCACAGATGGATCGATGTAGCCTTTTAAAGGAGAAATCTAACTGAATCATGAATCATTGAATCATGTGATTTTTTGGAAGGACTTTACCTATATCCACATGTGAAGCATAGGTGGCCCGGAATTTAAAGCCAGCGGTCTTCTATCAACTTGATTTACGCTACAAATCTACCTTATAAACATTCAATCACTGGTTTACCGTATGGTATGAAATGTAAAAAGAAATTGTGCAGGCAAAAAAATCCATTCTCTTACCTTGATAATAAAGAAGCCGCTATGATGTATTGTCGTCAGGCCTGTGCACTGTACGGTGTATGGTACGTTTTGTACTGAACGTACCGTAATTTTGTAGAATATGGCGTAATTTTGATTTTGGAAGATGGTAATTTACCGTAATTACGGCAATTTACTGCACGGTGTATGGTACGGTGCCAAGCTGGCACTGCCGTTGCAAAAATGGCCTCAGAAAGGCCTCTCCACCCAAAAACCTCCCATTTTCGCTCCCCGGTGTGCTCCTCTCATGTGCTGACGCCACACAATGCTTCCCTGCACGACCCTGAGGCTGGGTTGGGGCTGCATCAGCTCGGGGGCTAGCACTGCCAGTGCAAAGTTGGCCTCAGAAAGGCCTCTCCGCCCCAAACACCTCCCATTTCCACCTCCAGCATGCTCCTCTTATGTGCTGACGCCACACAATGCTATCCTGAACGACCTGAGGCTGGGTTGGGGCTGCATCAGCTCAGGGGAAGGGCCCAGCAGTGGCTTGCACGAGGAAACTCAAAGTCGGATGCAGTACTTGATTCCTGGTCGATAATCTATGTTTTATTCATAAACAATTGCTGCAAAAAGAAATAGTTTGAGCTGAAATTGGGGTTAAACAGCCAAACTTCGGGCAAAATCATACTTTACGGTGGGCACTGTCTTGTACAATCTGATACTGTAATTTTGGCCGACCATAATTTGGACCGTACTGTACGGGGTAATTACTGTCGGTACCGTAATTACAGTCCAAAATCCAACATTACGGCGTAAGTGCACAGGCATGGTTGTCATATTGTCATTCACCTGTTTGTCATTTGAGATTTCTAGCCTTTCCTGTAGCGCTCAAGCACATACACCAGCCCTGCACCACCATCCATCAATAAGTGACACACGCCATACAATCAGTGTTGTGACCCTACGGTGTACGGTACGGTTGACGGTAATATGGTACGGTACCGTAATTACGGTACACCACCGTATTTTGTACGGTTTTTGTAAATTTGGGACCGTATTACGGTCGATTACGGTACGGTCTACGGTACGGTCCATAATTTTCCTCGATTACGGTAAATTACCGTAATTTCTTTACCTTCACTGTGGGCTATAGTGGCACTTGTGCCACTGATAGCTAACTTCCTGCTGCTCGAAATGTGTTCCTCAAAAACCCCTCCCTCAGTGTCCTCCCCCCTGTCTGAACCACTTCGCTGCATGCCCCTGCTGCTCTGTCTCCTGCGCTTGCTGCTGTTCAAGATGCTCCTGCTCCTGCTCTTCCTCAGCAGAGCGAATGCCCTTCTTGGAGCCACTCAGCAAACTCCTCCTTGTCTGACTCAGGGATTTCATCGAACTCAAAGCGTGCGTGCGTGCGTGCGTGCGTGCGTGCGTGCGTGCGTGCGTGTGTGTGTGTGTGTGTGTGCACGCGTTCGTGCGTGCGTGCATGCATGCACGTGTGTCCTTCCCCCACCAATTTTTATTCTCCTTCATGGCGCTTGCTTTGCCTGCCCTTGCCCTGCAGGCTCCCTGATGCAGGGTGCTCCCCCACACCCAGATCTCTGGACATGGGCAAGCCACTGCCATGCATTTCCACTCTTTGCTTCTTCCTGGGAACATTTGCACTCATTGCTGTAAACCAATTAATTATATTGCGTGGAAGGGGGGATGTAAAACTGTAGGTTCACACCATGAACTTTGACACGCGCCTCAAAATTACTACGATTTACCCACCGTATTTTGTACGATTTGCCACCGTATATGACGGTTTGGACCGTAATCCCGGTTTTACCGTAATTTCTACGGTATGACCGTAGAGCGGCGTACACCGTACCGTAATACGGTGCAAAATTCTCAATTACGGCGTAAAGTCACAACACTGCATACAATGCATTGTGCACCCTCAGTTTGTAAGAGACCCGATATTTGCCAGGCAGTCAAAATGGATCAGCGTTTCTTTGCATCGCACTCATTGTGTACGCTACTCACCCATTCGAACCTACCGTACAGTACAGACTTTATATCACCGCGCAAAAATATCGTTTTTTGCCCTGCGGGGTGACTGCGCGCACGAAAAATATCTATTTATTTTGGGGGTGCGGAATTGAAAACGGGGATTTTTGGCGTATTTTGGAGCCTGTCAGGCAAAAAACCCTGTGCGGGGTTGGTGTATATTTTATATTTCCAGGGTGCGGGGTTGATGCGGGAGTGTGAAACTAAAATATTTTTTTGGGGCTGCGGACTGAACCCAAGTCTGTACGGTACTATAAAAATTCCTGCTCTCTTCTCGTGCCGCACTTCATGATGCAGAAAAACGAGGCGCGGAAGATCGCCCATCAAGAACAAGTAGCCATTATCAAGACCAAGGCTTGAACTCAACACGCTGCCGCCTAATATTCCGGTTTCGCCTGTACAGCACCTTGCTTCTTTTGTGTGTATGCCACACAGACCTTGGCGCGGACTTTTTAGTTAAATAAATTCATAGCCCTGTATGTGGACTGTGACGAGTCTGCTTATTTGTTGTGATGAGCACGTGATCATGTAATGGAACTTACTAAATTTGTAAATTAAGACGTTTGACGCTACTGTCTGGCTGCCTTCTGCTTGTATTATTGCTTCGGTTTTCAAGTAAAAGACTTTTCTTTTGTGACCATGAAGCCTGTGGAGGCGACGGAGATTGACACGTAGAGCGATGATTTGCTTAGAGTTAGATTTATATGGGGGGACCTTTTTCAGCCAGATTGTTCGGTTGCTCAGCCTGTGACTGGTCCTCATAAGTCAATAATAAAGCCATAAGCTCGGACACAAAGGAAAAAGTTTGTTGTTGTGTTGCAAAAGGCAGAGTAGAAAAGTGATGATACAGATTACTGAACTACAAGAGCCTAACCAAAAGTAAAGAAGTTGCCTTTTTAAAATGAAGAGCAGGTAGCCAATCCAAGCTCTCCAGCCTATCGAGTGTCATATCGTTCAGAAGGGCCTGAAGGAGCCTCCACTAAAGAAAAGACTACGCAGGCAGTGAAAAAACACTCCCCAAATTAAGTAAGGAGAAGGAGCCAGTTTGGTACCAGGTACCGTAGAACTCCTCCACCAAAGAACCAACCAAATATAAAGGGGATCAGGAGAAATGCATGCTTGACCTGAAACCGTCTCCTGACAAGAGTTGATAATAGTACTGGAAAGTGCGCGTCTGCCAGGTTTGTCTGGTATGGAGTGTTTGGCAGCGTAGTTGACAGAATGTAGATGAGGCTTGGAAGCAAGTTTCTTAGCTCTTCAAGAATTAAGACCCAGCCCGGCAGCTTCTTATAGTAAGGCTCCAGTGTGTGATTGTTGTGGATGGTGTCACCCACTCCCAAAAGAAAAGGTGTGGAGGGTAACGGGGGCTCCTTGAAGCATGGTGCAGAGACCTATAGTGGAAGCATTGTGCAGAGGCCCTGTGCTGTTCCTGCGTGGAGCTCAGTTGGTTCTGCGGTCTAGCGTCCTCAGCCACAGTACTCGATCTCGATGAGGTGAATGTCACGTTGGAGAATGCTGAGATCTTCGCACTGATATTGCATGTGCATCTTATAAAGTGTGCTCCTACCATGTAGGACTCGAATTACTGGATCTGCTCCCTCCCTTTCAAGACATGTACATATGCGACGTCTGTAATCGTGACTACCATTGGCAGTGCCTACTAAAAACCAACTGCTACAATGCCAATGAGCGAGAGGCTCTTGACACTACTAACACATGGGCCTGCCCAGTTTGTGTTAATCTAAATGTAAAAAGGAAGAATTTTTACCTCTCTCAGAAGTGAGTTGGTGAAAATCTCGTGGAGCCCAACATGGGGGACAGAAGTACTGCAGGATACTTGTGAAGATTTTAGACGCAGCCTCCAAACGTACGAAGAGCATATCACTGCCCAAACCTACTTCAACCTGCACCAGACACACACCTTAATGATCTTCAAAAAGAAGGGTTCTCTGCCAACCAAGAAAGACACTTCTACCAGCCCTATGATATCAAACTTCGGAACAAAGTCAATTTTGACATCCAGCCCACCAACCCTCAAGCAGACATTGTAGCCAGCCACTGGGCGCTGCGAGTACTGGATCACTGACGTTGATCTGATGAAGCACCAAGGAAAGGACACCGAATCTCCCTCAGACGACCCTATACTCCCATAATTTTACACTGCCACAGTAGCTTGCCTCTACGACGTAGACGGAGAATGCAAAGGCATGCTCACCCCTGAGCATCTCATCATTCTACTAAGGGCTTTTAAAAAGGCAAATGCAACGGCTTACACGACAACATTCACCCGGCCCCCAGTCTTGCATCAGAGCTCGTGGGCCTCATCACTCGCAAAGATATTGCAACCTCCACACACACAAGCCCAAAGATTAAAGATTCATTTTCAAGGATACTTCCCCCCCATATCATCACCGCCCTACAAAAATGGACCCTAGTCACTAAAGAAGAATTGTCACCCCCCCTTGACCACGAACCCACACTCCTCAATACTGAAGTGAACACCCAAGAAATAAGGCCTTCGGGGCAAACTGCAACGTCATCTCCTCCAAGTTCACTGATCTCTCTATTTGCCTTGACCATTAACCATGAAATCACCATTTAACTAGCAACAACCAGACATGCAATTCACTCTGCTGCCCTTAGCACAGAGACAACAGCCACCTACATTTTTCTTCCCTCCTGGAATAAAAGGATGACCATAAATCTCTACGCATCGCTCTACCGCAAATTCCCGCACACATGCAAATTATTGGGCTCCATACCATCAGACCAACTCCGATATGCAGCCATACCCTTCTGGAACAATATACAGACGCCACTTTTTAAACACCCCTGGGAGATGCACATAATTGCCTTATGGAATACTAAAGGCAGAAACTGCCTCAATGCTTACAACAAGAATTAGCTAAAAGAGTTTGCCAAAGAAATTCCTGAGGCAAAGTGGGAAATCAATTATTCAACGACCCGTACCCCTCTGCTCTTAGCACTGAAAGGACTCCTGGCCTTAACAAAGTAAAGAAACTACCCAGCGACCACCTTCATCAAACCCCACAAGGCCCTCAAGATAAAAAGGTACCCTGTACCCACCTCAGAGCTTTGAGGAAGCAACCCAGCACAGCTCCAGCCCAAACCTGATCCGCAAAGCAAAAGTTTGGCGGGACTGGACCTACACTGATGGCAGTCTTAAAAAGCACGAGGAAAGGCAAAACACATAATCAGGTGTGTACCACCCTTGCTTAAATGTATCCCATTAGCTACGTAAATAATTCAAGGGGCGTAGGCACTATAACCAATACCATCTCACGTGCAGAGCTAGCAGCTACGGCAGCCGCAATCATTCACGGCTATTCCCATATAGCCACAGATAGCCTAACCTCAATGCACCAAACTAATAACCAACTCTCACACCCAAACCTCCACCGCCACCACATCAAGGGAGACGTCCTCCAATCCATTGCCAAAGCAATCCACCAGTCATCATCGCCCGCCACTCATTTTCACAAAGTCAAATCCCACGCAAGTATTGTACTAGGCAATGATATGCTGACGCTTTTGCAAGAAAATCAATCACACTTTACTCTGACGTAGCGGATACCTCCATCAAAACAGCTGGCCCTGAAGGTAACCCCTTCTACAACATCTACTGGCTTGCAAAATACTACGAAGAACACCGAATTATGCAAAATCAATCAAACACAGCCCAGTCACCTACCTCAAGGCTCTGTTACCTATCCAATTACCATGACGCCTTACAAGCACACATGCACCCCCTCCACAAACTAGGAAATGCCAATACCGTAGCAAACTACCATGAATACTACCAGACCCTTATCAAAAATTGCACTGCCAATGGAGCCGCTAGCAACGCTTGCCTAACAGCATCCTATGTCCCTGTTAAAACCAAGTGCATCATTCTGAAGTACAGAACAGGGACCGTGTACAACCAAAGGCATGCAGTATGGTCTATACGCTCAATAAGTCTAACTTGCCCCTTCTGCCCTCAACTAGCAGACAGTGCCCTGCACATCCTTTCTGGATGCCAACACACGCAAATAGAAAATATGATCACTGAGAGACACAACCTAGCATGCATTATGATCTTCAAAGCCATCAGCAAGACAAGCTCCCTAGGATTCTGCTTTGTCTGCATGGATATAGATAGCAGCGAACGGCTGGCTATGCAAAACCTTCAGATTTCCGATTTTGCTGAAATTAGAATTATATAAAAGTGGCTCTTTCCACCTCACTTCTTAAAGAAATAGGTTTACCTCCAGCCGTCCGGATGCTGTGTTGGTTGCTCCCATCTACGCAAAAACTAAAAAGCAACAGACTAGCAATGAAGGAGGGTAGGTTTTTAGAAGTGGCAGGGGGTGATTGAGGAGGACTGGGAGCCCTCAGCAGCACCGCCAGCCACTTGCAAATCCACCTTCCTCCGACAGCACCGACCCATAGATTAAAGCAATCTACAACGTACATTCAACTCATCGAGGTCAAGTACTGTGAGGACATTAGACTGCAGAACCAGCTGAGCGCCGCGCACGAACAACACAAAGGCCTCTGCTCCATCCTCCAAGGAGCCTCCGTACCATCCTTTTGGGAGTAGGTAGCACTATCTACAACAATCACACGCTGGAGCCTTTAAGGAGCCGAGCCTTGATTCTCAAAGCGTTAAGAAACTTGCTTCCAAGCTTCATGTTCATTCTGTCAATAACGCTGCCAAACTTGTTCATACCAGACGTGCCCTTTCCAGCACTACTATCAATACTCATCAGGAGACGGTTCCAGGTCAAGCCTGATCCCTATTGATCTTAAACTTTTTCTTTTGGTGGAGGAGTTATACGGCACCCGGTACCAAAGTGGCTCCTTTTCCTTAATTAGTGTGGGGAGTGATTTTGCGATACTTTATTATTTCCACTACTACCCTCTATCTATCCTGGAGAGGTAGCACACCATCCTACTCTTGGGAGTGAGTGGCATTATCTACAGTACTCACACAATTGAACCTTTCAAGGAGCGACTTGTCCACACCAGGTGCACACACTTTCCAGTACAATCACCAACTCTCATCAGGAGTCGAAGTTAGGTCAAGCATGCAACCCTCCTGGTCCCCTCAACCTTTCTTTTTCTTAATGGCAGAGGAGGTTTATAGCACTAGCTACCCGGTACCAAAGTGGCTTTGAAACAGCAACTCGGAATTCCAACTCTTCCCCTACTTTTGACTTGTGCGAGGCTGATGATAATGTCCAGGATAAAAAACATGTTATCTTTTACCGCTCACACCCCCAGATGCTTTCTCTCCGCAGGAAGTACGCGATCTTATTTCCACAGGCACTGCCTGCAGGATCCCAGGATGTGTCTGCTTGTTTGCACCAGGAACACAACAAACGTCAGAAGTTTCCTAGCTTGGTTGAAATGCGGTTGAAGCGGTTGATATACCGTAAACGTGACGGCTGAAATAATTTCAACCGCATTTCTTCAACCGCACAACTCCATGAAAATTTTCATTCATGAACTTCTCGCAAAATGAACAAATTATTTTGGTTTATGAACAGGCGAGCAGTCATACTTCTTGACTGGATGCCTTTATGGGAGTGTTTTTTACTGCGTCATTCCTATTCTCTTCCTCTGCATCAGCAGCCAAAGCAGGAAGAAAGCAAACTTTGTAGCCAACAACAGCAAGGTGGTGACCCTCCTCATCGTAAATATGTAGAATCCAGGATGTACTTAACATTGATTCCTTTCACTAAATGACGTGCATGCATCGTGATTCTCTATACAGTCCTTGAAGCTGATGACCTGAAATACCGCATCTTATAGTCACCCTCCTTTGTTAAATAATACTAAAGTAGCTTTGCCTTCGTTATTTCCCCTCGCTGAATGAAGCTTGATGAATAGGCAGGCGCGCAAGCTCTTATAACAGCAGCACTTAGACCCTCAAACAAGCATTGAAATCCGCATGGCGTTTTGTACCTTGTAATATCGGCTACGCAAGCAGCCAGGTGCTCACGGTTTCAATTCATCCATGCTCTCTGACTTGCGGAATCATTCGCGGTCTCTCTTCACCAGACAAAACAATCCAGGTTTATAATGAAAAGAATAAGCGGAAGAATAGAATGGGTAAGAGAGGAACAACTTAAAAGTAGGCAACAGGATAAGCCAGGCTGAGAGAATGTACATAATAATGCCTGGAGGGTCTATTGGCCTTCTTATCACAACCAGGAAAGTATAGAATCAAATGTTTGTTTGTGCATGGTCAAGGTCCTACACAAGCAAGCATGCATGTGTAGGTATAAAACAATGAGGAAGGCCTACAGAAGATTTTAGGGTCTTGCTCAATTTGACGCGGTGAGGCACTTTGGCTTAGGCGTTAGCTTAAGGCCACATACCACAGTTACTTTTTCCCTATCCGATGACTGCGATCAGCGCGTTACGTACAGCGGGGATGGTGGCTAAGAACGTGGAGATGACGCCCACCTGAAAGTGCAATTGACATCGACGTTTGCAACTATATTGCCTGTTACTAATTATCCACAACTGCAAGGCTCCGTTTACACAAAGAAATTGCTGTTAGCCATCCCATACCCTTTGAGTGGGAGGTAGTATAACGAGCATATGCAGCCCTTCATGCAAATGATGAAGAGGTCGCGTTGCACCAAACAGAAGAGCTCCGTTCAAGAGTTGTGTTACTTGTTGTTTCTAGAAACAGTTGCTAGACCCAAGTTGAAGCCAAATTTTTGTCAAAAAGAGAAAATATAATGCATGCATACGCACGTACCATGGAATACGAAAGCGCACAGAAGGGCAGTGCCTCAGGCTCCTTGCTGGTGAGAGAGGCTGTACCCAGGCCACCTGCAGTGGCGGCCGCTGCCAAGCCACGTGAAATTGTATCCTTGTAGCCCAGGGCAGTCATGAGGCTGGGCCCAAAGTTTGCACCCAGCATGCCCTGCACATGAGTGAAACAGGTATGCAAGGCCCTCTGGGTAATGCATACATGGGTGTTGCAAATGCAGGCTGGGCAAGGAATGAGAGGGAGAGCCGTGGCAGGAAAGCTTCAAACATGACCGCTACTTGCGCTTTACTGAAACAAAACGTGGTAAGGATGCTTGAGAAGCGGCAGAATGCAGCAAAATTGAAATGGTGCGAGCCTCTATGACAAGTGACAAGGAGCAGGCAAACGCACAAGAAAGACCTAGTTCATGCTGGGTCACCATTACTGCACGCACCTGTGTCAACACCACGGCAGCAGTGATGGCAGCAGGGGCATCCAGCTGTGCGCTGATAGGCAAGGCAAGGGCGACGGTCACACTGCGAGGGATGCACGCACGTGCCAAATCTGCAAGTACCAAGTGGGGGAGGCAAGAGGTGGGGAGTTTGTGCTGACTTCAGAAGGTATATACAGAAGCATACCTCTGGTCGCACATTTTTTAACAGGGCATAATGGCCTGGTTTCCAACTTAAAACCCAGGATGCATGTGCTGTGCAGCTGTTTGGGGGATATTGTTAGGAAAAGCAAGCAAGGCAATAACTTGCTTGTGAACATTTGACAACAAGGAAGGTGAGCTTGGCTGTCTTCAGATTGTCATTGTGGAAGGGTTGCCTAGGGATTCTTTAAAAAGTAGGAGTATTAGCATTGCATCCCGCAGAACATCTCACTCCCACCAGCTTGTAAGCCCAACGCATTGGCTGCTAGTGCTGTGGAGAAGAAGGAGAAGACAGAGGACAGTAGGGTGGCACCCACAATCTCTGGGGCATGACGTCGCATGGTCTCGCGCTGCTGGTAGATGCGGAAGCCCATGGAAATGATGACCACGCCCAAAAAGCTCATCAGCACATCACCCGCACCCATAGCTGCGGCTGACTGCACGTGTGCCAGTATGTGGCAGGAAATAACAATTTCACGGGGAAGGAAACCCATGCAGCAGGGGAGTGTGGTGCAGCTGATGAAATGTTAAGCTAGAGGTAAAACCTGTCACGAGCAGCACGAAAGAGGGTAAGGGTCATTATGTAGGTGCCAGTGCGTGCATGATGGTGAACAGAGCAAGCTATGTTACTGGACGGAGCTTAGGTGCCCCTCATCCTTCCTTCTCTGTACCAGCGAATGGGCTCAAGGAAACAAAAATGACCCACCTTGCTGTAGTAGACCTTCTGAGCTGCTTCGTAGCTGATGCTCAAGATGTTGCCATGGACGGCAGCTCCAGCGTTAGCCACCAAGGCACACATGACCACCGGATGCAGCACAGCCTGTAATTGTGTGTGTATGGATGTATGTTTGGATGCGCACGTGCATGTTTGTGTGTGTAACGGTCAGGCAAGATACTGCTAAGCACAGGAACTTCTGTCTGTATGATATGAATTCAAGCTTAAGTGCCAGAGGTTAAAGTAGCTAGGTTGGGTCTTAATGCAGCGTGTCCACGATTTAAAAAACAAGCTACTGTACATACATTAACACGTGTACCGCAAATGTCTTTGACCCCCTCGCGGTGTGTCGTGACCATCTATATAAATTGAATTTAGAATGCCATGCGAAGCTCGCATTGGTGCAAATTTTTAGGTTTTTCATAGGTCCTAGATTCAAACCCTGGTCAAAACACCCCAAAATGCATTTCTCCCCCATAAGCGCAATTCCCCCATTCTTTCGCCTGTCAGAGCATTTTTTTACTGCTTTTGTAGGTACATAAAGGCCTCGCTTACTTAATTAGCAAAGGGACAAAAATACCTTGCACATGCTTGCAACGTGTTCAATGACTGAGCATTGCCCCCTTCGCATTGGTCACATTGCAGTTTATTAATTGACTTTTGTTGAACCTTGCATTCGGTACGGTACTGCAAGGTGTTACCACAAAGTAGATGAATCAGTCCCATACAGTGTTGGCGGCACTGTGATTTGATGTAGCGGCATTGTCACATGACGCCACGTTTCAAGCTCCTCACTTGTCACCACAACACCAGTTTAATTCATACAGTGAACGTCCTCCTCCTTACCCTAAGCATCCACGACAACGTACTTAGCACAGCACACATCTGACACACATCTCACCTGCACTGCCTTGGGCATGGCATTACCAAGCAGGAAGCCCAGCAGCGTGGCCGACAGGTTGAAGGGCAAGGCCATCTGCGCCCCCAAGGTGGTAGGGGCAGCAAGGGTAGCTACCAGAGAGGTCACACCAATGGCACCCCAGGCAAACCAGTGGGAGAGTAGGAAGGGGGAGGCTGGTTTGGCCTTGCTGACCTACACACACACGAGACGAGAGGTAACGGCTTACTTAAGTGAAGAGTGCATGGGCTGGTGAAGTTTGCTGTCATTATTTGTGCAGTATGCTGCAGTATGGATGTGCGCTTTTGAGGCGGTCCTCACTTTCAATGTTGCCTCACTCGCATATTACTGCTCGTGATATATTGCCGAGCGTGGGAAGAGCAGACGTGCTATGAGGCAGTGCTCTTGTGTGGCCAGTCACATTCAGTTTTATTACGACGTTGTTGTGCATGTCTTTTCACAACATGTGATCACCGTCCGGTAGTGTTGCCACCACCTACAAACACAGCTTGACTACCGTACAGAGAGGTTATCCAAAAAAAAATTAGTTTTGCATTTTGCATTTCTGCACCCAATCCGCACCCCTTTCAATAATAATTATTATCCTATCCGCACAAATTCGCAGGGCCAAACAATTCCTAATGTGGCCCCAGACCTTACCATTGCTTCATTACATGCATACAAATTACTTTTGCAAAAGATATTGACCACAGGGTGGGCTGTTGCCGCCCTCTGCATACAATCATGTGTCTGCCAGGTTGATACCACCAAGCAAGAGTTGTTTAATTTGCTCAAAAAACTGACTGCACTCTAGTTGCTCATTCTAAGTTCTTGTTCCAACTCTGTGTTTGTGCGCAACTCGCACAACTTGTGCTCAATCATTTTGATTCAACAATCTAGTCCATGCCCTCTCCCTCCTCATCCCCACTGCCCTCCCCCTCGCTCTCTTTCTCGCTGCCCTCCCCATCTCCCTTGCTTGCACTGTTCTCCCCTCATCCTCGCTTTCATCCTTACTGCCTAAGATCTCTCGAAAATAAATATTTTTCACAGGGATGGGTCATACGGACTTCTGAGACGTCCCATACGGTATAATACGCTATTAATACGCAATACGCATATAATACGAAAACGTATTTATGCTATTTTGGGGGGTACCCTGGGCTTGCACCAACCACCCTCCAACCACCACGAATTGTCCCCCCAGCCTCCAGAACATTATAATGCCTCCTGGTAAAGACCCTGA
>Ga0307942_1002747_pt1 | contig 14298 bp, 10 predicted proteins | sample OrgLakmetagen175_FD_201846 | JGI IMG/M metagenome (GOLD analysis project Ga0307942, IMG submission 201846) | Saline water microbial communities from Organic Lake, Antarctica - #175 | ecosystem: Environmental > Aquatic > Non-marine Saline and Alkaline > Saline | place: Antarctica: Organic Lake...
CACTCACTCACTCACTCACTCACTCACTCACTCACTCACTCACTCACTCACTCACTCACTCACTCACTCACTCACTCACTCACTCTCTCCCTCTCTCTCTCACTCACTCTCTCTCTCTCTCTCTCTTTCTCTCTCTCTCTCTCTCTCTCTCTCTCTCTCTCTCTCTCTCTCTCTCACTCACTCACTCACACACTCACTCACTCGTTCACTCACACACACACACACACAGTGAGGGGGACCTGGAAATCTACACCATGGCCATAGACAGAGTGCCTGGACAGTGGCGTGAAGATCCTGCATGGTCCTTCCACAACAGCCAACCCTCTGGCAACAGCGACAGAAAATCGTACAGCCGCAGCATCAGTAACAGCAGCAAGCAGGGACGGCTACTAAGGAAATCTCCGGGCACATCGACTGCGCACAGTGTGCCTTGTCCTTCGCACTGGTGCCCTGAGAATGGCCACCCTAACGAGGGCTGGTACTTGGTGGACTATTTGAGGGTGCCAAAGCAGCGGGTGCTGTGATGTGGCTGTGATGTGGATTATTGGAGGGTGCCAAAGCAGCGAGTGCTGTGATGTGGCTGGGGGGGCAACGCAGTCCGGATGAAGGTTTGCTTTAATAGGAAGGGTTTGCTGATGATGGGGGTTTTCACCCTATTGACAGCAAATGGACCTCGCTATTCGATAGAAATGATTGTGGGGCCATATTGGTCGCTGCCTCCTTGAAGGCTTAGTGATCTGTGGTCAGGCCAGACTTCTCAAGGTCACAGGCTCAAATCCGCATGGTTACAATGGAGTACTTTCCTGTTCAAAGTGCGTAGCTGCGTCAGCGTGGCCAGAGGCCCCAGGTCAATCACCCCGGTCATCCTCAATTTTTTTCACTTGCTCATTCATCTCGGTCTGCATGGCTTTCACGTTCTGGCGTCTCTGTTTCCTTGTTCCCTGCTTGGGGAGTCATCACTGCTAGCGCATAATCATGGGGTCGTTAAATGGTTTTGGGAAGGGTTCAACACTGTGGTCCTTAACTAAAAAGATTTAAGGTATTGGCAATGTTTCAGCACTGCGCTCTTTACTTAGACAGATGGAACAGGCAAGTTGAGCATGAAAGAGAAGAGTTCAAAAAGTTACAGCTTAGGTTGTCCTTTGTTTTTGTGCGGCTAAACGAATTTTTGTTTGTTTGCACGCTTTCCGAGTAGTGAAAGAGCGATGAGAGCATGAGAGTGCTGTGCCTTTTCTAGAGGTTAGTATTGAGGTTCTTGGAAGATTAGGGGCCAGGCGCACTAGGTATTGCTTTGCCTGCACTCGTTTGTTGTCGTCTTGTACGTAGATTCAGGCCTTGTAAATGCAAGTTGTGTAACTTCAAGTTTTTCTTAGGCGTGTTACTCAGTCTTTTTAAACCATCATATGTCTTATTGCTATGCATTGGCCGTGCACCGACATCCTAATTTCAATTGTCTCTATCAGCTAACCAGCGGCTCTTTTCTCTTCAAAAAGATGTGGGCTGCGGATTCACACAGACTGCAATGTTTGATATTTTTCACTGCCTGTGCGTGCTAATTTGTTACTTTATTCTGCTAGACAATTTGTGACGAACTGTTTTGCCTCAGCACTTCAAAGCAACGGTCCTTAATGTTGTCCGTAGGTACCGAAAAAGTGTTTATATCATTGTAATAACAAAGGTTTACAAGGAAAGGCCTTCAGTTAAAGCGTGTGACTGCTAGCATTGCATGCTGTACATCGTAATAACAAAGGTTTACGATTTACAAGGAAAGGCCTTCAGTCAAAGCGTGCGACTGCTAACATCATTGTCGTAATAACAAAGGCGAGAAATCCAAAATACAAGATAACCCTGACGTTTTGTAGCGGTGGTTCAGAGTCGCAAGGTTGTATAAAGAAAGACTGAAAGAAAAGAAAACAGGGAGTGTGAACATCACCAACATGGATTAGAAAAGGGTTTTTTGTTTTGTGTCCTGCACCACACAATGGATGCTGCACCACACAGCATCCCACCTGATAAACAAAGAGGAAAGGTTATTCAGTAGGGATCAAGTGGCTGGGAGGCAGAGGCTTGCACACCACTAGATGTATTGCTCAGATATATTTTGAGGGTGTTATTGCATCTAGTTTACATGAATTTTGTACCGGATCTGATGGCATGTGAGCTTCTTTCTCATGAGTGCTTTGTCATGCAGACTTTAAACTCCAAGGCTGTGCAGTTGATGTATTACTGTAGTTGTATGGCTCCTGTAAATGGCGCCGACTACTGTACCACGGTATCCCCATCTTGATCCGTCCAAACAAACGAAAAGAAAGAGCGCAGATAGTCCAAACATGTTTTCCGCAAATGTAATTATTCTGCGCAATGCCAGTAGGCTCCATGTCACGCCCAATCGTCGGCAGCGACGAATCGTGTGACAAGCAGTTAGTTGGTTGACTGTTGAGAGTTTCAATAAGTGGATGTGTTAGTCTTATTGATAATCTGGGGCGCATTAATTGTTGTGCTGAGTCTTATAATTTACAGTGACGGTGATTTGATCTGACATGCACTTGTACGCACATACTTTGAAAAGATAAGACATCCAGCAAGGTTGAGACATCCAGCTAGGAAAGGAGCAATAAGGGTTCACAACGAATATAACCTGTCACGACCAGCAGCTGTATCAGTTAAAGTACAAGACAGATAGCGCCACCAATGAAAAATTGCGTGTCGATGCAAGAGCGGCTCTCAGCAAGGACAGCGGAGCGAGCTGTGCACAGAAATGCAGTCAACTCAACCTACTCTTGTGATGGTGGAGTCCTTCGTGCTCCTGCTTACTTTTCATAAAACACTAACTAATGCTGACACAATTACACAAACACTGTTAGACAGGCTGCCGCGCCTTTGCCTCCCCAGAGCTAGAGGAGACTACTCAGACATGCTAACTGAACACATACAATTACACTGAGAGGGGGTCTTCGGTTGTTCTTCTTGTCCAATATCAAGTCCTGAAGCTGGCAATAACAACAACACTATAAATCACAGAAAAGTATCCATTCATTAACCGACCAAATTACCCTGAACCAAACATGTGGCTCTGCCAGATTAGACTTAAGGCGTGACAAACCGGCAGCCATAGATGTTAGGCTAATGGGCTTTTGTGCTGGCCTTAGCCAGCACCAAATTAAACACAAAATGTAAAGAGAGGTCAGCCAGTGCAAAGAGGTAAGCGTTTAAACAAGAACTGGTCTCAGCCCGCACAAAATTATGCCAAGGTTTATAAGACAGAAGGAGCAGTAAAGAAGAGCAATCCACACATATCAAGGCAGGTAAGCTGCTTTCTTTCAGCAAAGGTACAACACGCACCACAATACAATGGGAGACCCACAACCCCTGATGGTAGGGATCATGTTGGTGCAAGCATTTATTTCTAGGAGGTTAGCCATCCAAATATTCGGCCATGGGACATGGTTCTTAGCTTCTTATTACGCAGCATACTATAGAGCCTCCTTTATTTCTATGAAACGATGCGAGTGCAAGCCTTTGCCTTTTACGATCAAAGGAGGGTCCTCGGATAGCTGATCTTGGTCGATCCATTGCCCTCCTTGCTCAGCCACAAGTTGGCATTCACATAGTCAGTCCTGCATACGAAAAGAGCATATTAAAGGCGTGAAAAGCATAAACACTACTGGCATGACATAGGAAAGGATAGATTGACAGAGTCAGCCTGCTGCACGGAAAAGGACACGGGTGATCCTAACATACAGAAGTAATGCGTGTTGCCGGCATGGTAGAGGCTTGCCTTGTGTGTTGTGTGCCTTGTGTGTGCCTTATGTGTGCTTTGTGTTTTAGAGGCTTGCCTTGTGTGTTGCCAGCATGGTTAAGGCTTGCCTTGTGTGAGCACCTCGTAGCCTTCTTCCTGCATTATGCTATTTGTTATTCTCCCAACCTGCATTTCGTTGTCTCGGCTTGATTTCAGCCTCATAGTAGTTTGCTATCTCCCCCTGACCACGAATAAAAGAATTAATTGTGGCATCACAACCAGCAGCGTTCATTCCATTTATTTTGTATCTGCAATTGTCCCTCAGCAGTAATTGCCATCTGCTTTGCACTTGAACGCCTCTGTGCACACGTTGCTTTCCAAAAGCAACCTTTCTTAGCAGCCAGGACCGAACCAAGAAGACCAAATAAAACAGAGGGACAACAGGTAGACATTTGCAAGCCAAGATGTAAAGGGCAAAGGGTGCTGAAGAAACCTGCATGCTAACGCTCGATGGACCAAGCCCATCATTTGTTATGCTGTCGTAAGAAGTGTGCAGTGCAGCCTGAGTCAGGGAAGATTATTGCAATCGATGCTGTGGATTCCATGTGGCTGTGGATTCCAATGTGCCCAGCAAGGACCAGAAAAGTGAAAACGGTATGCGAGTATCAAAGGACGTGATATACAGACAGAGCAATAAATACGTACCAGTGCGAGACTACTTGCTGAATAGCTTCAGAGGGAGCCTTGAACCATTCCCTGTGTTTTGATCCACATCCCTCACAAGCCGGCAAGACGTTCATCCACAACCCTCTGCCCTGCACATTCACAGCGAGGAGGGACAGGCAGACCAAAGAGGGTGCCAGAATGCATACACATTAGAGGATGAAGAGGGGCAAAGGTGACGAAGGGACGAGGGAAACAAATAAGTACCGCTACACCACGGCTCCCTTCTTTGTCTGAGTTACCCCGCCGTTTTTTTGATCTTGCTTAGGTATTAAGCATCCAAGGTGTGGGCTTTCAACACCAAAGTGAGGTAGGGCAATTACACAAAGTTGCATGGAAATCCATCCAATGCTCATGTTATGGAGGGAAAAAGGGAATCTAGCTTTCATGCTAGGTCGCCTAAACTTACACACCTCTGCAACACCTCTACTGGGTCATCCCAATGTCCCCATTATTACTCCCAGAGCTTCATCTGCATGTCCCACCTCCCTTCCAGCTCACCTGCAACTCCACGTTGATAAGTTGCTCAGCTGCACATGCAAACAGGGCTGGCCAGGTTGCCACAGTCACAGCCTTGTACTTGCAGCGCTTCTCCCATTCAGCCACCCTATCCTCCTGCAGCAAATAAAACGTTGCAAAATGATAAAGCTCACAACATAATCTCTGTGTTTAAAGGAGGATTGCAATGCCCCCTTTCATTCAGCTCAGCATTTGAGATACCTTGACCACTTTGTTCCAGGGAATGGCTACCAATGCCGTACCATAAAACCCCATCCACAAACACAGATGCCAATGGTTGGACAGAACCATATTTACATACGGTGTATAGATGAAACTTTTGGCAGGGAAATTACCAGATATACGGTCATATACGTTGCATACATACAGGTTTGGCCAACCTTGCAAATGCCGCATGCTTCAATAACAAGCAACTTTAGCGGAAGGTTTTAAAACGATTGCCGGTACCACATCCATCAAAGTCAAAGCCGATACTCGCTGACCGCAAGGACAGCCTTGTTTTTTGTTGCTGCGTGCATGCTTACCCTTGAGAATGCTGGTGATGAAATACCCTGATAAGACAAGGGTCTGGACTGCCTGCCTGACAGATGTCAACCAACAGTCTGTGCGGAGATGTTATGTGCGTGTTCTATGCGTGGAGTATCCCCGAAAAGTACCGTAGTAACTAGTAACATTACATCACGCCGCAAATTTTATGTTTTTGGGGGGTTCGGCCAACTCAACCCCCTGAAATAAATAAATATTTGAGGGGGTGCGGATTATTGCGAATTCATTAAATAACTATTTGACGGGTCATGAGTGAGATTGAGCCCCCGAGAGCCCCAGTGGGGCGTGTCCAGACAGGGGTGGCCAGCTTCTGCAGGGCACCCCCAAACTGCCGAGCAGCTTGAGCAGCAACAGCTAGAGGAAGGGCAGAAATTCAAGCAGCAGGGATGGGGTGATGATAATGAGGGCTTGAGTTAGGAAAGACTAGTAGAAGGCAAAACCAGACTCATATTAATGAGATCAGTGCCCTTGGATAAGAACAATGAAATGGCATCTCTGAGTCTCTTGGTGCCTTTCTGGTCTCTTGGTGCATTCTGCCCCTGCGGAATGATGCGGCAAGCACTATAATATATATTGACAGGGGTGCGAATTGGTGCGGACAGGGTAAAAGCAACTATTTTCTTGAGGGGTGCGGAATGAGTACATGTTACTGCGGTAAGTCACAATTTCTGACTCACCCCAATCCTTCCGTGGTGCGATCCCACTTTATACTCATTTGGCTTCCCGTCAGACTTCCTGCGAGGAGAGCAATTTCACTCTGCCGTTATCACTCTGAAGTTTGAATTTGTCAAGCGGAGGCAGCAGACGATGGCTCAGGCTCAAAGTGCAACAATACATATACTCTCCACTCTCCAATGTCTAGACCGGTATTTCAGACTTAGACGTTTACTTTTACACAAAGGATTGATAATTGTTTATGTCCTGGATATTCAACATGGCTGTGGTGATTCCGTCCTCACTTTTGAGCAACAAAGTAAAATTACAGGACACTCTACTTGCCACCATCCAAAGACAACACCACAAAGATCGTGTGTGTGAATGTGCGTGTGGGTGAGTGTGTGGGTTGGTTTCTTTATTTCTTACCTATACATATAGATCCAACCAGGTTTTGCAAGGGAATCAGTTGGGCTAGGCCCTCCGTAGATGATTTTCATGAGGTCACGCATTGTGCCAGTATGGGCGTCTTTGCAGCGGCGAATCACTTCGGTTCCCAGGTGTTGCATCTCCTGTGGGAGCAACGGTGAGGTAGGTTTTATGTCGAACCATCACTTTCAGGTTTTTGTTTAGATCGCATGTCATTAAATTTTTGGAATGCGATATCGTGCTTAAAAAAATGTTGGGACAAAGGAAATATGCCGTAGCTGAGCATCCTGTATTGCGTGGTAAATGGGTTATTGATTTCATATCAATTCTCTGCATTACTGCCTAGCAATCGCACGTTTTGCCTGATGGCTTGATCTTTAAAACCTGTAAGACCTGTATTTCTGGGTACATTTACCGCACAAAACACATCCTGTTTGCACTCTTCCTGTTCATCGTAAGCAAATTGTGCCCCAAGTGCGTGGCATATTATTTGTATTGGAGGCGGGAACCTTATAAAAGGGCCAAATGTTGAATCTGGACTAGCTTGCCAAGTATTTCTCGACACAAATTTCACAGATAGATTTTTTTGTTGAGATGTCTGGAGCACAAAGTGTGGTTTAGTCAAGCTTCATACATATATTGGGTTGCCAAAACCATACATTTATAGGTATGTACGGTGTATACATGGTATTTTTGGCAGGGAAACCACCATACATACGGTCATATACGGTGCAGATAAACAGTTCTGGCCAACCCTACATGTATACTATATACTACCTACACAACCCTAGCGCCATTGCCTGTGGTCTCCAATCTCCTGTGCCATCCATCCATGCACCCCTTTGAATTATGTTTAGTGCTGGCACAATCCTAGCACTATTGAGCACCAGGTTTGACCAATAGGAAGTTGGTCATTGTTCAGACAATGGATCAGTGCATCAGCAAAAGCGTCTGAACAACACCTCAAGACAGTATTTGTCTTCACCAGCTTAGTCAAGCGTTAGAACTTAAGACAGTAATCGTCTCCACCTGCTTAGTCAGGCGTGTCTTTGAGCGTGTGTTTTGGGCGGGTCCGTTCCTGGGAGGAGGCCTGCCGCCAAAGCAAGCCGTTAACCACGAAAAAACACTGCGCATTATCAGTTGGAAAAAAAGTGTGGATGTGAGCAAATTCTCCGTTGCTGCAGTGTTCTTAAACATCACACCTTCTGCACGTATATATAAGTATCACACCTTATGCACTTATGATCGTACCCCAGGTTGAGCCAAACAGAACTATTATTATTTTACGGCTCTTTCAAAAGGCAGGAGACATTACATCTGGGAAGGGAGGAACGACCAAGAAAAGGAAACTGAAAACCTAAGAACAAAGGAGACTAAGGAAAGGAAATAGGAAATAGGCAGGGCCAATGACACGCAAGTCTGCCCGCAAAGAGAAAGCACCAACACAGCAAACAGAACACAAAGCAACTGCACTACAAGGGCAAGCACATTTGATCTTGCCCCCAAACCCAGATACCTATAGAGGGTGGCATTTTTGTGCAAAAAAGCATCACACAAAAAGTCACTCACCAGCAAAAACCGGAGTTCTGCAAGCAGAACTCTCTCTGCAAGCAGAACTCTCTCTGCAAGCAGAACTCAGCGGACCTCACCTTTTTGCTCCATCCTTTTGGAGCTTGTTCTCGTGCTGCTGACATAATGACGATCCCTGTTTTGCTAGCCTTGTACATTGATGGCCGAGCTTTACCGTCGCTGTGCACTTATTGGGGGGGTCTGTTGTTTGCTCCTTGTTACTGCAATGTGCGCAGGCACACACAACGCGGCTCTGGTTATAGACATGAATTGAAGCCTTGCCTTATTACACACTTCACACACCTTCGCAGCTCCCATCCACGGTGAGTCCCACAATATAATGCACCAGGCTCGGAGGTACGTGTGCATCGTTTTTTGTCCGTTTTCTTGAATGCCTGACACTGTGGCCCTCTTGGTTCTTCTTTCTTAGGGCCCATTAATAAGTTTCATCCGTGCAAGGACTATTAGAGGACTTTCCTCAGGAATGGGGGTCAACGGTCCTCATGGGGGTCAAGGTAATGCAATTAGACATAAGTTTTAAGACCTTTAATTTTGCTATAAATTGGTACGTTGCAATTTCCAAATAAACAACGGTAGACTAAGTTGCGAGCGATTGACCACTAAAACGTCCAACTAGGCCGCGTTTTAGTTACTCGCCAAGAACTTATCCTTGAATGCTTGGATTTGTTTGTGGCTGATTGAGACCAGTCAGCAGCCAGTTAACTACCTTTGGCAGAAGATCACCCAATCATCACATGGAGAGATTCAAAGCACAGCGCACTGCTTTGATATGGCTTTAAATCAAAACATGGATGCAACAATTCGAATGTATGCTTGAAAGCACCCTACAAAAATCTGGATTCAGAAAATGAAATGCATGCACTATGTTGATGCACTCCTCTTGATTGGTCAGCCAAAACAAAATCAATGGCATTGGCAAAAAATTAAGCAAAAGTCCACTGCTTGCCGGTTGTCAATACAGGCGCCGCACGCAGACAGCCGCGCAAACAAAAAACAGTACACTAACGACACTCCACACTTATACACACAAGAACACATTGTACACGCTTAAAACTCGATAAAGTGGGGGTGGACCCATCATGATGTTCGTGGTCACTGTCCAGGTCTATCCGTGCGTGTATGAGACACCCAGCAGCGCCTGATCCACTACGCTGAGCGCGCGCTGCCAGCTTGCTCACACTGCCTGCTGCGGCAGGAATTGCACCAGCAGCGGCGCCTTCGGCCTGTTGCTGCCACTGTGTGCGTTTGTATGTGTATGTGTGTGTGTGTGTGTGTGTGTGTGTGTGTGTGTGTGTGTGTGTGTGTGTGTGTGTGTGTGTGTAGGTATGAGAGTTAGGCACTGCAGCAGCAGCGGCTAAGAAGTTGGGGCTTATGTTCAGCACGCTCATGCACATCTGGATTCCACAGCGCACCAGGCTACATGTGCAGCACTTGACGTGCTGCGCACGAGACAACTAAAGAGCTCAGCATTCAGCGTGGAGTCCTTCCCATATCGTCCACAAGCTATTTTGGCTCAGCACTAAGAAACGCCGTGGATCAAATAGATGAACAACTCAATTAGAATGGACAGTTTGCCCAACTTACAATTTCAGACAAACCCTGTTAGTGGAAAGCAAATGCTTCCTTACGACCTACAATTGACGTACGTAACACTAAATGCCGGGAGGCCCCAGGCCTCCCGGTGAACTGGGGCAGGAAAATAAAAAGACATGAGAACGCACTTCCTCAAATTCCCAGATTGGGGGGTGACATGAAACCAAGGTTTTTCAAATCCTGGGAAACAACACTGAAATAGAAGGAAATAAAGAAAAAGAAAAAAGAACGCAGGTAGTGAGAACACCACCGACATGGATTGAAAAGGATTTGTATGTGTTCTGCACCATCCAATGGATGCACAAGGTTGAGCAAGGCAAACAACGAACAATGGCAGAGTGTGACACAAGCCACTGCTGGTGCAAGTCAAGATCATCTTAGATTGTCTTGCAATAGGCCATAGAGTTTTGATCACGGTGGTCATCATGTGCAGAGCAATCTACTTACAGCCTGGCTTCTCCCAGAAGGGTGCTTTTGGCGTGAAGGGCCCACTTCCGGCGTCAGGCTTTGCCCCCAACTTGAGCAGCCGCCATGCCTGGGCTGGTATAAACAGACATTGTTAGTGTTAGCAGGACCAGGCGTACAAATAAAGAGATAAAGGTAGCGTTATCATCAACAGTATGGGTTAGGAAGGGAAGTTGTTTCAGGCTCTGCATCACCCAATAGGTGCACTGGGTCCCACCAAGTCAGACAGAAGAGGCGGAAAACGGAAAACACACCTACTTCCGAAAACACTCAAATGTCCTTACAGTCGAGGGGCGAGAATTTGATACAATAGGGTCGATGAACACAAAGAGGCTCAAGAGACTGGCTTAGAAGTGATCCACTGTGACCCTGGAATAAATTGCTTCACTATTTGTAGAGCAGGCACACGTTATAGTTACTCTTTTAAAAGGCTGCGATTCATCTCATACAAGTGTACGCCATGACATGCACAGGAAGACTATAGCAGACATACGGGTGCCTCTTTCATTTGTATTCCCCCCCAGTGACTGTGCATCTTAGCGGTTGCCTAAACATTTGTTTTGTGAGTGCTAGGCACCACAATAAAAGACGCAGAAGAATCTCTTTTCAGAGAAGTGCTGCCCTGAATTCAGTTCAAATCTGTCACTGTGATTATGCTGATGAGGGCATATGCCTGTTGAAGAAGCACTGTCCTAAAGCCTTGCGTGCTTGTTTTTTGACCATTGCCCTTTCAATAGGAGTGCGCCTGACAGTGCACATATTAGTAAGCAAGCCTAAGTGATGTTGCATATTTATTAAATCTGGCTAATATACTTAAATGGAGAAATTGATGACCCAAACATAGCAAATTTAATTACCACTCCCTGTCAATTCATCAAAAATACAACTAGCAAGCAGAATACAACAACTAGGAAGCTGGAGATGGGTTTTAATTCTTAGGGTTTATATAGGACCTCCGCCAGCTAACTCATGCGAGCTTCATCACGGAGGCCAAAGTTCTCTGCTGGCACGCTGCCCTTCTGCAATGATGCCATAGCTGAGGCGCGGGCCGCGGCTTCGCCTAGGCAAGATAATGCAAGAAGGAAGGTATGAATTACTCAAGTGTCAGCCTTGGCAAATATTGCACCGCCACGATGAACGGTTCTCGCTCTATTCGACCTGTGCATGGAGACAGTCTTACGCACTCAGTACAAGCCATGTACATGCATGCCAGCAGACTACATGTTGCAAAAGTTCATGCACAATTACCAGCAAGAGAAGCAAGCGGCAAATAATTATTATTCATGTGCACAGCAGCGTACATGCGGCAATGCAAGCGCGCCTCAAAAAATAATACAAGCAACAGCGGAAGCAGGAGATGCAAATCATGCTCACAGACCGTCACATGTGTGGCGCAACTGTGTAGCAGATGCCCCACAAGATCCAAATCAGCACACGTAACCCAAATTGGAAGTCAACTCACCCATTGAAACGGCCACCACCGATTTCCCCTCCTCATTCACCCCCTCCATCGCCATGCGCGCGCTGCTCCTGTGTTGCAATGAGAAGCAAAATGAGGGAGCAGTGAGACGAATTTGATGGAGTGTACAGACTTATAGTAGGCGGCGTGTTCGTTATGAGACAGTCTAACGCACTCATTACAAGCCATGTACATGCATGTCAGCAGACTACAACAGGTTGCAAAGTTCATGCACAATTACCAGCAAGATAAACAAGGTGCAAATTACTATTATTCATGTGCACAGCGTACGTGAGGCAATGCAGATGCGCCCTAAAAAATGATACAAGCAACAGCGGAAGCAGGAGATGCAGATCACGCTCACATTTGCGTCACATTTGTGGCGCGACTGTGTAGCAGATGCCCCACAAGATCCATGTCAGCACACGTAACCCAAATTGGAAGGCAACTCACCCATTGAAACGGCAACCACCTTGCTTGAAAGTGAAAGCAAAGTTTCATTATAGAAGCTTGTCATTTGCCTGGTACCGTTGTCGGCTGTCATTTACTTTCCTCAGGCTTTAGCCTAGCAAGGGGGGTTGTGCTACAACTCTTTGTACAGACCTACCATCGGCTACTTCCAGCATTTTGGCACTTCTATTACCAATGCTTATTCAACTCGTTCCGTCAAGTCATCTGGCTTGAATGCGAAAGCCAAGTTTCAATAAAAAAGAGAGCTTGTCACATTGCAGTTGAAGGCACAGTTGTAGCAAGATGCGTTAAACGGGGCTAGTAGGTATGATTTTAGTCGCAATGATGAATGTTGGAGCTTTCCACCACACGAGCACTTCAAGGACTAGTCATTGAGCTTCATCATTTACAACCCAACTTCATCCAATCAGACCTTGCCGACTCACCTCCAGCAGACGGAGACAAGTTGGGGTACATAGCGAGCTGCAGACCATCCTCCTGAACATCATCAGCCGTGAGAGGCACATCAGCTTCCACTCCTTGCTTCCTGCCTCCCTTGACTTGTTCTGCTATAGCATATTATTAGCATAGCTATAGCAGAACAAGTCAAGGAAGGCAGGAAGCAAGTCCTCGGGGCTTTGGAGTGCTGCTGCTGCTGTTGCTGTTCCTGTACGTAAGCGCGTCTCCGCCTGAGACGCGCTTAGGTACAGCACACGGCCTCCTTGTCGCTGTTCTTGTTCTTGCTCATGCCCATGGGGTCAAACAAGCCACCTGCACGGAAGAGGGATATGAATTAACGGCACACGTACCAGACCCCCCAGTACGCCGTTCCGTACCATTCGTACCCGTTCCCGTACCGCGTGCCGGTGCGGCCTGAGAAGCTGAGAGGGCGGGGAGCAGAGGCTGTTCTCTGACTTGACACTTTTTGTCCTCTGGCCTCTTGATCCACTGAATTCAAATATAATTAATTTAAACATATGACAGGCGTGAATGGATTTAAGAGGGAAGAAACCCAAGTTTAGGTGCAGCTTCTGTGAGAATGAGTACACAGGGATCAGCACTCACTTGCTGGGGTGAAGGGCAAGGGAAGCACAGGCCTGCCAGAAAGTGCCGGATGACGTGTGCGCAGCAGCTCAGCAGCACATGGGCGTGGCGCCACAGCAGAAACGCTCTGCAGCAGCAGCAGCTGATGATGATGATGATGTCCAGGAGGTGCAGCCCAGCAAGCAGAGCAGGCTCAGCTGTGGAAGCAGTGCAAGCCGTGCAAGGCGTGAAAGCAGTGCAAGCAGTGCAAGCCGTGTAAGCATGCAAGCATCCATCACCGACTCGGTGCAGCACAGGATGCCGTGTGCAGCTTCCTGTTTGAGTGCGGCATCCCCTTCAACGTGCTCAGGCACCCTGCCTGGCACGAGATGTGGGATGCAGCCAGAAAGGCAGGGCCGGGTTTACAGCCTCTCAGCTACAACACCGTCACGACAGCAGCAAGGCAGCATAGCACACCCTATATAGGTGAAAAGTCAGCAAAATGCTTGGATCTTAAGTTTTACATGTGTAGGTGTTTTAAAAGCGTAATGCAAGGGTCCAAGGCTCATAACCTGTCAGTTCTAGTGCCTTGGGTAATTGTTTTGCTTGCCGTACCAACCCTCCGTATCCGTACCCGTACCCGTACTGTGCAACTTTGACGGTAGAATCTAACCCTGTCTACGTTTACAACAAAAAGGGTTAAACTTAGGTCGCATGCATTATCCGTCGCCAAATTATGTCACTTCAAAACTGTCTTCTTTAAATACGTGTAAAGGCAGTTTCATTTTAAAAGCAAGTTGTATCTTTGACCAAGTGTGGAACTTGTTGGTTGGGTTCTCGGCCTTCCTGTTTGTTGGGTTCTCGGCCTTCCTGACTCACTTGACTTATATACCTCCGTGTTAATTTATTTCAACACGAGATATCAAAAACATGTACCCGCCGTTGTATATATATTAGGAAATCACAAAAAATTACCTCGCTCTGGAGTCAAGCGACCAAGACCTTCGAGCCCCATGGCCTCCTGGGCGGAGGTCACGGCGACCGACAAGCCTTCATCACAGGGAGTACCTGATCAATACACACTAACACAGCAGCAGCAGCAACAGCA
>Ga0307942_1002749_pt1 | contig 14296 bp, 14 predicted proteins | sample OrgLakmetagen175_FD_201846 | JGI IMG/M metagenome (GOLD analysis project Ga0307942, IMG submission 201846) | Saline water microbial communities from Organic Lake, Antarctica - #175 | ecosystem: Environmental > Aquatic > Non-marine Saline and Alkaline > Saline | place: Antarctica: Organic Lake...
TGTGTGTGTACGTGTGTGTGTGTGTGTTTGTGTGTGTGTGTGTTTGTGTGTGTGTGTGTGTGTGCGTGTGTGTGTGTGTTTGCAAGTACGTGTGTGTATATTTGTGTATACGTGTATGTGTGTGTGTGTGTGTGTGTGTGTGTGTGTGTGTGTGTGTGTGTGTGTACGTGTGGGTGTGTGTGTATGCGTGTGTGTGTATGCGTGTGTGTGTGTGTGCGTGTGTGTGTGTGTGTGTGCGTGTGCTTGTGTATGCGCGCATGTGTGTACGTGCTAGGCGTTGTAAACTCACTGTGGCAAATCCAGTATGAGCTTTCCGACGATGAACGGCGTCTTGATTTAAATTATATAGTAAATTGGGGGATTAAGGTCGTTAGGGTCTGTCCGCAGCGAATGATTGAGCCCTGAAAGCGCAGAGATGGGTTGCTTCGGGGGTGGATCAAGCAAGCAGGCCAAGAAGAGTGAGGAACCTGCTGCTGCTGCTGCTGCTGTTGTGGGGCCCGCTCAGAAAAAGGCCGAGCAACAGACTCCTGTCCCCAACCCCCTTGCCCAAGGACCAGCAGCAACAGCATCCACGCCACCCCTTGTCCAGCAGGAAACAGCATCAGGAAAGCAGCAGGAAGGCAAGCAATCCACTTGCTCCAAGTGGGGCAATGGTTCTATTACCTCTGCAGCACCACCACCGACTGCGGGCGGGGAGGGAGCAGCAGATATCGTGACCAGCAACGCATCGTCGTCAGCAATCGGAGGACAAACAACCGTCAATACCAACGAGGTTCTGCGTCTCAACTTGGGGGAGGTGAGTGGTGAACTATGTTGCAGGATAAATCAGGGTTTAGGTAGTTGTTTTCATCCTCCTCTCCCCTTGCTTTGCCCTGCAACATCAAAGGTTGCAAGAAGGAAAAAAGTGTAGAAGGAAGGAAGGAACCCTCCTTTGCAAGACAAAGTGTTGTATGTTTCGTGTTCCAGCCGTGTTATATCAATCCATTTCACCCCAATCCCGCAGCACAAATCCTCCTGTGCCGTCATAACCTTGTTGCAGGTTAAGCTGGTGTTGCAGAAGCTGGCTGGCGTGAATGGCACCCCGATGATTGCCATGAACGAGGCAGTGGAGCTCTTGTGCAAGCACTTGTCAGTAAATTATTGCAGGTAAGCAAATGAGGCGTCGTCGCTCTTTATCCACAGCTTGTGTGTGTGTGTGTGTGTGCAGGTGTGGACTGATTCGTGTGGACTTTAAGGAACTTATTCTTCATTTCGTGCGCAGCACACCCTGCACGCACTGCCCATCAGCGGTCCCGTCATCCCACTCTCTCCTTCCTCTGACCTCTTGTTTACCTACATATTGAACTTGAACTTGTAAAGGCAGCCTACAAAAAGGAGGGTAGTCTCTGTGTTTTTCCAGGTATGCCCACACACAGAAAAATCTCCCATGTTTGCAGCATCGTCGGCTTTACCGACCACAACTCCACGCACATCCTGCTCGCCGCATTCGGCAGCGGGTCGAGCGAAATAGAGAACACGCCGGTGATGCGCGGCGAGAACTGGTCCAGCAGCAGACTCCTGGAACAGCCCCTGTGCTTGCATCACAGCATCAAGGACAAAGACCACATTGACAGCCTCCCCACGGACTTCCAGACTCTGTGCAAGGCAGGAAACCTGCACTCCTTCCTCACCATCCCCATAGCCACAGACCACGAGGTGCTGGGCACGCTCACAATAGCCAAGGAGGAACCGGACGGTTTTGAAGTAGACTGGTGGGTAGTGGCAAGCTGTGCTTTGTGCTGTGTGTGTGCATGTGTGTGTGTGTGTGTGCATGTGTGTGTGTGTGTGGGTGGGTGGGTGGGTGCGTGCGTGTTTGTGCGCGTGTTTTGTGAATTTGAGAGCCCCCCACTGCTGGCTGTGCAGTGCTGCTGCCTGTGCAGTGCTGCTGCTGCTGCTGCTGCTGCTGCTGCTGCAGCCAGCCTCTCAGCTGGGGACTGGGGCTTCAAGAGCAGGGCCAGGGGGTTCACGTTGGCACGCTTGGAGGCCAGTTTTTTATTTACCCCCAAAACCACTTGAAATATTTGTTTATTGGATTCAGAGCCAGTTCGAAGAGGCTCCAAAATTGTGTTAAGGAATTGGTGTTTTGGCCAAATTATTAAATATCCGAATTGATCGTGACAAATGGTATATGTGTTATGTTTTTGCCTCTTTTTTTTTTGGCGAAGCCCCCCTCGTGGGGGCGTGAGCCCCTAGCGTTGATGGCTTCCCACCACACTTCAAACAGGCCTCCCCAGGCCCACCCAGGGCACCTCTCGGGCTGATTCTTGACATAGGCTCCTAACCAAACTAACTAACGTGTCAGATAAAGTCTAAGACCCTGGGGTGCCGTGTGTGAAGTTCTTGAGCAAAATTTTATGTTTGCAAGCTCCAGGAAGCTGCCCAGGATTCCTCAGCCAGGCCCCCGGACCACTTCCTGCTGGTGCAGTATCCATCAGCACACTTCACTGGCTGCGAATACTCTGTCAGGAGACCTTGGTTTTGTTCCGGTTGCAAATTTACGGTCGATCATGCAGGCAGAATTAGGTAATACTATATCGATGGGCTATATAATGTTAGTTTAATCAGATGTTCATGCCGCACGGAAGATTGATGGGACGGGACCTTTCAAGAATGCGGTCCGTGCTGGCTTGGACTGCTCGCGTGGCATGGAGCGCACGGTACAGGTGCTTGCCGCGCACTGCGTGTTGAAGCTGAGTTCAGACATCGTGGCCAGCCCGGGCACCAATGTCGCACCTGCCCTCTCAACAGACTGGGGACAGCAGCATCAGCACATCCTCACACCTGCTTCAGCAAAGGATGCTCCAGCACAGCGTCAAGCACCCCACTGCAGCATCTGTGGGGCAGCAAGGCGCACGCACAGGCACACACACGCACACATGCGCGCGCACACACACATACACTCACATACACTCACACGCATGCGCACACACATACAAACAAACGCGCGCGAATACACAAAGACGCGCACACACACATTCACATGCACACACACATACACACGTGCACGCATACACGTGCGCGCACACACTAACACGCACACATGCATATGCGCGCACACGTTGTGCGCGTGATGGGCTTTGCCATATTTTCAGCGTCGCTAGCAACGCTCCCTCACTTGTCCTCTTGCGGTGATTCCCTGCAATGCTCACTATAGTTTAGTTTGGATTACAATGCTCACTATGTTCATGGAGTCCAGGCATTGACATCACACACAACTCCCCAGTGCTCCCAAAGCCCCTTTGTGGGGGGAAGTTGCTGAATCTTACTGTGCAATAATCAATTAGAGGGGGAACGGTTGCTGTTTTCTTAACATATATTTATTAGGGGGTGGTGACTACATGTACGTACGGTATTTTGACCCTGCAAGGTTGTGCGGGGTTGGTAAAAACAGTCCTTCCTGGGGATGTAAGCGGAAAGCAAGCAGCTTTTTCAAATCCGCGGCGACAGCCGAGCAGCAGGGCAACCGACCAAGCCAGCAAGCAAAAGCAGAACGGGAAGCTGAGCGGCTTGCGGAGGAGGCAGCCAACGAAAGGCCGATTAGCAGGCCAAAGAATGATTGCCACGGTCTCACAATTTAGTTGTGGGGACACCTGAGGGGCACAGCTGTTATGCACAGGGGCATTGGCAAGGGGGAAAGCTGTGTGGCAGGGGGAAGATGAGTGGGAGGAAGGCGTAGGGGTTAATGAGGACCAAGCTGCAATGCTTGCGCAAGCAGAGCAGGTCGTCAGAGCAGCCCAGCAGCTAATAGGTGAGCAGGTGCGGCAGCTGGTGCGGCATAAGAGTTCACGCATCAAGGCTGCCCGCACCCAAGCAGCACCATCAGCACGGACGAGCAGCAGCAGCAGCAGCAGCAGTGATAGTGGCTAGAGGAAGAGGGAGCAGATCTTGGGGGGGGGGGGGGTAAAGTAGCAGAACAGAGAGCAGACTCAGGTGCAAACAGCCATGTTGGCTTTGCTTTGCCCTTTTGTGGTGTTCTCTTTCATTTAAATTGTTTGTGAAGCATTGGTGCTGAGCAGGGCTCAAGGCCCTGCGGGGTTGATGCGGGATGGGCAAACTATTTTCCGAGGGTGCAGGGAAGGTGCGGATCCTACTAAATATTTCTAAAATATGGGGTGCGGGCTGAGTACGCCAAGGTACGGTGTGGTATTTTTGGCAGGGAAATCACAACATATACATACGGTGTATGTATATGGTTCTGGCCAACCCTAACTTAAAGTGGTATATGTTTTGCCTCGCATGTTCTTTTCCTCTTGCGGTGAATTTCTGCAATGCTCACTATGTTCATGGAGTCCAGGCACTGATGTCGTCGCTCGCACACGCTGCTGGCATTCCCATTCGTGCATGTTCCACAACTTATGCGTTGCCCAACACACACACACACACACACACACACACACATCTCATGTCGTCGAAGGTGGGAGCCCATGCTTGGCTGTCTCTCCATGGGCCTGCTGTCTTCGCTGCGCAACGAACAGACCCAGCACCTGTGCCAGCTCATGAAGATCCTGGAGTATGCCCCGGATTACATCATGCTCATCCATCATTTGCTGCGAGGGGCCTTCATGCTGCTGCTGCGTGCTACCAACATCAAGGTGTGGGTGCGCTGTCAAAGACCTGAGACTAGCTTCCTATTCTACCAACATCAAAGTGTGGGTGCGCTGTCAAAGACTTGAGACCAGTCCTGCTGCGCGCCACCCACATCAAGATGCTCCTAGTTATGCGCTCCTGCTGCGTGCCACCCGCATAACAAAGAGGGTGGGTGTGCTCACTATACAATGTGAGAGAGTATTGCGCTTCTGCTGCGTGCCACCCGCATCAAGGTGCTCCTAGTTATGCGCTCCTGCTGCGTGCCACCCGCATAACAAAGAGGGTGGGTGTGCTCACTATACAATGTGAGAGAGTATTGCGCATATGCTGCGTGCCACCCGCATCAAGGTGCTTCTAGTTATGCGCTTCTGCTGCGTGCCACCCGCATAACAAAGAGGGTGGGTGCGCTGTCAAAAGACTTGAGACTTACTTCCTGTTCTGCACCACCAACAATAAGGTGTGGGTGCGCTGTCAAAGACTTAAGACTAGTCCTGCTGCCTATTCTTACCCTGCTTTACTGCATGCCTGCTCACAGACGGGATGCCGGTTGGCCCTCATCAGCGAAGGCGTGGACAAGACACTGGTGTTTGAGCAGTACCCTGGAAACTGCAACACGCTTTTTTGATGCATGCCTTGTTGCAGACGGGATGCCGGCTGGCCCTCATCAGCGAAGGCGTAGACAAGGCACTGGTGTTTGAGCAGTACCCTGTAAACTGCAACACACTCTTTTGATGCATGCCTTGTCGCAGACGGGGTGCCGGCTGGCCCTCATCAGCGAAGGCGTAGACAAGGCACTGGTGTTTGAGCCGGACCACAAACAACTCAACATGGATGACATGACAAGGGCAACCCCCCAGACCGCGCAGGTGTGTGTGTGTGTTTGTGTAGGTGTGTGTGTGTGTGTAGGTGCGCTGTTTTGGGGCTCCTCTGGTGTGCACGTGTGGACGGACGCATGCTTACGTGCCCTAGTGCGTGCGCACTTCTGTGCACGCCTTCACGTCCGTGAACAACTCTGCACGTTTACACGTACGTACGTGCACACACACACATACACGCGTGCACATACACACATACACGCACACACGTGCTCACACACATACACGCACACACGCTCTCACACACGCACACACTCACACGTGCATGCAGGATGCGGAGATTAACGTCACAGAGATTCCTCTAGAAAACACCCTGCTGCTAGATGCTGTACAGAAGGTGAGGGAAGTCTGAGAGCAAGATCAAAGTGTTTTGCTATGTGCCAGGGTAAGGGTGTGCCAGCCTCTAGTCAAGGCTCGACGTCACTGCTGTCAAAGCCTAGACGGCAAATAGGGTGTCCATTGTTTGGGGAAAATTCCCTGGAACTTCCGAAAATCAGGAAAATGGACCGCATTTCTGTATAAGAATATTTTGTGTAACTTTCACGATGTCACATTCTTGTTCAGGGAAGTGTTAGACTTTCATTTCTCAACGTCCCATCCCAAAATGGACAGCAAGTTTGCACATTATTGTACATACATGGAACTTATTTCTGGCCAGTCTGCCTTGCGTGTGCCTGTCCAGGCACCGCACCATGAGAGATTCTCCAAACATTTATTTTCAGTCCGGTCTCTTCACGATAATGATTGTAATTATAAATGAACTCCAGAAACATTTTCGACTCAATCCGCGCAAGTTTCATAAAGTGGTTTTCTAACCGTAATGCACCAACTAGGGCCTATATCGACGATCCTTGCCCTTGACGAGGCTCGCTGGCAAAATCTTACACCCTAGTTACCCAAGCCTAGCCACGGGTGTTTGCGGTGGGTGTGAGAGAGAGAGCAGAGGGTAGGGTAGGGTCATACGCATGTAACAACAGTAAGCTCACTCAGTGCACGAGCAGCTATTCATACACGGAGAGCCACGTGCTCTGCGGCAAGCTTTCAAATGTTGGCTGTCAGTTACGTAGAGTGTACAGCAGCGTGTGCTAGGTAGTGTAGCAGGGACCAAAATCGTGTTTACGTGTTTAGTGGTACATTGCATAGAGGTGCTTAAGCAGGTGCTGGCCAACCCGCTGATAGTGACCTGCCTATGCTCATCAGTGTTGTGCACCTGACGCTTGACGGCGTCAATGGTAAATGACGCTGACGGCGTAATTTATGTCAAATTGACGGTGAAAATAGTAAATTACGCCGTCGATCGTCAGAGTTTAGTGACGGTAACACCGTTACTTACGATCGTTATTTACGGTGCCATTTTTGAATGACGCCGTATGTGCACAACACTGATGCTCGTAACGTGTCCAGCAATTAAAACCTCTCTCTCACCAGTAGGCCAGCCAGATGCCTCATTGATTCGTTTTTAACATTCTCTAGCAAGCCAGATTATTCACGCAGGGTCACATTGAGATGCGTTAAATCCCCCTGCTCGGATCGTTTGTTTGCCAGCTCGTTCTTCCAAACGACACCAAAGCTAATCCGCACAAACTGTGGTAGAGCCCCCACACACACCACACACCCAATGTCACGCCCAGGATGCTTTTAGGAGCATACACTACACACAGTCCCGTGCATACCACTATCAGTCCGTCCACACATCAACAAACCCACGTAGGCACCGTCAGGGTGCCCTTTTCCTGTGCCTGCCTCGTGTATGCCTGCCTGACAGCATTCCTGCCTTTTTGTGTGTGTGCCTCGTGGGTAATTTAGATAGCGCGCCTACCCTCTATGTGTGCCTCTCGTGTGTTTGACTGCGTTCCTGCCTTTTTCTGTGCGTGCCTCGTGGGTATTCATATAGCCCGCCAACCCTCTGTGTGTGCCTCTCGTGTATCCGACTGCGTTCCTGCCTTTATGTGTGTTTGCCTCGTGGGTATTTATATAGCGCGCCAACCCTCAGTGTGTGCCTCTCGTGTGTCCGACTGCGTGCCTGCCTTTTTGTGTGCGTGCCTCGTGGGTAATTTAGATAGCGCGCCAACCCTCTGTGTGTGCCTCTTGTGTGTCCGACTGCGTTCCTGCCTTTTTCTGTGTGTGCCTCTCGTGTATCCGACTGCGTTCCTGCCTTTTTCTGTGCGTGCCTCGTGGGTATTTAGATAGCGCGCCTACCCTCTGTGTGTGCCTCTCGTGTGTCCGACTGCGCTCCTGCCTTTTTGTGTGTTTGCCTCGTGGGTATTTAGATAGTACGCCAACCCTCATGTGTATGGGAGGGTGTGTCAGACTTAGTGCTCACATGTGTTTTGGTGCCTCGTCCTTAATAGCTAGGGTTGGCCAGAACCGTATATATACGCCGTATATTTTGTGATTTCCCAGCCAATAATACTGTATACACACCGTATGTGTATGGTTCTGGCCAACCCTATTAATAGCCCAAGTGAGCTCGCTGCTGACAGGGCAATGGCTCTGCCCCCAGCCTACGCCACTATGTGCTCCTGTACCAGCCTTGCTGGTTTTGTTTTCCTCAAGGCTTCCACTCTGTTGCCTGCAGGGCAAAGCGCGCTTTGTGTCAGACTGTGCCTCCTACATCCAGTCCTGTATGAAGCCCGCCACTGACATCTTCATCTCCGGACACGAAATGGTGGCTTCCATCGTGGTGCTGCCTCTCATCTACAAAGGCCAGACGTTTGGCGGTTTCTACGGTAGGTGGCCGCGTATGCACATGCGAGCCGTTATGTGCTGTCAGATCTTGTGATAGGTGGCAGTGTGTTTGAGTGGATGTGTGCGTATGAATGAAAGCTTCTCTGTGGTTACTTGGTCATGTGGTGCTGCCTCTACCTATGAGGGTCATACGTGTGGCGGGGACTACGGTAGGTGGCCGTGAGCGCATGTTTGTGCCTTTATGCATTGCAAGCACTAGAAACGTAGCAATGTAAAAGTGCCCATTAAGTGCACGTGCACATGCCTGAGTGTCTGAATGCCTGAGCGCTTGAGTGCCTGAGTGTCTGTATGTCTGAATGCCTTTATGCACTACAAGCATTAGAAACGCAGCAAAGCAGGAGGTGCCCATTAAGTGCACTAGCACGTACTTGACTGCCTGAGTGCCTGAGTGTCTGAATGCCTGAGCGCTTGAGTGCCTGAGTGTCTGTATGTCTGAATGCCTTTATGCATTACAAGCATTAAAAACGCAGCAAAGCAGGAGGTGCCCATTAAGTGCACTAGCACGTACTTGACTGCCTGAGTGCCTGAGTGTCTGAATGCCTGAGCGCTTGAGTGCCTGAGTGTCTGAATGCCTGAATGTCTTTATGCATTACAAGCATTAGAAACGCAGCAAAGTAGGAGGTGTCCATAAAGTGCACTAGCACGTACTTGACTGCCTCAGTGCCTGAGTGTCTGAATGCCTGAGCGCTTGAGTGCCTGAGCGTTTGTATGTCTGAATGCCTTACAAGCATGAGAAACGCAGCAAAGTAGGAGGTGCCCATAAAGTGCACTAGCACGTACTTGAATGCCTGAGTGCCTGAGTGTCTGAATGCCTGAGCGCTTGAGTGCCTGAGTGTCTGTATGTCTGAATGCCTTTATGCATTACAAGCATTAGTAACGCAGCAAAGTTGGAGGTGCCCATTAAGTGCACTAGCACGTACTTGACTGCCTCAGTGCCTGAGTGTCTGAATGCCTGAGCGCTTGAGTGCCTGAGCGTTTGTATGTCTGAATGCCTTACAAGCATGAGAAACGCAGCAAAGTAGGAGGTGCCCATAAAGTGCACTAGCACGTACTTGACTGCCTGCTGTGTTGGTCGCGTTCATTCGCGTTCGTACCACCACAAAACCTCCAAAACACCAAGGACCTGCCCGTGCACTTTGTGGTTGGCGTGCTCCTAGTAACACCAAGGACCTGCCCGTGCACTTTGTGGTTAGCGTGCTCCTAGTGCTGCGCCCGCGCAGAATCTTCAAACACCACCTCGAAACCTCCAGAACACCAAGGACCTGCCCGTGCACTTTGTGGTTGGCATGCTCTTAGTGCTGCGCCCGCGCAGTGTTTTCAAACACCACCTCGAAACCTCCAAAACACCAAGGACCTGCCCGTGCACTTTGTGAATAGCGTGGCCCTCATGCTGCACCAATGTCAACTGTACTGTGTGCACCTCACTTTGGTGTGCTCGTGTGTGTGTGTCTGCGTGTGTGTGTGTGTGCTCCTAACGCGCGCAGTGACTTTGGAGACCACTTCAAACTTCCAAAACATCAAGGACCTGCTCATGGGCTTTGTGAATAGCGTGGTCCTGGTGCTGCACCAACGTCAACTGTACTGAGTGCACCTCACTATTGTGTGCTCCTAACGCGCGCAGTGACTTTGGAGACCACTTCAAACTTCCAAAACATCAAGGACCTGCTCATGGGCTTTGTGAACAGCGTGGTCCTGGTGCTGCACCAACGGCTGCAGCCTCAGCGGGAACAGATATGGGAGACCATTTTAAATGTGAGTTGCACGGATTTGGGAGGCCATTTAAATGTGAATTCGGCTGATCTGAGAGACCAATCTGATTGTGAGTTGAACAGGTGTTTCAACAGATCTAGGAGTCAATTTAAATGTGGTTTGAAGGTTTGACCAGAACCGTATACGTACACCGTATATGACCGTATATATGGTGAATTCCCTGCTCAAATTACCGTATGTACACCGTATATACGTATTATTATATGGCCCACCTTAGTGTTTTATCATGACTCGGGGTGTTGTAGATTGCTGCTGCATCTCCCCAACAAACTTGGAAGACCATGTGCACTTGAGGCTTGCTGGGTTGCCCTGGACTTGCGCACGCCTGCATGCATGCATTGAATTATTAGAGCTGTAACTGGCTACTGGGGTTAGTGGTGAGCTTTTCATTGCCTTGTCCTTGGACTGGGCAAAGCATGTACTGTGCTTACAATGGATGTTTTATCAAATGAATGATACATTTGTAGTCTAGTGATGAGTGGGGGTGCTGTCCTTTGGAAGTACACGGGGGTGCTGTGTTTTGGAAGTACATGGGTGCTGTCCTTTGGAAGCACATGGGGGTGCTGTCCTTTTGAAGTACATGTTTTCCAGGAGGGGGTGTGAGAACAATAACGTATATATATATAGAGAGAGAGAGAGAGAGAGAGAGAGAGAGAGAGATTAGGATGAGTGTAGGTGTGTAGGTGTATGTTGTATGTGTCCATCAGTATGAGTGTAGGTGTGTCCTTCAAAGGCCTGTACATGTGAGCTATGAGGTTGTGCGTTCCTAGGCTCGCTTCTTCTGGCTGGGCGTTTACTCAGTGTGTGGATCTGCTGTGTCCCACAATGCTGGAACCTGCAACTCGTGAGCTGTGTGGGTGTGTGCTTCCTGTGCCTGCATTTTCAAGACTGGGTGTCTGCCCAACGTGTGGATTTGCTGTGGCCCACGATGCTGGAAAACCTGCAGCTCTACTCTGCAAATTGCTAGTGAGCTGTGTGGGTGTGTGCCTCCCATGCCTGCATTTCAAGGCTGGGTGTCTGCTCAGTGTGTGGATTTGCTGTGGCCCATGATGCTCGAAAACCTGCAGCTCTACTCTGCAAACTACTAGTGAGCTGTGTTGGTGTGTGCCTCCCATGCCTGCATTTTCAAGGCTGGGTGTCTGCTCAGTGTGTGGATTTGCTGTGGCCCACGATGCTGGAAAACCTGCAGCTCTACTCTGCAAATTACTAGTGAGCTGTGTGGGTGTGTGCCTTCCATGCCTGCATTTCAAGACTGGGTGTCTGCTCAGTGTGTGGATTTGCTGTGGCCCACAATGCTGGAAAACCTGCAGCTCTACTCTGCAAATTACGAGTGAGCTGTGTGGGTGTGTGCCTCCCATGCCTGCATTTCAATGCTGGGTGTCTGCTCAGTGTGTGGATTTGCTGTGGCTCACATTGGTCTTCAGCAGCTTCGTCCTGCAGGCTGTCTCTCAGGGACAGTGAGTGCCTTAAAAGAGTTCAGGCTGATGTGTAGCACGTGATGAGGTTGCAGTTTAAGTTAGAAGTCACACACACACGTATGTACATACCAACACACACATACCAACACACACAGCGGCCCATCACAGTCAACCCAGATGGCACTCCTATTGCTGCCGACCCCAGCAAACCATCAGGCCCGGGGGACAGCACCGCCTCCGCAAGCGACAGTTTAACAACCTCTGGGGCAAAGCCCGTTATCGTCAAGCGGTCGTGCACAGAAGCCATGCTCAAAGTGAGTGTGCGCGTGTCTCTGTGTTTGTTTTGTGTGTGTGTGCAAGGTGTGCACACATGTCTGCGTGCATGCGTATGTGTGTATCTGTGTGTGCGAGCGTGCATGCATGCATGCGTGCGCAAACAGTGTGTGTGCGTGAGAGGTGTGTGTTTATACGTGTGTATGTGTATGGTGTGCCTGTGCGTGGTCTGCGTAAGCCTGGCATGTGTGAGCGTGTGGGTGATGTTGAAACGCTGGGAGGAGCATACGCATGGGTGGGTGCTTGGGAAGGGGTAATAGATGGCAGAGGGTCAAAGATGTATAATGATTAAATGCTGAATGTTATGGTACCATGCCATCATTATAGTCGCACACTTGTATACAATCCGTCAGGTGCTGCTTGGCCAAAATGTTTTGATGGGCTCCCACTGATGGGTCTCAGGCACTCCCATAGATCCACCATTCCCAGCCATGGAAGAACTAGTGTGCCTGATGTAGCAGTGTGTGCGTGTGTATGTGTTTGTATGCTGAGCTCGCACCCGTGTAGTAGTGTGTGCGTGTGTATGTGTTTGTATGCTGAGCTTGCACCCATGTAGTAGTGTGTGTGTGTGCTTGTGTATGTGTTTGTATGCTGAGCTTGCACCCATGTAGTAGTGTGTGCGTGTGTATGTGTGTGTATGCTGAGCTTGCACCCATGTAGTAGTGTGTGTGCGTGTGTATGTGTTTGTATGCTGAGCTTGCACCCATGTAGGAGTGTGTGCGTGTGTATGTGTTTGTATGCTGAGCTTGCACCCATGTAGGAGTGTGTGCGTGTGTGTGTTTGTATGCTGAGCTTGCACCCATGTAGTAGTGTGTGTGCGTGTGTATGTGTTTGTATGCTGAGCTTGCACCCATGTAGTAGTGTTTGTGTGCGTGTGTATACGTCTGCTGAGCTCGCACCCCTTATTTCTTCACACTTTCGCACGAAAAGAATGACTAAGAAATTGCTCTTGTTGAGCGCTCGCATGCAGAGGCTTGGAAGTTCAGGTGAACTATCATTTCTGGGGTCAACTGTATGGCCTGTCTATGGTATGCACACAAAACACAGAAACTCCTCTGCCAAATTTCTGCTCATGCGTTTGTTTGTGCGTGTGCATGCATGCATGTTTGGTTCTGGGTATTTGTGCGTGTCAGACAGCAAGTTTTGTGAGTGTCACATTTGATGCACAGGTGTGTGTGGGGGGGGGGGGCGTGTGTGTGTGTGCGTGGGTGTGGGTGTGTGTGTTACACACTGCACATCCTCTGATTGCCACACAGGGTTAGAAGCTGGAGCTGGTAGTAGGCTTTAACTAAACTAGTAGGTTTTAATTAAACTGGTAGGGTTTAACTAAACTAGCAGGGTTGAACTTAACTAGTAGGGTTGAACTAAACTAGCAGGGTTTAAATAAACTAGCAGGCTTGAACTAAACTAGTAGGGTTGAACTAAACTAGCAGGGTTGAACTAAACTTGTAGGGTTTAACTGAACTAGTAGGGTCAACTAAACAAGTTTCATGCATGCGTGTTGGCAGGACAGATACAAAACGACGATGATGCACTCGTATGCACCACCACAACAGCACGACGCACCCCCACCTGATTCTGTCTTCAATCAGGTCCTTCGAAATTGTCGATGACGCACTCGCACGCACCACCACGACAGCATGATGCTCCCACTCTTAATTTTGTCTTGAATTAGGTGCTTCTAAATGAGCTTCAGAAGACGCACTCGCATGCACCACAACAACAGCATGACGCACCCCCACCTGACTCTGTCTTTGAACAGGTCCTCCTAAATCGTCGATGACGCACTCGCACGCACCACCACGACAGCATGATGCTCCCACTCTTGATGCTGTCTTAAATTAGGTGGTTCAAAATGAGCAGCGTAAGACGCACTCGCATGCAGCACCACAACAGCATGACGCACCCCCACCAAACTCTGTTTTTGAACAGGTGCTCCAAAATGAGCTGCGTAAGACACACGCCAAGAGCCAGGCGTTGGAGTGGATAGAGGAGCTGGTCCTGTTTGAGATTGTGGGCAAAGGAGGCTTCGGTGTGGTGTACAAGGGAACCTGGAAGGGCTCCATCGCTGCAGTCAAGGTAGAGATTGTGTGTGCAAGTTTGTGTGTGTGATGTGTGTTAGTTGTGTATGCATTTCAGCCTGAAAGCAGGCCTGCTCCAGATTGTGCGCTTCCTTTCGTTCCTCATTTGTTTCTGATGACAAATTCGTGTATGCCTACATGCTGGTCACCTACGCACGCCAGCACGAGTATCAGGCCAGCTTTCTCTGCTCACTCCGCCCTTTTTCATGTGTTTTCCCTGGTGCTTGTGTGCACGATAGGTTATGTACGCATGCCAGCACGAGTATCAGGCCAGCTTTCTCTGCTCACTCCAACCCATCTTCACGTAATTTCCCTGGTGCTTGTGTGCACGACAGGTTATGTACGCACGCCAGCACGAGTATCAGGCCAGCTTTCTCTGCTCACTCCGCCCTTTTTCATGTGTTTTCCCTGGTGCTTGTGTGCACGATAGGTTATGTACGCATGC
>Ga0307942_1002751_pt1 | contig 14292 bp, 14 predicted proteins | sample OrgLakmetagen175_FD_201846 | JGI IMG/M metagenome (GOLD analysis project Ga0307942, IMG submission 201846) | Saline water microbial communities from Organic Lake, Antarctica - #175 | ecosystem: Environmental > Aquatic > Non-marine Saline and Alkaline > Saline | place: Antarctica: Organic Lake...
ATCATAGAGTGGAGGTCATGTTATCACAGGGAATGAACGTACTATTATCATAGAGTGGGGGTCATGCTATCACAGGGGATGAACGTACTATTATCATAGAGTGGGGGTTATGTTATCACAGGGGATGAACGTACTATTATCATAGAGTGGGGGTCATGCTATCACAGGGGATGAACGTACTTTTCAGGGTGGGGGCTAGGTTCTGAGGTAGAGGGGGTGCAGAGGGAAGGATTTTGTACTCAAGTAGGAGGAGATATGGAGGGGAAAGGGTCGAATACTCATAAAGAAGAGATGCAGGAAGCAAGGGTCTTGTGTTTTGTAGTCTGGAAGAAGGAGATGTGGAGGGGTGAGGGTCGAACGCTCAGGTAGAGGGAGATGCTGAGGGGAAAGGGTCTTGTGTTTTGTAGTCAGAAAAAAGGAGATGTGGAGGGGCAAGGGTCGAATACTCAGAAAGAAGAGATGCAGGAAGCAAGAGTCTTGTGTTTTGTAGTCTGGAAGAAAGAGATGTGGAGGGGTGAGGGTCGAGCGCTCAGGTAGAGGGAGATGCTGAAGGGAAAGGGTCTGGTGGTTTGTAGTCAGAAAAAAGGAGATGTGGAGGGGTGAGGGTCGAACGCTCAGGTAGAGGGATATGCTGAAGGGTACGTGCCTTGTACCATGGAGGGTGGGGGTGCAGGGGGGTAAGGCTAGGCACACCCTAGCCTAAGACTGAGGTAGCAGAGGGAGGGTCTTTGTGTGCTTGTGTGTGTTTGTGTGTGTGTGTATGTGTGTGTGTGTGTGCGTGTGTGTGTGACACAAACACTGCTCTCTCTAGTTGCTCATAGCTGGCTGAATCCGCACAAAAGCTTGGTACCACGTGCACGTGTGCTTGTGTATGTCATGAGTTTGGCTTGGGCTGGCCAGATGCCTACGACTGTTTTGTCACCGTCTACGTGTGTGTTTTGTGCAAGACATTCAAAACATGCACGTCTTGCTTATGATCAGGGCTGGCCAGAACCGTATATATACAAGCCGTATATTACCGTATATTTGGTGATTTTCCTGCCGAGAATAATAACATTTATACACCGTATGTATTTATGGTTCTGGCCAACCCTACTTATGATGTATTTAATGCACGTTTACGATGTGTATGTACCATATCTTTGACAGGGAGATATTTAAGCATAAGGTCATACAGGGTGTATGGTGTATGTAACTATTGCGCAAACAAACGCAGCAGTTTCGGCCGTACTGAGACTGTTGTTACTCTGATTGGTGGCCAAACTTTTGCCGGTGGTGGCCAACCTTCTTGTTGCACGTGACGATTAATTTTGTTTTTGTACACGGCCACGTTGCACGTCTTGTTTTGTACGCGGTCACGTTGCACGTGCACGTTCAACGGTCACGTTGCATGCGTCGGCCAGTTTTGTTTATGTTCACGGTGACCAATCCTTGCAGGAGAGCGAGGACACGGAGTTAACAACTGAGGACGACAAAGAGCCAACGTAGGTTCTTTTCCGTTTGCATCGTGCGGTGCAGTAGACGGGGGATATTACTAAGCTTAAGTTGCGAGCAAGTTGTGAGGACCAATGAAATAAAAATATGAAAAAACAACTGAGAAACACAAATATAAAGCAAGAATGATGAAGTGACGTATCACTTTCATTGCACTGCAAGAACTGGAGTTCATGTGTTCCACACTGAACTCAGCAGGTACTTGATGAGCGTGGCTGCACTAGTTTGCGTAGAATCGCCTGAGTACGGAGACACGTAGACGCTGAAATTGACGTAATTCTTGAGTTTTAGAGTTTAATCATAACTGATTGGGCTTTGCTGCTTAACTCCAGCCACGCAGCTTGAAACATTGTAGGGAGCATGTTGTGACAAAGCTGTTGTATCCTTGCAGCCCCCGGAGAAATGCACAAAAGGTACGCACGCGTGTGCGCACACGCATACGCACTTGCACACACACACACACACACACACACACTCACACACAAACACACACCACACACATACACACGTACACACACAAACACACATACACACATGCAGCTTCAAGCCTGCGTGCCGTTACGAGAAGCGCAAATCCTACATAGCCGTGGACGACATGCCAGAGGACAACGACGCCCACTCTTCTTATGAGCAACAAGAAGAGGTTGTTGGTCAAGAGCTGGTGGAGCAAGCTAGATCTAGAAGTGGAGATGATCCCAAAGCGAGCGTTGACGTAGGAAGCAGTTCAGTGTCTGAGGTAGGTGTATGTGTGCGTATGTGTGTTGTGTGCGCGTGTGTGCATGTGTGTGCTTATAAGTGAGTGGGTGTGGGTATGCCGGGTCCTGTACACGTGTGTATGTACGTATGTGTGCAGATTCCACTCACGTATTAAGGTACGAGGATACTGGGCTGCAGGGTTGTTCAGTTCGAGGTTCGGCCAAAAGTTCGGGTTCTAGAACTTTCACGAACTTTAATGAACCCTTGCTCCCCAATAAAAAGAACTGAGCAACCCTGCTAGGCTGGTCACACATCTTGCGCAATTTAATTGTGTTCTTCTCTTTTCTTTGTAGTTGGTCCATTCAGTAATGTACATTCAGTTACACACATTCATTGACGCACTTAAAGTAACACATAGGGTATCGCACAAATGTCAAGTGTTGCATGCAGTGGTTGGCAGCAGTGTCTGTGTGACCTCTGCCCATTTTTCTTGCGCACGCACACACATGCACACTCACACGCGCACACACACACACGCACATACACACACATTCACACACACGCAGTCAAGTGACAGCGAGTCTTTTGTTGCGCCTGCCACACGGACTTCAAACTTCATTTCAAAAATGACAGAGTAAGTTTTGAGGCTCATACAATATTTCAAAGTGACAGGGTAAGTTGAAGACTTCATGCAAAATATCTTCAATGGCTAAGGCTAGCGTGGGTGCTAGCTTTGAGCATTTGAGCCTTGTGCCAGATGAAAAAACGTTCCTGGCATATTGGGCAAGTGCACGGCTGCACCATAATCCTTATTGATTTGGCTAGAGTTAAGTGCTACTCAGCCTGCAGCCTTGTGCAAATTAACGCATACAGCTAGGGTTGGCCAGAACCGTATATATACACCGTATATGACCGTATATTTGGCGATTTCCCTGCCAAAAATACCGTAGAACACCGTATTTAAATGTTTCTGGCCAACCCTACATATAGCACATTGGGCAGGTGTATGGCTGCGCCACATCCTTATTGCTTTGGCTAGCTGACGTGCTAGTTTAAACATTCAGACTTGTGTCAGTTGAAAGATTTGAATTGCGCGGTGGGGCATCCTTCAAACTATTGCTTGCATTCCAAACATGCATGCACATATTACACCGCTGTACGTCCACATCTAAGTATGCCGTCCATCCAATGCGCAGATGGAAACAGACAGAGGAGGAAGATGGTGAGACAGAGGAGGAGAGGGCATCCAAACTTAAGGTGTGACCTCAAACGTGAAGTTGATGAAGGGTTGAGATACAGCTTGTCAGGATGCTATGAATGACTTTCCTGGCCTGGGTATGTTTGTCATATGACAATTCGACAATGTTAGAAAGCTGTCCTACACAATGATGGCATTTGTTCTCTTAGCAAAACTCGCACGGAGGATGTACTTGCATCAGACGCGTACTTGGAACTACCTTTCACGTAGAGGGTTTTGGCGGCTATTTGTTGTTTGGTGTACTTTGTTATGGCGCTAACAATAGTGAACCTTGCCTTCATCCTACGTGCAACTTGTACGTACCCAACAGGCGTGTAAATGGTGCAAGTATACTTCGTTATGGCGTTTGGTGTACTTCATTATGGCGCTAACAATAGCGAACCTTGCCTTCATCGTACGTGCAACTTGTACATACCTAATAGACGTGTAAATGGAGCGAGTATACTTCATTATGGCGTTTGGTGTACTTCATTATGGCGCTAACAATAGCGAACCTTGCCTTCATCGTACGTGCAACTTGTACGTACCTAATAGACGTGTAAATGGAGCGAGTATACTTCGTTATGGCGTTTGGTGTACTTCAATATGGCGCTAACAATAGCGAACCTTGCCTTCATCGTACGTGCAACTTGTACGTACCTGATAGGCGTGTAAATGGTGCGAGTATACTTCGTTATGGTGTTTGGTGTACTTCATTATGGCGCTAACAATAGCGAACCTTGCCTTCATCGTACGTGCGACTTGTACGCACCTAATAGGCGTGTAAATGGTGCGAGTATGCTTCGTTATGGCGTTTGGTGTACTTCATTATGGCGCTAACAATAGCGAACCTTGCCTTCATCGTACGTGCGATTTGTACGTACCTAATAGGCGTGTAAATGGAGCGAGAATACTTCGTTATGGCGTTTGGTGTACTTCAATATGGATCTAGCAAAAGCGAACCTTGCCTTCATCGTACGTGCGACTTGTACGTACCTAATAGGCGTGTAAATGGTGCGAGTATACTTCGTTATGGCATTTGGTGTACTTCATTATGGCGCTAGCAAAAGCGAACCTTGCCTTCATCGTACGTGCGACTTGTACGTACCTAATAGGCGTGTAAATGGTGCGAGTATACTTCGTTATGGCGTTTGGTGTACTTCATTATGGCGCTAGCAATAGCGAACCTTGCCTTCATCGTACGTGCAACCTTTACGTACCCAATAGGCGTGTAAGTGGTGTGAGTGTAAGTGATGTGTATGTGGTGTGAGTGTAAGTGGGGTGAGTGTAGGTGATGTGAGTGCAAGTGTTGTGTGTGTGTGTGAGTGTAAGTGGTGTGAGTGTAAGTAGTGTGAATGTAGGTGATGTGAGTGTAAGTGCTGCGTGTGCGTGTGTGTGAGTGTAAGTGGTGGGAGTGTAGATGATGTGAGTGTAAGTGGTGTGAGTAGTATAATCACCCCTTAGCAAGCCCTGATGCAAACTACTCGAGGGGGCAAGCAGCTGATTCCCTAATGTGTTGCCAAGTACCAAACGTATGTGTTTTAAACTGGCCTCGCTTGCATACAGAGCCAGAAGTATGTCATGTCTTAGTTCTGTTATGCAGCTCTGGCCAGCCTAAGTGCTTCGTATTGCACAATGAATGCTGCAGATGAGCAGGGTTGATTTCAGAGAGTGGCGTGACTGCTTCAAAACCAGGGTGCCACTTGTTCACCCACATGTGTAGTTTCATCTTTTTTGCAGGGTGGAGAAGCCATCATGGCAGAGCTGCGCATGATGCACACAAACGGCAGAGAGGTGGGCATGTAATCACCCTTTCTCAGCAGAACAATAGACTCCTTTTTTTTTTCTGAGCTTATGACTTTATTTGTGGCTGGCCGAGACCAGTCAGCAGCCGATCAGCCAAACAACCTGGCTGAAGGTCACCCCCCATCGTAACCATTGTAACCATAACCACCCTTTCAACTGCAACTTGAATGTTGGTAGGCTTCTGTCATTGTGCTTGACAACGTTCCTGATTACCTACACATAACTAAGGTTGGCCAGAACCATATATATACGGTGCATATACGGTAATGTTCGCAGGGGAATCACCATATATACGGTCATATACGGTCCATATATACGGTTCTGGCCAGCTTTACACATAACGTGTGTTGATGACTGGTACTGATAGGCTTGCATGAAAAAACATTCGGCGCTGTGGTGCACAATCGTTCCCTTCAGTCACACATTGGTGACGGATGGGCTTCTATGGATATGCATAGGGTTGGCCAAAACCATATATATATAATATATATATACGGTGTATATACGGTAATTTTGGCAGAGAAATCACCAAATGTACGGTCATACACGGTGTATATATACGGTTCTGGCCAACCCTAGATTTGCAAGGTTGACAGCAAAAACACTAGTATAGGTACTTGTGGTTTGCGTTGTATGTTGGTCCTAGAGGCGAGTGAAGGCAGTCTCATCAAAAAGGTGCTGCTGAAAAGTAAAAAAAATGAAAAAATGGAAAGCAAGGTCAAATGCCCTGCGCTTACTAGCTCTATGACCTTGTGCTTGCGTCGGTAGTTTTCTTTTTTTCACTCAATAAGCGTCTCCGGTTCTCCTGGTCTGATGCTCTTTTGCACCTTACAGCAGCCCTCAATTTTCAATCATGTCGCACTCACAGTGTGATAATACCAAAAGGTGCTCGGGTCAGTAACTTGAAAAGCTGTAAACCTGCAAGCATGTGTGTGTGTATGTGTGTGTGCATGCACGTGTGTGCGCATGTAATTAGCAAAGAATGAGGAAAGTGGCATGCTCTTGAGCGTCAGTGAGCTCGATCAGGATTGTCTGTCTCACGCAATTTTGTAGTGACGTGCATCTTACCCCCATAGTATTTTCCACTGTTTTTAAGCCTAGTTATTTTGTTCCACTTGTATGGCTGTTGCACTGCTGTATGTTTTTTGTTCCACTGCTGTTCAGCCAATTGTTTTTGTTTCACTGCTGAATATTTCAGTACAGTTGTTTCACTGCTGTACCTTTTCTTGCTTCACTGCTACATGGCCTAGTTTTTTGCTTCACTGCTGAGCATTCTAGTCAGCTGTCTCACTGCTGTACCTTTTCTTGCTTCGCTGCTGTGTGGTCTAGTTTTTTGCTTCACTGCTGAATATTTCAGTACAGTTGTTTCACTGCTGTACCTTTTTTTGCTTCGCTGCTGTGTGGTCTAGTTTTTTGCTTCACTGCTGAGCAATCTAGTCAGTTGTTTCACTGCTGTACCTTTTCTTGCTTCGCTGCTGTATGGTCTAGTTCTTTGCTTCACTGCTGTATCTTTTTCCCATTGCAGGGAAAGCGAGATGAAGATGACGAAGACATGGAAGGAGAAGAGGGAGAGGAGGAGGAAAAAGAAGAAGAGCCAGTTAGAGCTGCAAAGCCCATTCACAAGAAGATGCCCAAAAAAAGTGAGAAAAACATCTGTCTTCTGTCTTTTATACACAGTACTTGATGCATGTATGTGCACATAGCTATGCACATACATGCTTCTAGCAGGTTGATTGCCCCAAAACTCCCAGGGGCCCTCAACACACAAAAAAAAGTATGAAGTTTGCCAAATCAAAGTGACGGGCAAATGAATGCGGGTTTGACCTGATAGCAACCCTGTTATTTGTCGTGAATGCAAACGTTGAAGAAACACTAATTTACAAACCTTCAGTTGCTGCTGACTCCTCGCACAACCGTATCTGCTGCTTTATATCCTTGTTGTTGGCGGTATAGAGGCTCCTTCATTTGGTGCGTGTGTGTGTGTGTGTGTGTGTGTGTGTGTGTGTGTGTGTGTGTGTGTGTGTGTGACGAGCTAAGGTGCACTGTGAAATGCCTCAGCAGTAACCTTGGAGTGAAGCTCAGCTGTGGCTCACCTTCTCCTCATGCCGCCATTCATATACCTTATTAACGTTATCAATTCCTTAATGCTCAATTGCTCACCGGCAGTTAAACACGTCAACAGTGTCCTTTTAGGCGTAGAAATGCATGCGGAGCGTATAGAAGCAGCACAAATGGGTTTGGACATTCTCAGAGCCGAGGTGTCCAGTGTTTTATCAAGGGGCAAGAGGTTGCAGTTGCTGGGCGGGGTGCTGATGTTTGAGGGAAACAACAACATTTTCATGTTTGACAACTTTGCCCATTGTGAAGATGTTTGTGCAGGGACATATGCATAGGGTTGGCCAGAACCATATTATATACAGTGTATGTACGGTATTTTTGGCAGGGAAATCACGAAATATACGGTCATATACGGTGCATATATACGGTTCAGGCCAACCCTACAAATGCGCAAAACACCAGCCGTGCAGATCATGGTATAGGCGAGGTAGCCTAGAAGCCAATCCCTTTGTCCTGCAAATACAAATGACTTTTCATAGGTATCCACACAGAGAAGTATGCAAACGTGGTCAGATCTTTGACAAAGAGGAGGACTGCATGGCATTACGTAGTCACCCCTTCCTCTGTTGATGACCTAGGGTTGGCCAGAACCGTATATATGGACCGTATATGACCGTATATATGTATATATGGTGATTCCCCTGCGAAAATTACCGTATATGCACCGTATAAATATGGTTCTGGCCAACCTTATTGATGACCTTAACTCCACGCAGAAGCGGAGGCAAAAGTGGACAGAGCCGCTGATGATATGGCAAAGAGGAGGGCTTTGATGTTTGCTGCGGAGTCGTCTGATGAGGGGGAGGCTGGCCAGTTCAATGTCGCAGGTGCACAAAGCCACACTAGCTGCCTAGGTGCACAAAGCCACACTAGCTGCCGTTGCGTTGTAGCCGCCTGACTTTTGCGGGGTACTTGTGAGGCCTCTGTAGTGAATTGCTAGGTAGTATTCCTTGCATTCTAGGGGTTGGCCGGAATTGCATGTGTACACTGTATATGGACTTGTATGAATAGATAAAAACTGCAGACAAACAGATTATCCTGCCAACCATTACCGTAAGTGTACCGTGCATACCGTAAGTGCACCGTGCATACCGTAAGTGTACCGTGCATACTGTAAGAGTACCATGCATACCGTAAGTGTACCATGCATACTGTGAGTGTACCGTGCATACTGTAAGTGTACCGTGCATACCATAAGTATACCATGCATACTGTAAGTGTACCGTGCATACCGTAAGTATACCATGCATACTGTAAGTGTACCGTGCATACCGTAAGAGTACCATGCATACCGTAAGAGTACCGTGCATACCGCAAGTTTACCATGTATACTGTAAGTGTGCCGTGCATACTGTAAGTGTACCATGCATACCGTAAGTGCACCGTGCATACCTTAAGAGTACCATGCATACCGTAAGAGTACCGTGCATACCGGAAGTGTACCCTGCATACTGTAAGTGTACCGTGCACACTGTAAGTGTACCGTGCATACCGTAAGAGTACCATGCATACTGTAAGTGTACTGTGCATACCGTAAGTGTACCGTGCATACCGTAAGAGTACCATGCATACCGTAAGAGTACCATGCATACCGTAAGTTTATCATGCATACTGTAAGTGTACCGTGCATACCGTAAGTATACCATGCATATTGTAAGTGTACCGTGCATACCAAAAGAGTACCATGCATACTGTAAGTGTACCGTGCATACCGTAATTGTACCGTACATACCGTAAGTGTACCGTGCATACTATAAGTGTATTGTGCACACTGTAAGTGTACTGTGCACACCGTAAGTGTACCGTGCATACTGTAAGAGTACCATGCCTTTTGCAAGTGTAACATGCATACCGTAAGTGTACCATGCATAATGTATGCGTTTGGCCCGACCCCACGCATTTTTGGATAGCTGTGCGCTGTGCGCGCATGTGTGTTTGTGGTATGTGTGTTATTTTGAGGAGACCGCAGTGCGATGTCGTGCCCAGCTACAGCCCCTCCTGCATTGTATTAATATGTTGACCTGATCAAGGGATCAGCCTTTGTTTTGCCGCTCCAATGCACCCTACCTCACGGACCTGAATCATAAATTGTAGCTCGTCATTTGTATGCACAGATGATCTGAACCGAGGTCGGCAAGGTTTTCAGGAAATGCCTTCGACCACAGGAGCGCAGGGGCGCAGAAGTTTTGTAGGAGGAGGTGAGAAAGAAGGCCAAATCGATTGGCCAAGCAGCTAGGCTGTTGATCGTTCTTGTTTGAGAAACTGAAAAGGCTGAGGAGTAGAGGACTTGCCGCTCGCAAGTGGACGCTTGAGGCTGCAGCCAAATATCTGCAAATAGGTCATTATGTTGCAAAAGAGGGGGCAACAAGGCAGAAATGTGTTAACACCTAAACATGCACACACACTCACCCCCACCCCCCCCCCCCCCCACACACACAAACACACACACACAAACACACACACACACACACACCAGGACGGACCCGACGCCAGAGTTTGGCAGGCTCCCGACGCCAGAGTGTGGCAGGCTCCCGACGCCAACGCGTTAGCAGCACCAACGGAACAATTTTACAAGCTGCCACCCAAGCCCAAGCTTACGCCGGACGTTCCAGCATACTCAAGCAAACTCCGTCCCTGCGACGCACGGGCAGCATACGACTTGGCCAAGAGACCCCTCCACGCACGACCACAATGGAACGGCGTTCCAGTCATCGTGTCAGTGGCTCTGGTCTTACCTCAACAGAAGAGGGTTGCAGGTGGGATGCCAGGCATGTACTGTGCATGCATGGGTTTATTTGTGTGTGTATGTGTTTATTTGTGTGTGTTACATATGACTATGAGCTGGCGTGGGTTGGATTAATAAGGCGTGGTGCGTACTGGACTGTAAACTTGCAAGTGCATGCATGTGGTGCTTGCTGTATATATGCAAGTGCATGCATGTGGTGCGTACTGGACTGTATACTTGCAAGTGCATGCATGTGCGTGCCGTATATATTTGCAGTTTGTTATGGCCTGTCATGAACGGCGCTTTATTTTGCAGGAGAAGACACAGATGAGTATTTAAGTATGCAGGAGCACTGATGATGCTTTTCTTACATCATGCTGGAGCTTGTGGTAGGTCTGAAAAGACCTGTTGGGGGCATACACAGGCCCTTTTAAAGCTGTGGCCTTGCTGTGTAACAATGACAATGACAATGTTTGTGTGTGTGCGCGCTTGTTTGTTATAAGGCATGTGTGCATTGGCAGAGGGTACGCAACGCTTGCAACCATGTTTGTGTCATGTGTTCATTGCTCGCTCCCGCGTCGTGTGTGCGGAAATATACAGACCTGTGCTGATGTGTGCGGACGTGTGTGTGTGTGTGCAGACGTGTGTGGACGTGTGTATGTCTGTGTGTGTCGACACAGAGCAATGACTGTGCCGTGTCCTTTTGACTGTGTTTATATTGTACATGCTTGCTCAGGGTACAGAATGGCCACACAATATTATAGGATACCATATAATAAAATATGACGTCCGCATGGTGTCGTATTCCGGTTTTTTTTAGAAGCTAATTGGGTGAGGATGAAACACATTTGAAAAGGACGCTTGTGGCGAGGCTTGCCAGGTGTGCGTGGGTGCCCGCAGAACACCTGCTGAGGTGGAGAGCACCTGGTAAGAAGCTGGATGTCGACTATGTCTTGACAACCTATGTCAATCAAAACAAGGTCAGACAGAACCAAGGGGGTTGCACTTGTGCGTGTGTATGCGTGGTGTGTGTGTGTGTGTATGAACGCGTTTTGTCCCAACCCCTACCAAGCAAGCTGGAAGCGCCCTCTGTGTGGTGAGGAAAGTGATGGACATGGAGGAGGAGGGGGAAGAAGGATGATAGCAGCACCCTCAAGGGTAGTGGAGGATAGTGGAGATCCCACAATCCTGCTGACGAGCTGCACCTGCAGAGAACCCTCTAGCCTGATTTTTCTCTGGTTCCCCCCCCCATAGGAAAATCTATGCAGCAGCTAAGCCTGCCTTGCTTTTGTATTAGAGCAGATGAAGCAGTAGAAGGCACGCTTGTGAACATACAATGAAACTGCATCGTTTAATTGCTCCAATTTATGTCTGTGACTTCAGAAACGTGACCAATCAATTCCTGGGGTGCAAAACTCCTACCACATCTGTCCCAAGACAGATTATTGTGCTCCAAGGTTTATCAGATCTCATACACTAGCAAATTTTGTTAAAACTGGAAGTAATATTCTATCCTGGACCCTGTATATGCTGCAAGTAATTGACGGAGATGTGTCCCTGTGTGTGTGTAGCACAAAGTCTTCAGCACCATTTCCGTGACCTGTGTATTTGCTTTTGTGCAGGCCAGCCAGGCTGGGCACTGAGGCCTCAGAGACGTATGCAGGGGTAAGTTTGGCAAGAGGATTCCATGAAAATGCAAGGAAGTTGCAGCTTGCAGGTATGCCAGGGTGAGCACCTTATAATGTCTTCAAGCGTATGCGGGGGTGGGTATGGTAAAGGGACTGCTCAAGAATGTTACAGCCCAAGCGGCGTTCTAGTCATCGTGTCAGTGGATCTGGTCTTTCCCCAACAGGAGAGGGTTGCAGGTGGGATGCCAGGCAAGAGTATGGTAAAGGGACTTCACAAAGAATTTACAGCTTGCAGGCATGCAGGAGTGTGTAATGGGATGCCACAAGGAAGCGGAAGGGAATTAGAGCAATATGGAATGATTTTATAATGCATGCAGGGGTTAGTATGGTAAAGGAACTTCACAAGGAAATTGCGGCTTGCAGGTATGCCAGGGTGAACACCTCAACAAACCTTGATAATGTATGCAGTATGCAGGAGTGTGTGATGGGATGCCACAAGGAAACGGAAGGGAATTAGAGCAATATGGAATGATTTGATAACACAAGGAAACGGAAGGGAATTAGAGCAATATGGAATGATTTGATAACGCATGCAGTAGTGAGTGTGTGATGGGATGCCACAAGGAAACGGAAGGGGATTAGAGCAATATGGAATGATTTGATAACGCATGCAGGAATGAGTGTGTAATGGGATGCCACAAAGAAATGGAAGTTATTATAGCAACATGGAGGGTTTTATGGCAGGCTTACACTATCCTACAGCTCACCAAAAATACGTACGTGAATGGAACACATGTGTGTACCCAGGCAAGAAAGTTTAAGCTACAAATAAGGTGCGAATACTATGGAAAATTTTGGCAGTTTAAACGTACGCAACATTGTATAGAACTGCTGCCACGGCTGTCTTGTTTTCTCTATGTGTGTCGCCGCGATTGAAAGCATGCATTGTGGCCAATAAGGGAAGGGCATATGGGGACAAACATGAAACTTAGTAGGCCAAGGCCAAGAGGAGAGCTGGATTTTGAATGCTTGTGGACATTTAGTGGATGAGGTGTGTTGTTGCTTGTGAACATGCGGTGTGTTGTTGCTTGTGAAGATTTGGTAGGTGAGGTGTGTGTTGTTTGTGTACCATGTAGTGAGTGAAAAGAAGTGAGGCTTTGATGGCAGTACTAACAAACTCAACGTGACTAAGGAGAGGAGCTCTTAAGGTACCAGCCCAATGGCAGCCCATCTGCCATGTTACATGTCTTATGCATAGGGTTGGCCAGAACCATACATTTATAGGTATGGTCGTCCCCATGCAACCCCCCCCCCTCCCCGGGCAAATAGGGCAAATACCCCTAAATTGGGCATATCTCCCCAACCGCTCCACTGTTTTGGGAGCTGAAAGTTGTGTTGGATTTTTTCTTTACATGCACACAAAGAAAGCAGGCCGAAAGACCCAGTGGGTGGCTCGCAATAGCAATTTGAAATGTAAGGGTCCAAACACAGACACCATTGCTCACACACTGCACCAATCTGTGCCCTGTAATTTTTATAGGGCTTAGGGCTTGTTAATTCACCCCTCGACTCTGGTGTGAATCTGAGAATTAATAATGGAGCCGGAAAAACACAGGCGGAAATTGCTGCATGTAAGGTGGGAACAATTTCCACCAAAATCCAACAAGGCCACCGATTGGCCTCATTTATATTTTATTTTAAGCTCTATTTAACCCCGCAACTCTGAGAGCAAAAGACCGAGCTGAAACGCGCAGCAGGTATGGAGCAACAGATTTTCTATCTTTTCCCCCTGTGTCCCTTGAGTGTGTGCCTCCCACTCGCCGGCTTTTCCAGTACCCCTGTCCCAAATTCGACCTTGCATTGTTATACAACAATTAAAATGCTTATATCCTGAAGCAGAGGTCGATCGGGGCAAGTTCAGAAATGCACCTTTTCCCTGCCAATAGTGGGTGCAAAATACGCACTGGGCCCCACACAGCCCCCCAGAAAGCCGAATTTCCAGCAAATATCAATGATTTAGATACAACATCACGTATCTTGCATTTAGATGAGGTATAGGGGGCTTTGAATTGGGTGGGAAGCTTATTGGCCCTGTTTGGGGGGGGGGGCACACGTGGACGATTGTATATACGGTGTACATACGGTATTATTAGCAGGGAGATCACCATACATACGGTCATATACGGTGCAGATATACAGTTCTAGCCAACCCTACTTATGCAGTATTCAATGAATTTGGCATGCATTTGATGCAGTGTGCCACAAATAAATAATCTGTGTGTCGAACAACAGCACAGAATGAAGCACGGCAGCTAGCTGCGAGTGTGTCCACGCACGTAGGGCTGGCTAGTTTTGTGTGGATTTGGTGTACATACAAAAATTGCAAGTGTGTCCACGCACGTAGGGCTGGCTAGTTTTGTGTGGATTTGGTGTACATACAAAGATTGCGGGTGTGTCCACACACGTAGGGCTGGCTAGTTTTGTGTGGGTTTGGTGTACATACAAAAATTGCGGGTGTGTCCACGCACGTAGGGCTGGCTAGTTTTGTGTGGGTTTGGTGTACATACAAAAATTGCGGGTGTGTCCAC
>Ga0307942_1002752_pt1 | contig 14290 bp, 17 predicted proteins | sample OrgLakmetagen175_FD_201846 | JGI IMG/M metagenome (GOLD analysis project Ga0307942, IMG submission 201846) | Saline water microbial communities from Organic Lake, Antarctica - #175 | ecosystem: Environmental > Aquatic > Non-marine Saline and Alkaline > Saline | place: Antarctica: Organic Lake...
TGCCCCCACCAGACAAAAAAGGGTACCATTCTGCTCCTTTTGGAATTCTGCATCCATCTGGATACTCATCAATACTTGAAACTATAATGCCGCAGAGTTATGGGGCAAAAATTGAGATGCGGACGCCCATGCACTACACGTGACCTACCAGGCACCCATGACTGGCTTGCACAGTCCCACATTGCTTCTATTTCTTCAGAATTTCACTGACTATCTCATGCTGGCACAATCCTGTAAGTTTGGGGTTAATTGCTGCTTCATTGGCTTGACTCACCCCGCGGCCTGCACCGAGTGGATGCTTCTGACTTTTGGAAATGTCCACAGACTCCCTCTTCTACCCGATACTCAAAGAGGGTGCCTTCATGGTGAGTGCTTGGCGGACATCGTGGTGCGCCGGAAACCCAACGACGTTAAGCACATGCCCGGAATACTTATCCTGGTTTGGCATTGTTGTTTGATACATTGATCCCAATTCCTGTGGATTTAGTCGTAGAAGTGGCGGGGTGGTCGTAGCGTTCAACGATTTATAAGCCTGTTTTTGTACAAGACGGGACCTTTTTGTTCCATTAGTTTAACTATGGTTATTGCGCATTCACGATGAGATTTTGGCTGATGGTCCCCCCAGCCTGGTGCAAATATCATTGTCCAGTATTACAAACTGAGTCCAATAATCATGGTATAAACAGTTGCACTAATCAAGGCAATTAGACACAATGTAATTAGTCAGCAGCTTGACAGCCTTGCCCGTTTCGGCACTGCGCAGCTTATAAAAAAATGAGCAGAAAGAGATGAAAAGAAGCGGAGCAAATAATTGGATTCAAAAGTCATTCAAACACCAGCAATGCTTGAACCCCCCTTTCCTTTTCAATAACATGGCAAAACACTGAAGCAGAAACACAAAGCCAAGCTGTTAACATTTATATTGTTCCCTCATCAATGCAGCGAGACGCACACGACGTAGTAGTAGCAGCAGCAAAGCAGGAGGGACGCGGGTGCACCTACATGCAGACCCACGACTACTTGAATTCATATGTGGTGTTTCCACTTGTTCACTTGCATAATTTACAAACCAGCCCGCAAACCATTTCCCCTATGCTGCTACAACGGTCAGCAGCAAATGTTTCAGGAGTATATTGAGCGTGCACACAAGGCACGACAATTGAGGAAACACGCAGCAGTTTTCACACTCTCATACACACGAATCCCGACAACAGGGTCGCCCTCTGCAGCTTGTTCCATCAACCAGTGCCATAACCCGCACAACTATTGCCTCGCGTTCAGGACACAGTATCACCCTCCCTCTCATTAAGAAGTGCCTCTCTGGGGCACAAGTCACTGCTTTGACTCTGTCAGCGCTGCTGCTGCCGCTGCCTCATCCTCCTTCGTGAGCTCTGCTCCTACTTTTGATTTCTGTGTGTGTGTGTGTGTGTGTGTGTGTGTGTGTGTGTGTGTGTGTGTGTGTGTGTGTGTGTGTGTGTGTGTGTGTGTGTGTGTGTGTGTGTGTGTGTGTGCGTGTGTGTGTGTGTGAATGTGTAGATGTGCGAGCATGTATGTATGCATACATGTGTGTGTGTATGTGTGTGTGTGTGCGCGTGCCTGTGTGTATGTGTGTGAATGTGTAGATGTGCATACATGTGTACAAATGTGGACCGCACCCTTACCTGGTGCTCCTCCATTGTCGTGGCGGTAAGCTGTCCATCAGCCACGTGCCAAACCTGCAACAGAGAAACAAAACGGCAAATTAATTTAATTGCTCTTGCCTGTCTACTGATCTCTACTGTGTCTAGAGAAGGTACTGAAGTCCCTAGCTTCCTCAAGCTTGCTTGATATCACAACAGTTTTATGTAAAAATACAAAGAGCAGGTCTGACCAGGTCTGAAGGTTCACACACATCTAATCCTGACTAATGGCTTGGCAACCTTAGATAAAAGGAGAAGGCAACATGCTCCAGGCTTATATGATACACAAGAGGAACAAAGATGTGTGACATGCATGGCAAAGGCACAGTTGTAGGTGTTCAGTGTTGCCCCTCCTGCATCTAGCACCTGGCATTCCATCAGCTTATGCTACGGCACTGGGCGTTGTAGTTCTCAGTACAAGAACAGGTCAGATGAACATTTCAGGTCGGAGGTCATCCATCAGACGAGAAGAACTGTGCTTTTAAAGCCAGTACAGAGCCATGCATGCATATACTTCACCTAAAACTAGTTCAAACAGAAAAACACGAAGATAACAAGCCCGGCCTATTATTCAGGTCTACTAAAAAAAGGTGCTTCTCTCCCCCTCCTAAACCCAACGCCACACACATCCCTTTCATCCACACACCTCGCCACACACTAAATAAACCGAATAAAATCCTTTTGGTGACCAGCGGCCAACACACACCTACACACACGCACACAAACACACACGCCTCCTCACCTCTCCACACACGGCACCGATGAACTCCTGGTGATGGCTAATGACCACCACACCCCCGGTCCAGCGCTTGATGGCATCGGCCAAAGCACCCAAAGCCTCCCTGCAAAAGAAGGCGCGGCAAGGTCACAAGGGGTAGTGAGTAACAGCACTAATAAATTAGCAAGCCAATTTTCCCTAGGAGCTGCTGGATGTGGGCCTTCAAGGTACCAAACGTATGTTAAGCAATGCATTCTGCTGCAGCCCTTGAGCTCTTGAGTCACTTTCAACACTGGAAATTGCGCTGCACAAAGTGCTCTGAACACTGCGGCAACTCTTATATCTTTTGGCAAACAGCAGCAACGAGCATCCAATGGGTTGAATCTATCAGCCAGCACAGCGCCCCACCTGTCCAAGTAGTTTGTAGGCTCGTCCATGATGAGCATGTGTGGGTTCTGCCACATGGCAGCGGCCAGCACAAGCTTCACCTGTCGTGTTAGTTGTTGATGTTGGGTGTTGGGTGTTAGTTGTCTGGAGGACCGTGTAAGAACATGCCCAAAGTGAAAGGGGGGTGAGGGCCTACAAATAATTTTAGATAGCAGAAAGACATGGGAGGGGTCATCATCATCATGATTTCTTCCGGTGATCAAGGGACACATATATTCAGAAAGCAGGGGCAGAACAAAACGACAAAGATTCCAAAGCTTGCCGGCTCACCTTCTGTCCACCAGACAGGCCCCTGATGTTGGAGTGCATGGAGAACTCAGGGTCCAGGCCAAAGTCACGGCAGAACTCCTCGATGGCCACCATGGTCAGCGGACGCGTCTGCTCACCAACCTGTGTGCGTGTGTGTGTTTGTGTGTGTGCGCGTGTGTGTGCACTGTAAAATGTGAAGCAGCATTCTGCAATAACAGTGCTTAATACCCCTGCAAGCCAGTGCTCTCAGCTTGCTCAGGCACTTATGCGATCCTTGTAGCCGCTGCAACACACCTTTTGCTGTGCTGCTGACTTGCCGTCCACGTCATTGATGAGCCGCTCAAAGCCTCGCTCCACCAGCTCCTGTGGGCGTAAAGAGGATGTTCAAGCGAGTGCCATCAAGAACGTGTGCAAACCATCAAAAGAGGATGTTTACGAGTGTATAAACAAGAGAGGATGTTTAGGCGAATGTCCACAAGGATGTGCAAATCATCAAGACAAGGTTGTCGTCCACCGCGAAATGAGAGAAGCCACATGTAGGGGCATGTGTGCACAAGAACAGCAACAGCTGCCTTTTTGCAACCTCGCTTTGTTATGAGCACACAGCAGGTTTGAGCAGGAATGAAGCCAAATTGCAAGGGAGGGCGTTTATTGCTGCAAACAGCATTTTGAAATGCCTTTAAAAGAAAGCAAGTTACAAGACGCGAACCTGGCATAAGCCACACAAAAGTTCCCTTCTGTACAGAAATACACAATTTCAGCATCCTCACGAGCGCCTAAATATACACTCGCTTACACACACACACACACACACGTGCACAAACACACACACATACACCTGCCGCGCACCTCACGCGTGATCCAGCGGTTGAAGGCTAAGGAGGAGAGGCCTACCCACGTGACCTCGTACTCGTAGGACCTCTTCTTCTTGCGTCGCCCTGCAATCTTGTCTAATTGCCGTGGCTGGCCATCAATCATCCAGATCTGTGAGGGACAGGTGAAGGTGCAGGTACATACGCAGGCTGAGACAGGGCACGTATGGAAGAACGAGTAACAAAAAGTAAGACGCATACACAGAGACAACACGGGTCAGTGACAGGGCTCAGATGGCTGTACCAACTTGATGGCCCAGCGAGGGCCTGAAGGGCCTCGCTTTTAGCATTTGAGCAGTTTCTTCACAAGAAACAAGGGCTTACTTGGCTAACCAAGCAATTATAAAGAAGTGCCTACCTGCTTTTTTATCTTGTCCCACTCCTCGCCATTCATCTGGCGATGCACCTTGGTCGCCTCCTCCCTGCAAACATGAGTTATGATTCATAACAACATCAAACACCTTTTCAAACAGGTTCAGCTGTGCTTACAATGGTCGCCTCCTCCCTGCAATCTGAACAACCTCAAACGTCATTTTTGGTTAAGGCAGCGTAGCGTTAGAGTAACCTTGTTCTTACAATGGTTGCCACCTCCATGAAAGCTTTATAGTTGCAACTACACACTCGTTGTTTCATTTCTATGCTTGGATTCCAAGGTTTCGTTGCGTGCCCTGAAAGCTTGTTGGCTTGATGACATTATAAGTAAATGGAGTGAATTGTGTGCTGTGACTTTGCATTGTCACTTCCCAGAACTCTTGCCAACAAACCATGCCATCGTCAAGGTGAGGCACTCAGTCTCTCATTCGATCAAGCACACTGTGATCAGTTCATCGGTTGCTCACTACCAAATTTAATGATACTGTAAGCCAACGTAAATAGTCTTTCAACAACAGACACAGACACAACAACATGCTCCACCCTTCCCGTAATCACTCACTTGTCCTCTCCCCCGGAGTAACGGCGTAGGATGTAGCGGGCGGGTGAGATGTCCTGGCACTCCTCCAAGTGGTGGAAGGCGTGCTGTGTGGCACAGTGTGATGTGTGTGCGTGAGTGTGTGCGTGCGTGCGTGCTTGTGTGTGTGTGTATGTGTGTGTGTGTGTGCAGAGGGTCCAAATTGAGTGCCTCCAAGCAAACTTGTGTCTCCTGTGACCCACAGCAGCTGTGTGCGGCCCATATCAGCTCAGGCACATGTTGACGTACTCATCCAGCATCACACGCTCAATTTTTACGTAGGCCATGCAAGCTCTTATTCTTACCTGTGCCACGTAGGCCACACGCAGGTTGGGGTGTCTGGTGACACCTCCGTCGTTGGGCTTGAGCTCGGAAGTCAGGATTTTGATGAGCGTACTCTGCAAACACACGCGAGTTTGGTGTGTGTGTGTGTGTGCGTGTGCTGCTATGGAGGTGTTAAAACAGCATCTTGGCTGCGAGTCAAGCGCGTTCACTGTTATGAGCAGGCAGAAGGAAACAGCGACAGACAAGTCAAGGCTTGTTGGGGTCAGAGCTTGTACCCACAGCGCGTTAAAACCCACAAAAGCACATCCTGTCATTTCCGGTGCAAGCATATATGAGTAGCACAAGGAGGGGACAAAAGCGACCACCACCATCTGCCACACAGACGAATGAGCAGCACCTAGGAGTCCAGGTCAATAAATGGTACGGAAGCCCACAAAGAACATGCTTCTCATGATACAAGGACGCGCACCTTGCCAGCGCCGTTTCGGCCCAACACAGCTACTCGGGAGTCCAGGCGCACGTGGCAGGTAATGTTTGTCAAGGCTTTCTTGTTGGCGTTGGGATATTGGAACCACACCTGCATGTGAGGTATGGAGTGTGTGTGTAAGTGTGCGTATGTGTGCATGCTGATATAAGGTGTGCCATGGGGGAGTGTGAGTGCTAAGTGTTAGTGGACTAGAGCGTGTAAGTTTGTCAGAACAAATTTCAACTTGCGCGTTTCTAACCCCTCACTTTTCCTGAGCTTGAGGTAGATCCGCGCACACAGCCTCACAAGCGCACCTTCTTCATGTTCAGGATCGACTTCTGCCTGCTGGTCACGCCATCCAGGGGGGCAGGGTCTGGGAACGTGAACTTGAGGGTGGCAGCACCCAGCTCGTAGTAAGACTGCGCCTCTGGCTTCATCTGCGAATGTGTCGCATGCGGGCATGAGGGGTGTGAAGGCTTGAGCGCGCGTGTGTGTGTGTGTGTGTGTGTGTGTGTGTGTGTGTGGTGTGAAATAGCGAGTGCAGGGTAGAGCGGTTTTAACCCATGCATGCACGGGAGCAGGGCACGCCAAAGATAAGGCTACACGCACATACACACATGACCACACCCACACCCAAATACATCAGATACAGGAGAGCTGGCTAAATGACACCACAAACACAGTAAGGCAAAAGGAAGAGAGCGTAGAGTGACAGGCTGGTACTTACAACGCACCTTCCTCAAATTAATAGGGATTTCAGTTTCTACAATGCCCGGACGTACCTTGACAAACTCGCTGATGTTGCCTTTGTAGCGCTTGAGCTTGCGTGACTCGTAGTGAAAGATGTCCGTGCACACATGGTCCAGGAAAGCTGAGTCGTGGCTGACCACCATGGCTGTGATGCCGGGCTGTGTGGCATGTTGTGTGTACGTGTGTGTGTGTGTGTGTGCGCGTGCGCGCGTGTGTGGTACAAATGAGAGTGAAAGTACCGTACTGCGCTGCAGAGGAAATCCTTTGCTTTGGCCTATTATGGCAGCTGTCACATTCTTAAAGATATTCTGTACAAGATGGCGTCTGATAGCAAAGATGCAAACTGTTTGGCAGCATTTGTTGCCGGTACCCAAGAGGTGCATACGAACCTCGCAGGTATTCAATGTTTAGGGGAGGCATGCACCCTCTCCTGAGTACATGAGATACGCAGGTGTAGGAGAGGCATGCACGCGAGGCAAACACCCTCTCCTGAGGCAACACACTCCAACTGTGACTGAGGAAAGAACACACACACACCTGAGTCTTGAGGTAGTTTATCAGCCAGGCGACGTTTGTGGTGTCCAAGTGGTTGGTGGGCTCATCGAGCAGCAGGATGTCAGCTTGCAACAGCATGGCACGCGCGAGGGCTAGCTTCATCTTCCAGCCTGTGCGTGTGTGTGTAGGTGAGTTTCAGCATGTGTTTCCGTGTGTTTGTGCGCGTGCGTGTGCGTTGTGCGTTCCAGTGTGAGGTTAGTAGATTGGCAGTATTGTTGGGATGCATAAGCCAAACACTCGTACAAATTTGTGTTTGAGCACTCTCCCCTTGGTGAGGAATTGTTAGATGAAGTTCAGAGCGGCAAGCCTCTTCAAAAGTAGGAAGATGACCGTTTCAACTGAATATAACATCTAACAAATTCTTCTACTTGCAAAACTTTCCATACACTGTAGTGTCATCATCCACTCCTGAAGTGCATATTAAAAAGAGAAATGCATGCTGGTGGGGTTCATTATTTGGTTGCTTGCAAAAACACACTAACTCACGTACAAGCACGCGTACACACAAGCATACACACGTTGAGATTGTTAACACACACACATCTCACCTCCAGACAGGCTCGTGATGGAGCCCTCCTTCATTTGATCTGTGAAGCCCACCACGTCCAGGGCGTGCACCACGTCTCCACGAGGCAAATCTTTAAGCAGCGGGTCAGCCAGGATGTAGTCGACCACACACAGGTCCTCAAGGGAGCCCTGAGGATGTGTGAGCGTGAGCGTGCGTCGGTCATCATAATGTGAAATCAACATGCACTGCTACGCACTTCCTTTCTAGCTACCTTCAAGGCAATGAAGGGAGAGCTCACTTGTGGTGTAGACCATAATGCTTGCTAGGGCTTTAAGCGTATGCAGCAGTGCCTCCAGCCCTACCTGAATGTCGTGCTCCACGTACACAGTGCGCAGCTGCTCAGGAGGTGGGAAGCCGTCCACCTTGTTGGCGGCAATGGCGCGCATCAGCGTGGACTTGCCCACACCTGTCGAGGATGCGTGCATGAATGTGAACGTGTGTCCGCATGTGTGTGTAAGTGTGTGTATCTGTCTTAATATGTGCACTCTGGAGAGTCCACACATGCAACGAGCAAGATTGAAGACCAGGCGATCTTGCAGGAGGATTGCTGCCTGGTGTATGCCTGAACTCCCACACCGTCAAAAGCGCACTCCAAAAAGAAAAAAAAGGGAGTAAGAGCTCGCTCACCGTTGGCACCACAAAGCCCGTATCTGCGTCCTCTGCGTAGCACCAGTTTGGTGCCGTTCAGCAAAATCTTTCCACCTGCAGGCGAGGGCAATTGCGTTGTCCTACACTGAAGTGGTGATGACCAATTGAAGTGTTGTGCGAGTGGGTCAAGCTATTAGCCGTTTTAACTTATGCGCTACGCCGTGCTCATGTGAACACTCACACACAACAGAAAGCTTAACACAAGAGAAGGCGCCATCGACACGAGCAATACACACACCGTACGAAGAGCAAGTGCTTGTACGCGCGTATGTATATGTATGTATGTGTGCGTACGTGTGTGTTTGCTCATGCACGTGTGCGCACTCACCGTATGCAAGGGAGAACTCGCAGTTGCACAGCAGCTCGCTGTTGACGTCCTCTTGCAGGTCCTCATCTTGTTGGCCACTGCAGTACGGACGGGAGCAGGCACAGCAGCCAGGTGTGTGTGGGCGAGGACAGCAGGAGCAGGCAGTCTGTCAGTCAGGTGTGTGTTTGGGCAGGGACAGCAAGTGCCACAAATGATGGGTGGGAGTGGTATGAGGAAAAATTAAAAGCAGTTACCGGCAAAAGCAATAGCTGGACGCGCAGCAAACCCCTTCCGCTATGAACTAGGAAACCTGTGACTGAGAGTTCCAACTACCCTGGGCGTAGCTGTGCCGCAGGCTTGAACTACATTTTTTGCTTGCAACCGAACGAACGGGCCTACTACGTTCACTAGTTCTACAAAAACATTTGACTCAGAGTATTAACTGCCCTGGGAGTAGCTGCACGCTTTGAGCGCGTGTTGTGCTTTTTAACACGCACGACAGCCGCAAAATGCAGCGCACACAACCACTCGCTCAAGTAGGCTGTAACCTTTAGCTTGAAGCTTGCATCTTGAGCTGCAGCTTACATTCTCACAGGTCCCGCTTTTGCGTCTCTACAAACAAGGCGGTGTGTGCGCTGCACTCTGCTTGAAACCGCGCTCTACCATCACATGATCCAACAGCGCACAGCAAGAGCACAAGTTTTGCAGCAGGAGTGGAGGCTCCTTATTCCTTACGCAGCTTTGGCTCCTAGCCTTGACCACACCTTGCCACCTTCTTTTGCCGCACACGCATACATACATTCACGCACCTGTGGCCCATGACCTTGCACCGGTCACACATCTTCTTGGCCACTTCCTCTGCCTCCTCAAGGCCCATCAGCACCTCCAGGTAAGGCACCAGTGCCTCCTACAAACGAGAAGAGATGGGTGAGATGTTTAAGGGAGGTGATTTTAAGAGTGCATTGGAAGGAGACCTTGTGATCCAGTACAGGAACAGATGCACTTATGAGGAATCATGTTGTTACACAACACACAAGATTTCCGTGTTGTTCTACACCGGGGCATCAGGAGCAGCGTTTCCCCTCGACAGCGTCCGACCTAGAGATTGGAAGTCAGAGAAACTCTGCATGGAGCGAGGATTGATCAGAGTACTCACGCTTCCAACCTAGTGTAGCTTCTGCCTAGGCTGCATGTGTTCCCCCTACCCAGTACCTGGCAACAAATTTCCACATCCGCATTCATCGCCCAAAGCGACGTTATCGCTTCTCAGCTTCTCACCTGCCCCATTCATTATTCGTTTTCATGCACCCCCTGGTCAAATGTCAGGACCTGTGCCCTACCTGCCACAGCTGCCCGTTGAAGGTGCGTGCGCTGACCATGCCCCCTGCCAGCTTGCCTATGTGCTGTTGCACTGCCAGGCCTGAGCCGCCCAGGTGCACGGCGCCATTGGTGACCGTCTCAGTCAGCTCAGCTAGCAGGGGCAGGGCGTCCTGCGTGTGTGTGCAAAATTGTGTGCATGTGTGTGAGTTTGTACAGCATGCACACGTGTGAGCAAAACGTGTCATGGGACGTAATTTGCGACAAGTACTTTGCCTCAACTCATAATCCATCTATAGTGAGCACTAGTGCCTCAATAATGAAATAACACGCAAATGGTAACCTTAACCTGCTCAAGAGCAGAAAGCAGAAAAGCAGGGGAGAGAATACGAGGCAGCTGGAAAATTTAAAGCAGATTTGCACTCACTTAGTACTTATAAGCACACGCACGCACAAACACATACACACCTGCAGCTCCAGCTTAAACTTGCTGGCATGGCTCTGCACCTCCTCTGCCTCTGTCTCAATGCGCAGCAGAGTTGAGTGAGCCATGGCCGCCACCTGACGGCACTCAGGGTCAGCCACCTCTTCAGATAGGATCTTGAGGCCAGGCAGCAGACTGTGCATGTGTGTGAGTGAGTGTGTGTGTGACTGCATGTGTGTGTGCGTGTATGTGTAGGTGTGTAGAAGGTGTCTTATGCAAGGACATCAATCAGGTGTTAACTGAAGGTCGCCCACATATGCTGGTGATGCGCAAAGGAGGCAAAACAGAGCACCATAGCTACTCCTGGCAGTGTAGATTGTCTGTACACACACCATGGTAGTGATTGAGACCGCTGTAACAATCACCACATGTATTTGTATACCATGTAATACACCATGTAAGAGGTTCTGGCCAACCCTACTAGGTATAATGACAACATTACAATTTGACGAGTTGTTAAAACACTCATAAGCATGCACTGCACAGCCCTGGTAACCAGGCGTCCACTTACCGTGGCAAGAACACGGTTGCATCTGCCGGGTTGTTAACCAGCTTGCTCATGTTGGCAATAATGATGGCGGTCTTTCGCTTGATGGGGGTCTCGTTAGAGCGCAGGCCACGAATGAGAAGGGGAACCATGATGGAAAGGGCAGGGTTGTCCACTTGCTGCAAAGCAAGTGTGTGTATGTGTAAGTATGTGTGTATTGTGCGAGTGTGTGTGTGCATGTGACTGTGACTGTGTATTGTGTGTACGTATTCATACTTTTCCACAAGTTGTCAGGTCGGTTAAGCCTTTGCAGCTGAACTGTAAACGGTCTACACTGAACGTACAACACACATACATACACGGCTGCACACCCATACCTGCACAAAGGTAGTAGCGGACAGCTTGGTGATGGCGCTGTTGGCCTCAGCGGGGCGGGCAATGCAGGCAAGCATGACGGGCACGCAGGGCTCGATGTCGCGGTTGCCCTGGAGCTTGAAGCACGTGCTCATGGCCGCCATGGCAGCCTTCTTCACCTGTGTTTGTGCGTGTGTGTGCATGTGTTTGTGATTGTGCGTGTGTGTATGTATGTATGTATGTATGTATGTATGTATGTATGTATGTATGTATGTATGTATGTATGTATGTATGTATGTATGTATGTACGTATGTATGTATGTGTGTCTAGAACTCCCCATGCTGCACCCTGGAAGTGTACCTGTGCGCACAATGATCTGGTGCAATGAACCGAGACGTTCATTGCACCATGCAAAGTGCAGACCTCACACCAACCTGACAGCTGTGTGCGTGTTTTGGCAGCTGTTTGCTATACGTAGTGAGAGGTGCAGCAGGGGAAGTGCTTGTGTGTTGGGTGGACGTACAAAAGCTGGACTGGGTGTTCACAGGAACAAGATGAAAGGGATTGAGATGTGGGGTGTGTGACAAATCACACAAATGTGAGCAAGAAGGAAGCACATCAGATGCGCACCTGCTCTCGTGCGTCCACCATGCATTCGCTGCCCACAGGCACGATCTCAGGCAGTGCCTCCTGCACTTGGGCCTTGGCGGAGGTGGCAAGCTTGCGCAGCAGCCTGAGCGAGCCCTCCTTGCACTGCCAGGGCTTGTCTTTGGACATGCCCTCCATTACGGCCTGGGAGGATGGAGGTGAGGTGCAGCAGGGTCACAGGTGAGGGATACAGGTAGTGCTGCATGTGTTAGTGTGTGTGTGTGTGTGTGTGCATGCATGCGAGTGCTCGTGTGTGTGCATGCATTGGATGCACTGGCATGGCACCTCATTCTCTAGGTTGGCCAGTGTCCTGCCTTTATTCACATACTCCTGAAAAAGTGCTTGTACCAAGTTTTTGTTGTCTGAGTCGTGATCTCAGCACACCCCTCCAGGGGCCAGGGGGCCAGCTGAGAGACAAGAACGAGAAAAAACTACAGCTCATGCATGCCCAGCAATAAGAGCGCACTGACCACAGGAATGAGCACACACAGGCACACAAAGCATGCCTACCTGCAGCACCAGGGATGCAGAGGGCGGATTAAGGACCTCAGCCAGGGCGTCGGCAGCCTCCTCGGCGGCTTTACGCACTGCTGGGGTCTTGTCAGCATGGCGGTCCAGCACCAAGCCCATCATGGGGACCAGGTAGGGCTCAGCGGGGCGGCCGATGTGGTCAGCAAGGGCTCTGCATGAGTGAGAACGAGAACGAGGACGTGTGTGTGTGTGTGTGTGTGTGTGTGTGGGGGGGGGGGGTATGAACAGTGAGACTGGGTGTCTAGGTGTGTGTTGTGAGACCTGGTATGCTTGTGTTTGAGGTCTTGAAACTTTATGCTTCAAACTCCACACGTACGCCAGAGTGTTAGAGCCACAGATTTGCATATGCTACAGGACGTTTGGGTCCTCTGTGGCGCCTGGACACACAGACGCACACAAGCACGCGCAGAAATACACTCAATGCCTGTGTGTCCACTCACTTGAAGGCCTGCAGCGCTCCCTCACGTGCGCCAGCAGAGCTCATGTCCTCAGCAGCGCCCTGTAGCTGAGCCGTAAAGCCAAAGCTGTCCATGCTGGTCACGCCGGTGCCCAGAACCATGAGGGCAATCTCATGCGCAGCTGACGTGGCATCAATACCTCCCAGGCACAGTCGGTCCATGAGGTCACCCACAACCCTGTACACGTATACATGTGAGAGTGTGATTTGTGTGTGTTTAAAAAAAGTGTGTGTATGTGTCTGCATACATGACCGCACATAGCAGACTGAGTATATCGCACATACACATAGACACCCGTGCACACACATACCCAAACACCGACACCCACAAGCATGCACACACACACACACACATGTGCGCACACACATACACACACAACAACACACACCTGCTGTGGTCCCCATACGCAGTCGAGCCAATCGCCTCGCCGTTGGTGTGCCCATTTCCATGCCCGTTTGACTTCAAGGACATTGCCGCCACCTCCTCCTCAGCGTATCCAGGCATTAGTGGTGCTATTTTGAGAGTTGGGGGGGTGTCTGGTTTTGTAGGTTGGTGTGAAGCTCCGTCTCTGGTCAACTGAGGGGCAGGGGAAAAGCGTTGAGGATGACTCCCAGTCTATTCATCTTACACTGTTGCATTGTGTCAAGGGTCATGAGGGCACAGGCATACAGGCTGGCCAGCAAGTCTAGGCGAATCCCCTTATACACCGCTAGTTCAGACGCCCAGCCTGGACTCAACCAGGGGCGGCATTTCGCTCTCCCTCTGCGCTGAGCTTATTCAGCTTCAGGTTTACATGGTTAACACCGCGTACCTCCTCCTCCTCGTGCGTGCGGCGTTTCATGCGAGTCAGAGACGCGAATTATTCCCAGGCAGAGACGTACCTGTCCTCTCTCTTTTCTCTTTCCCTCTCTTCCGGGATAACAGGGAGTGTGCTGCTTGCTGTCCTTGTCTTCCTTTGCCGCTGGCTGCCTGGTGTCCTACGAGGGCAAAAAAAGGGAGGACGCCACTTTGCCGTCTGCTTGAAAACCCACAGCCTGGACTCTCAAGGGCCGGCGAGGAAACATTATGGTGGACCTCAACGCTTCAGGGAAGTGTTAAATGACAGGAAAGCAGGATGCTCTCTCTCTCTCCTCAACAGAAGTGAGCTCAAACTCAAAGGCAGTTCGAGCCCTCTCCTGCTTTACAGCCGGACAGATACCCAGAAACAGAGGACTTCTGGCCTTCCTGCCAACAAAACGGTGAGGGGCAGAGCTGCTCACCTGACGGAAAACTGGTTCTAGGCTGGCTCTGCAGTGCTTGTGTCCCTGTTATGCACCAGCCAAAACCTAAATAAAACAAAGTAACTACGCTTCGAAAAGCTCGAAAATACTTCGACTCGAGTTCTTGTATTAAATATCGAACCTGCAATGCTTTTGGAACGCCAAGAGGAGGTACAGTCAATTACACACACTCACACACACACTCTCACACACACACACACACACACACACACACAAACACACACACACGCACACACA
>Ga0307942_1002753_pt1 | contig 14284 bp, 17 predicted proteins | sample OrgLakmetagen175_FD_201846 | JGI IMG/M metagenome (GOLD analysis project Ga0307942, IMG submission 201846) | Saline water microbial communities from Organic Lake, Antarctica - #175 | ecosystem: Environmental > Aquatic > Non-marine Saline and Alkaline > Saline | place: Antarctica: Organic Lake...
GGTCGAGGGCGATATTTACTGATTTCCAGTTTTTAGGACCCCCCCTCCAAAATTTTATCGGGGCATTTCCACGGAATTGTAAATAGCCTCGTCAAATAGCACCCTTTTGGGGTGCATTGGGTTCAGGGAGGGGTCTGTGGACATGTCCAAAATTCAGAGGCACACGCGCTCGGGTGCAGACCGTGGAGTGAGTCAAGCCAATGAAGCAGTAATTTACCCCAAACTTACAGGATTGTGCCAGCATGAGATAGTCAGTGAAATTCAGGAAAAATGGCAGAAATGTGGGACGGTGCAAGCCAGTAATGGGTGCCTGGTAGGTCGTCACGTGTGTATGGGCGTCTGTATCTCAGTTATGGGCGTCTGTATCTCAGTTTTTGACCCGTAACCCTGCAACATTTCAATTTCAGGTCAAGATGGGTATGCAGATGGATGCCTATTTTTTAAAAGGGGCAGATTGGTACCCTTTTTGTCCATGTAGGGACACTGCAAAGGGGGTCTAGGGGTGGGTGGGTGGGTCAGGGGTGTCCTGGCCAGTTTTTTAGGCACTCCCCCTGCCTCCTGGAAAAGGTAATATATTATTGCTATTCCTACTTTTTGCAAGACGTTCAAATAAACTTTATGTATTTGCAAGGCGAACAAACAAGTATCCTCCCTTTAGCACCCCTTTTAATTTTTACAGAACTTCCTGTTGCCCTACACAATACACAATACACAATCGCATTGCTTGCCTTTCCAAAAGGAAGATATAAAATGCGCAGGCAATAGCAACCACTCCCTACTTTAGATACAGGGGGAAATACCTGGATCGCAGGGTGACAAAATATACTCCTCTACCACAAGGAGGCGAACAAATATAATTCGATGGGGACCACAAGGGTTGCAGGCTCGGCCTAATTCGGCTCTTGACAAGAAGCGGCGAAATGACTGGAAAGGGCAAAGGGACTGGTGTGGACAAGTGTATCTGCATAGTTTACACATTGGACATGGAGCTTGGAGGCACACACTCCAGACGGCAATGAAACAAAGCAGCACACCTCCCAATAAACCGACAGCTGAAGGTCAGTCATCTGGGGTGCAGACTCTTGCTGCTGCTGCTGCTGCTGCTGCTGCTGCTGTGGGTCGTAGCTATTGCCTGGCTGCTGGCCAAAAATGTCGTCTGCACCGAGCATGTCTTGAAAATCATCATCCATGTAACCCCCTGAGCACCAAATCGGGAAGAAAGTCAATTCTTTTGCGAGTTTTGAGGTGACACCAGATTTGAGGAGACGTGCTCAGTTAACCTCAAGTATTTAAGTACTTATTAATTAGAGTGTAGGAAGGTGAGGTGGCTCCAATTTTTGGGGTTGTGGGACTTGGAGCAGGGAGCAGGGATGCAACGCTTGCTTACAAGATTCATTCCACTCAGGACGACTAAGGGTGAGAAGCAACAGAGTGACTGCATGCTTACAAAGCTGCATTTCACAAAGGAGAAGACTAGATTAGATGCATACATTCTTGCCAGTTGCTGCTTGTGGATGTTGGTAAGGAGGCAGATGATGAGGAGGACAGGGCTGTCTCCTTCTCCGGCACTTTAATGAGACCAATGTCGGCCTGAGGGCAGGTCGTTTTTTGGGGGGGTTAGCTGAAACGCACGGAGGATTTGTATCATTTGTACATGAGCAGCATTTGTTGCGGTGTAGGCGTGCCAAGATGAAGCAAGTAGAAAGATCATGACGCACCAGTAGCTCTGCCAGCTGTGTGCTAACGACACAAATATCCTGTATGCTCCGCATGTCCAAGTAGTTATCAGAACACCACAGAGAGGCTTGCAACTTGCCTGGGTGGCATGTGGAGTATAAGAGGAGGTCAATGGAGCAGCAAGGAACCTAATACTTTGCAATGACATTTCAAAAAGCCTACACACAGCTTGTCCCCCAAATATCTAACTCTACAGCAATGTGTCAACTGCGCTGCTAAACTTGTCCATGCCAGACGTGCACTCTCCAGTACCGGCACCAACTCAGAAGCCAGTTCCAAGCCAGGCCTGTACCCTCTGGATCCCAGCTGACTTTTCCTATCTTTCTGTGATGAGAATTTTGTTGTACTTGGTACCAAAAAGGACCCTTCTCAACAACTAACTTGGAGTAATTGTTCACTGCTTGCGTAGTTCAATCTTGTTCTTTTTCTGTTGGAAAAAGGAAAGCATTGCCAATTGCGAGAGAGGAGCAATCAAGGGCATTTGCACTCCACCATATGCCTGTTGTGAAAGTACGGCTCTACGACTGGGGAAGCTTTGATCTTTGATTTTAATGGGTATACAGCTCCTAATATGCCAAAAGATGAAACAAGGCCCTTAAATTACGTAGAGGAGAGGCAATCAATCATGGTAGAAATGTACTAGCCTCCATCAATCCAGTTGCTTCAAGTTTAGAGAAGACGAGATTACTTAAAAATGCACTACGTTTTGACGCACACACAATCTCAGCACATACGTATGTAGCCTTCGCATTAATTGCAAACACAAGAAGTCACTAACCTTCAACAGCCATCTGTGCGCGGAACATGTTTACTGCAGTGGACAAAGCAAGATGGTCGCTCCTCAAGTCACCCGCTTGTGCAGCAAGCTTGGAGCGTTGGCTCATGGCTCCCTGTGAAAGGGTTACAAAAGTTTGTTGCTGCTAGCTTTTCGACGAGACGCCTACGTGACGTGTAGCCTTGTCGCCCTCTGTTATAAAGGGTTGAAACTGGAATCTAAATCAATCGTACCATCACAAAACTCATTGCTGTCACCCATTTGGTGTAAAAATGCCTTGTAATTTTTGAAACCTGTTTATCACTTTGGAAGTATGGCTTGGGAGCAATTATACCACACAGTGATCTCCCTCGAGGTTCTAGCACCCATCCAACTACCATGACGTCCTGCATGCACACTTGCATCATCCTAGAAAACTCAGAAATGCCAACTATTGGTCAATCTGCTGTGCATGCTACCAGTTTACTTAATTTCAATGGCACTTCCATCGGAGCCACTAGCAACGCAACCTTGAAATTCTCTTATGCCTTTGTTAAGACTGTTTAATATAATCAACAAGTGTATTACCGTGAAATATACAACTGTAACAAGGAGGTGTCAAAGATCATAACTGTTTGGTGTCACGTGTCAATTTAATATACATATTCGGAATCCTGACGTCGAGAGCTATCAATTGGTTTAAAAATCAATCGATTCTGAGGGGTCGGTTGGTGGGTGGTGGTTTGGACGGGTCGGGAAATTTTCGGGAAGGTCTCCAGAATCTCCCTGGGCCACTTCCAGCAAAAAGTAGATATATTTTTGGGTTCCTCAGCTTGAGCCCGTACGATTGGCACCCTTGTTGGGTGATTTGAAGAAAGGGGGGGTCTGGGTGCATGGTCATAAAAATGCACGAAATGCCCCCAAGTAGGCCGCGGGGGTGTGTTCAGGCAAATTACCAGCATTTGATTCCAACTTGCAATTCATGCATTGCATTATGTACAAGTCGCATGAATGAAATCAAAAAGTGCTTTGACGCGGTTTTTGGCTGGATTTGTGCACTAAACAGGTGGTCAGTGCAAGAGCATGCACAGACCAGTTTTTGCCCTGTAACTCCTCAGGCATTTAATTAATTGACATGATAACTGTGAAGGCAGATAGCTGCGAAATTTCTGAGCAGATTGACACCCTTTCTATTAGTGTGGGGGGTCAGGGAGGGAAGTTTGGGGGGGGCATTTTGGGCCGGAGGCCCAAAATTCACTCGTGACTGTCAGGAAATATTGTTTAACGTCTCCTGACTGTAACCTGTATACCTAATTATAGGATGCGGTATGTTTCAAATCTGTGACGTCAATTTTCACTCTATGCTTATAATCAGAAAGGGCTCTGCACACCCTCTCTGAATGCCAACACGAGCAATTAAATAGTATAACAGCTCAGTGTAAGAAGTATACCTATGCTTGCACGACCATATGATCCCTTAGAAAGACAGGCTACCTAGATCATGCTTTGTTTCATTAAATGTAGGCGACAAAAAATGGCTGGCTATGCAAAGTATCATGGCATCATGGCTAATCTCTCATGCTTACTGAAGCAACAATCACAGGATTGAAACCCTCACACCAAAAAACACACTTTTCTCCAGCTGTCAGATACGCTTCTAGCTGCCCCATATGCACAAAACACGGAAACAATAAACTGTTGAAGGGGAATTTAAGTTATTTGGGGTGACAGTAAATGAAAGCATCTCCGCATCACTGTCAGCCACCAGCAGAACTACCAGCCCAAGACAGCGCCGATCAGAAGATCTGAAAACTTCCGAGGTAACATCAGCCCAATTTTTCTAAATTTTCTTAGATCTAGAACTCAGTATCAGCTGAACAACAATAAAAAGATATATAACACAAAGATGCCTACACAGACCTTCAAGGGGATCCATTACTCCCCACATCACCCTCTTTTATTTAGGTGAGAATGGTACATATACATTTTTCACGCTTTGAAGGAATTGGATCATGGTTCTCAAAGAGTTAAGAAGCTTGCCTCCAAATCCCGTACGCATTCTGTCAATTGCAGCACTGAACTTGACCCGACCAGACGTCCCCTTTCCAAAACTGGCACCAAACCTCCTCATCAGGAAATGCCCAAGGCCACGTCCAACCCTATTCCTGGCTTATTGCATGGTAGTATGCCCGCCAATATGTCGTTAGCACAATCTGCCACCAAATAAAGTTGTGCAAACATTTTCCAACCTCCACCTCGATTTATAAGAATACATGTGCCAGATCCAATGACACACCTTTCAACCTATTAGCCTATTAGTAATATCAGTGCTTGCATGTCTTTTGGTTCCTTTTCCTTGATGACAGGGGATGTTTACTGTGTAGTTTATCTTTACGTTTCTTTAAATTTGCATATAACAAGCTTATGATAAATATCATTTTAATTTGCAGTTTCACCTCAGTGGTTTTTTTTTGAAGCGGCCCAGAAGTAGCCTTCCACTGTTCGCACCACACTCACCGAATTGTTGGCAGAATGCGTCTTTAGCTTTTCATAAGGGCTGCGCCCAGCAGATGACACAGCAGCCACGGTCAGGACCGGATGCAAGCACCTGTGTGAATGATCAAGCACATCGCGTTAAACGCGTACCTTGGCGCACGCTCACCTCGCAAACTAGCTATCTGCTTTGTGCAAGCCAAAATAGGTGTGTTATTGGCGTCATAAAGAGCAACACCATGCACAAACACACTCATACACATACTTCCATGCGCACACACACACACACATACACACACACACACACACACTCACACACACACACACACACAAACACACACACACACACACGCACACACACACACAAACACACACCCAAGCAATGCCCCTAGCACAAGCATCTTGCCCATCCTTGGTTCGACAGGAAGCTGTGCTAGGAAGACTCCCAAACTCGTAAGTTGCCAGATGTTTTCTCCAGATTCTGTGGCTTTCTTGATAGCACCAAGCTCAACCTGCAGTACAAAAAAAAGCGACAGCAAAGCCCATCTTCACAAGCAAGTTACCAATGATCCAAATACTGCGTGAATGAATGGCCCTTGCACATGTCTTTATTGTGCTTACAGCATCACAGCCTCATCAGGCACACTGTAGCAAATGCAACCAGGTAGGCGTTGAAAATTCCATCAGCTCCATGAAGCAATTGCTAAAGTAGAAGGTTGTTGGTGTTTCTTACGCCTTTAAACATTTGTCGGCCTGACCACTCATCCCACGTGTCTCCCAACATTAATAAAAAGCTCCAAACATATTCCATTAAATTTGTATTGAAGTGCATGCTCAAAGTCCACAGGCACCAACCAGCAGGTCCATAGCGTTCAGTACAGCAAGCGGACTAGGGGATGACATTGCTCGAGCCAGGAATTTGGGGGGATCGCCACCTGACACAGAGACAATCCAGGCTGTTTGCTTGTAGGACTGGCAACAGGGGTTTGGACAATTAAGTGACGAGTAGGCACTGGCAGGAAAAAAAATTTTACAACTGGAAGTGCAACCAGCATCTAATCTCCAACAATCGTGGAAAGTGGCTTCATTACCTATTACCTAGTACCTAGTACCTATTACCTATAACCTATTACCTACGTAGTTTATCACATTTATATCACCTTCAGGTACACAACAGAAGTACCTCACCGGGCTTCACCCACTGTGAGCTTCTACCCAGCTATGATACCCATGCTCATTTATGCCGGGCAAGACTGTTGAGAAATAATACTGTTACATTGGACTTTCCATGGCCATATGCCATATGTGTTGGATACCTGCCAGAAGATAAACCATTTTGCCCCGGAAACTCAATCGGCGCCCCTTTGACCCCAATTGTTCGATGTACCCATCTAGTTTATTAAAGAAATGCTTGTGGTGGAAACAGAAGGAGCACTGCAAAGCTCGCTCCATCACGCCACGCCCCTTCACAGCAATATGAAAGAAACCACACGCCTGACACTTCCCAAGCTGAAATTTGCCTGAAAGTCGAAGGCGAGCATGCACACACCTCCAAGTCCAAGGGCCACGATCTGCAAGCACAGCTCCTCAAGCGGAATGCGCTGCAGCTCTGGCACATCGTGCTTCTGTGAGAGTTGCGAGCAAGATGCAAGTGAAGTTCTGACAACACATAGCAGTTCACGAGTTAGACCCAATCACCAATTAGATTAAGCATCATGCTCAGATCACTAGCTACCATTGTGTTTTGTACTCGCATGTGTACGCTTGCACCACACTCTCAATTGATCGCCTCTAAACCAAGCATCATACACAAGTAGTAAGAAAGGATCCTTGAGTAAGGATATTTTGTAGGAATAGGGCCAAAAAGGAGTACGAACAATGACAGTTTTGGAAAGAGGTGGATTCAGTTCCTGTTTGTGCTTGCATGACAAGCATCAATTAGACACAGGGATCATCAGTGTCACCTCCATGTGGCGCTCCATGAAAGGTTGGGGGTACAGGCGGAAGCACTCGCCAGGACGCACACGTCCAGATCGACCTCTGCATGAATAACGGAAGAGCGGAGTTATGAATGACTAGGACGCACACGTCCAGGGTCAACCTCTGCAGGAACAATGGGCAGCAGAAGAGCGGTGTTATGATCATTAGGATGCACACGTCCAGAACGACCTCTCCAAGAACAATGTACAAACGAAGAGCAGTGTTATGATTCTCTAGGGCGCACACGGCACTCGACCAGCACGACTTCTGCGGGAACAATGTGCAATGGAATAAGCATGTTATATAACGCTTATTTTGAAATTAACTTGGAGCAGCTCATGAAAAAAGCAGCAATTACCAGTCACGCCCGTGACACACCTTCTCTACTCTGCTGAGGCTCGGCAGATCCACGTTCCTTGCAGCGTGGAGAGCTTGTTGATGGGGTCATAGGACCTCTGATTGGCGCTGCAAACATAAGCAGCACAATGACGCTTATTAAGGTGACACTTCAATAAAATGTCAGTGGCACACCGCCACGTGCCTCTGTTAAAGAGGTGACAATTCACGTAGGCACGAGTACACAAATACATGCCAGTGGCACAGTTTGTTATAAGGCACATATCAAAGCACATGCCTCAACGGTGCAGTTCTGCCAGATCAGGAGCATTTCCGCTGTTATGAAAAGCTATGCTGGGACATGTACTAATCGTATTATGAGCATAGTTAAAGTATCACGTGTGTACTTATTTCATGACATGTGGCTGAATGGGTGTGGTAACAGCTTCAATGGATGCTTTTTACCTATGGCCTATGGGGCCTGCCATTGTCTGTGATCAAGCTTAGGATGCAGCAGTTTTAGCTTCAAATACAGTGACCCACCGTCCAGGGTCGACCACATATACAACATCTGGGATTGTCACAGCTGATTCGGCGATATTGGTGGCCAGGACAATCTTTCTTGCACCTGGTATGGTGCAAGTAGTGCAGCCAGCTTGCATATTATATATTATAATTAGCACACGGCAACATAGATGCATACCTTGCCTAACACATCCTGCCGGTTTCTCATGAATGTCTCAATGCACAATGAAAGGATGCTTGCAGCTTTGTGGGTCTTGGCAGGCTTCCACGTGACAGCCCTGGTCCAGTAAGCTTGCTACTTGCAATTTTTTGTTTGGTTCAGAAATTTGCTTGTAGGTGTGAAAGGGTCCTTAGATTGTGTTATCAAAAGGTTTGCAAAGCGGCATTCACCTTCCGGAGCAGGCCAGAATGCCATCTTCTGCTCGTCTAGCTTCAACGCCGAGTGCATAGGCACAACCCACATGCCTTCCACCAAGTTGGGGTCAGTGGTGTCTGCTGCCTTCTCATCAGTGTCTGCTACCTCCTTGGCGCTTATAGAAAAACACCACCTAAGGAATGTGTGTGTGTGTGTTGCAGATAAACCACCATGTGCATGTTGCCGAGGTGGCACTCTAGGTTGGCACAAACACACAAATTATGAATACCTAACTGCATGTCAAGCATCCTGCTTGTACTATAGGTGTGCATACACTTTGGGAGGGAAGGAGGGAATGACACCGAGAAAAATAGTTTTGCCTTGTCAAGTCTACCTTCCCTGTTGACTCACTTTCCGAGGTGCTTTTTTCTTGCGGCAGGGTAATTTTAGGGGACTGGGTCTCTGTGCTGTCAAGAATGCTGCTGCTGCTGTTGCTGTTGCTGTTGCTGTTGCCATTATTGCTGCTGTTACTGTTGCTACCATCATACCATTTGCTTGGATTGTCGTCGTCAGAGGTCTGTACAACAGAAAATTGAAGACCAAAAAAAGGCGTTGCGCTCGAGGTCATGAAACACAGCTTCAGGGCGGAAACAACAGGCGTGAACTTGTGTACATACACTCTTACCAGAGTTGGTGGTTTTATTATAGGGTTGGCCAGAGCCGTACACATTTACCGTATATGACCGTATATTTAGTGATTTCCCTGCCAAATATACCGTATATACACCGTATATGTATATTTCCGGCCAACCCTAAGCATTTGACATCTCACCTCATCTTGGCCATCCTTCTTAGCCTGAGAAGCAACTGGTTGTTTGGAGCGTAGGTGTGTGCCTTTTTTCCCCTGCATTCCCAGGTTCTTGCAGTGGTCCGGCCCTAACATACAATTCAGTGTGAGGGACCTGTTTTAGTTGAGGCTGAACTAGAGCAACAGTGACCACACCTACTTTCTTGATCAAAATGCACAGCAATGTCAAACGGATGTAACATTCCCACCGGATACGTACCGCAAGTCAGCAAAGCTTGTATGTCGCTGATTTCTCCCCAGCCCTGCAGAGAAAATTATGAAGCAAGTGGCTGTCAAGTATTGAACTGCGTACATGCACTTTACATTTGGCTATCAACATTTTATTTGGCCTATCAATATTGCATTTGGCCTTTCTGGATAGCAAGCTGCAGGGCACTTTGCGCCTTGATCTCCTTAACCATTGCTTTGCTTGGCCTGCTTTAAAGGAAACGAGGCCACAGACCTACCCACCGGAAGAATGACCAGTATACACCCATCAAGGGGCCTTGTGGCATGGATGTGCCGCACCGTCGCAGCCACTAAATAGCAGTCCACCTGTGTAGAAGGAGGAGGTAGAAAGGAGTCACAAATAAACCATCAAGGGAACACCACGTGGCTGCTCCATGCATTAACACCGCCATTTGCCTGCTCAAAAAGTGGTGCTCCTTGTGGGGACGAGCGCACAGAAACAACACCTCATGGCTTACTTTACAAAGCACAGCCTGGTCAGGGAATTGAAACCGCATTCAAGCACACATCCCCACTCCTAAATCCGACACCTTGGGACACAAATAGGATTGATGGCGTCAACAAGTGAAAGTTGCCTTACTAAAAGTTGTGCATGCCCACCTTGTCACTTGTGTGGCTCATCCAATTACTCATGCTCAGCATCACGTCTCTCGAGGCGCCTGGGAAATCCTCATCGTTGAGAGTATAACCTTGGAAGGACAGCACAAAGTAGTGAAATTCCCCTTTGCATGCACGCCGGTTTCCTAGCAAAACATGAAGTTTGAACATGCACACACACATACACACACGCATACACACACGCACATACACAACTACACACACGCACACACACGCACACACACACGCACGCACACACACACACACACACGCACACACACCTCTGTGCCATTCCTGTGCCTCGTAGCCGTCATCGTACTTGACTGTGCTCTCCACTGCATTCTTTGTCTTTATTTGTGACAAACTGGTGCGCTTGGCTGTGGGAAGCCTTGCAGAACCAGAGGGAGAGGAAACTCCAGCCTGGGTTGAAGGCAGAGAAAGCTTCAACGATGGATTCCCTTCTAAATCGATATCCAGATTCATAATTTGCAATCACTTCATTTTCATAGGAAATCTAGATGTTTGTTTGCAAATGAAGCTTTACCTTCTGGAATTCTTTTTGATCCGTCTCCTGCTCCGCTTCTTTCTGGGAAATTAAATCTCTTAGCCGCATGGCAGCAGTTTTGCGTTCTTTCCCTGTGTTTGCATGAAAGTGAAAAACAGTAATGGCATTTAGTTGTTAGTCTGGACTGACATCCCAGATGGAGTCTTGGAATTTGCAAGTCTGGACTGAATCCAGATTGAGTCTTGTGAGGCCTAGTACCCTCACAGCGATTGAGCAAGCGGCCCAGAATTTTGTTTCCTTGCATTCAAGGTGGCGTCCACACATTACCACTTCATCAACTTGAAACGAATTTAGAAATCAAAAAGCCAATGCTTTAGCTACCAGAGTAAGTGCTTGGCACCTTGCTTAAAGCTTGAGGACTACACGCACATGTCAGACACCTACCCCCTATTCTTCTGTTAATGATAAATCACACAAATCTGGTTCAGATCATGTTCATCCCTCCATTTCTTTCACAATTATCATTAATTTCCCGAATTGCATGACACCAAAAATCATTGTCTTGGTGCTCTGGCTGGTCAAGAACAGCACAGGCACTTTGCAATCGGAGTTTACTGCACGGCTGGTCACACAACGTTGGGAATTCACCCATTGTGGGAGGAAAAAACGAGAAATTTGTAACAAGCGAGTCCAGTTTGCGCCTCAGGTGACCCCTTAAGAAGGCGACACCTACTCTTCCTGTTTTACAGGTTCATTAGAATGCTGGCTAAACCGGCATGACCTACAACAATACTGAGGAAAACAAGACAGGCACGGTACTTGGGTGAATGGCACGAGCGACCAGAGAATAGAAAAAGAATTCCAAGGTCTGCCCCAATTAACGAATGAATCCCTATCACTTATTCATACAAAAATACTTTTAAATGCCTGTCCAAAAAAACCTGTCAAACCCATTCCCTGATGGTCGGCAAACAGGATGTACTATTTACCTGTGTGAACACGCCAGTTGCTTGCTGCCAAAATATCTGGCAGGTAATAGTCTTGCACCTGTGCATTGATTGGGGGAAAACACACGAAAAAACTGAAATGAGGCTTTGTATGCCAAACACAAATGCTAAACAACACAGTATATCTGACGTGCGACATCTCTACTTGTGCAATGAGCAATGCACGGTGTCTCCTCCAGGCATCTTACCGGGTAGCACCTGCCCTTCAGGCTAATGTGTGGACAGCCACCAAAGTAATCCGAGAAGGCTTCTGCATTGATGGTGGCGCTCATCAACACAACTTTCAAACTTGATCTCCTGTGTGCATTTACGTGTGTTTGTGTGCTTGTGTGCGTGCGCGTATGCATGAGTCCAGGTACTGGAGCTTGTGTTTCTCTAGTACTGGACATAAGTGCGAACGACAGAATGCTCTGCCGCTTCTTGCAGCCAGACGTGGAAAAACAGAAGGAGAGAGAGCTGCGGGCGCAACGCATTTCAGCGGACTTTTATGATGCGGGCGTTTTATGTTCTTTTTTCCCCTTTCTCTTTCACTTTTTATGCTTACCTGCTTGTTAAAGAGCGATTATCTTTGATGCCTTGTTTAGAGCTTGATGCTATTAGGCCCTTGCCAGTACACTAGCACCTTGCTCACACACAAGGAAGCACGCATACACACACACACAAACACACACACACACACCTTTTGAGCAAGTCCCGCAGTGCCACCAGGAGAAAGTCTGTGTTAACAGCACGCTCATGCACTTCATCAAGGACCTGAGGCAGCAATTGGCGTGAGGTAACATGGCATTACGATGGTAGGAAGGACCAAACACAACAAAGACAATGAAAGCCTCAGACGCAAACGCAGATGCATCAGCAAGCAACTCCGAGAATACAAGAGAGATGTGTGCTCCCACAGTGCTTCAAACAGTAAAGCAAAGGCTGAGGGAACAAACACATGCACAACAGGCAATGCAACGTCATGTGTGCGTCACACTCTCACGATGACCAAAATCCAAGTCATACCACGTGCGTCACACTCTCCAGATCAGGGTCCACCAGCAGCCGCCTGTGTGCATGATACAAATAGGAGCAAGTTAGGTCTTTGGGTGCATGACGCACGAATAGCAGCATGTTGGATGTATTACACACGACTGGGTTGGAAGTGGCCAGGTCACGAAACACATGCATTTTTACACCTTTTGGAGCACAGATATCACGGGTGTGTATTCAACAGTCGAACCAAGCTGTCATACCAGCATGATAGCAGCTGACAAGGACAAGGACAAGGACAAGGACAAGGACAGGGACAGGGACAGGGACAGGGACAGGGACAGGGACAGGGACAGGGACAGGGACAGGGACAGGGACAGGGACAGGGACAGGACAAGGACAAGGACAAGGACAAGGACAAGGACAAGGACAAGGACAAGGACAAGGACAAGGACAAGGACAAGGACAAGGACAAGGACAAGGACAAGGGCAAGGACAAGAGCCACCAACCTCAAGGCAATCCCTGATGTGCAGAACAGGAGGCGCGTACGATGGCTGGTGCTCCACTCCAGGCGCACCTACAAGCACATAGTGATGCCAATAAAGACATGCAGCTCAAGAATAAGTTACTCGGTGATAAGTGCTAGTCAACAAAAAGATAGTATAACAAAGCCGATGACCAGGGACAGTCATTACAAGATTACAAGACGCTGGTCGTAAACCCGCCAGGGCGTCACCAGCGACGGACCCCAACGGTACAGCCCTTATTTTAGGTTAAAATAACGCGCAGCTCACTGGTGATATCTCTAAATTCAGCATCATGTTCAGCAATTCCGCTTAGACAGGTCTGGCGGAACAACTAAAATTCCGGGGCTCCTCAGCTCATCTCAGATCCGCTACGGCGCAAAGCAAGACACAAACCGGCCCATGTCACGATCCTTAATTCCTCAGGAGTACGTCTGCCACGGCGCGGAACCCAACATGCAGCGTGCAGACCACCATTCACCGTTCACACGTGGAGGACGCGCTGAGAAGTGCCCAGATGTCATAGTTTGTTGCATGGACGCATTGCTGACGATTGCTACGTATGATTCCGTCACTCAAACCCAAGAGAACGTGACCTTGGGCTTGCGGGGTGAAGTCACAGATTCGCTTTGCGATTTGCTGAGCTCCATACTTCTTTTGCTTCACATTTATATATGTCCAAAGCGCATCCGCTCCTCTCCGGCCAGATTGAGCTTGCACGCCTCTGCCCGCCAGCAATTGACAACTACACACGGCATAAATCTTCAGGGTATAAAACACTACCATAGCTGAGCTTATCCGCCACTCCAGCTTGGAAATCGGCATGCTTGCTCGGCACGCATAATAATGAAAGCACAATGACGGTCTGGTTCTCTTCTGTGGTTCTCTCGTTTGGTTCTCTTGTTTGATAATTTTGCGTAACTTGCTTACGCTGCCCCCCCCTCTTCGCTCTGCCTAAAAATGCTCAGCAGCATACACATTATGTCTTGCTTGCTTGCCCTACCCCACCCGCCCTTCACCCTGCAAAAACTCAGCAGCGCATAGTATAGACACATATACACATTTTGTCCCTCCCATAGCACAGCTTGTCAGCTACCAAAACATTATATCTTGCTTGCTTGCCCTGCCCCACCTGCCCTTCACCCTGCAAAAACTCAGCAGCGCATAGTACAGACACATATACACATTTTGTCCCTCCCATAGCACAGCTTGTCAGCTACCAAAACATTATATCTTGCTTGCTTGCCCTGCCCCACCTGCCCTTCACCCTGCAAAAACTCAGCAGCGCATAGTATAGACACATATACACATTTTGTCTCTCCCATAGCACGGCTTATCAGCTACCAAAACATTATATCTTGCTTGCTTGCCCTGCCCCACCCGCCCTTCACCCTGCAAAAAC
>Ga0307942_1002756_pt1 | contig 14279 bp, 15 predicted proteins | sample OrgLakmetagen175_FD_201846 | JGI IMG/M metagenome (GOLD analysis project Ga0307942, IMG submission 201846) | Saline water microbial communities from Organic Lake, Antarctica - #175 | ecosystem: Environmental > Aquatic > Non-marine Saline and Alkaline > Saline | place: Antarctica: Organic Lake...
AGGGAGAGAGAGAGGGTATGAAATGAACCAGTAGGCATGAGAGAGAGGGTATGAAATAAACCAGTAGGCAGGGACCGTAAGAGGGAAAGGTAGGTAGGGACCGTAGGTAGGGACCGTAAGAAGGAAAGGGAAACAGTCAAAGAACATGCACCGATGTAATAATATGGATGAGTAATCCTACAAAAAGCAGCAAGAGAGATAAGCGTCAAGGCTCAGCAGAAAGGAGCCATCGTAGCAGGCTCCTGAAAGGCATATGATTGGAACAAGTGTGGCACAATTAAAGCACGGCGACAGTATACACTTCAATTTGAACTTTTCTAGAAATGTATGTATACCCACCAACCGCAAGGATGTACCGCAGTTCCAAAGGAATAAGCATCTTTGGATGTCTTAAACTGGCTAGTCTCAAAGAGCCTGCGTGCTCTTGGCAAAACTTCCTCTCTCACCTGACCAGGGCTTGGTTCTGTGCATTAAACTCAACTAACGATCCCATCAGGCGGACGACCTGCAAAATAAAGCAGGCGGGTTTACAATGGGTGCACAAAGCAAAGGATGTATTCTTGTGCAGTAGTGACTTTCAAACAAATGGGCTACTGCGTCCATTACTGCTGTTTCCTGCCATCAGTAAATCATTTGCATCTGTCCAAGGTCAAGATGCCCAAGATCAAGGTGCAAGCACCTCACTCACCCTCACTTCTTTGCGTTGACAACGTGCATGCGTGTGATCATAATGCTTCTTCCTCATCACACAAGGAAACGAAACGCAGCCTATTAATTCGCTGTGCCCTTCCCCCTTCCCTTACTAAGATGCGCACGATATTGTTTGTTCTGATTGCATTTAAGCAGCAGGGTGCAGCATTGCCCTTGCCATGTCCCTTGATTGCGCAGCAGCTCCACTACGCCCTAATGCACCATTCCAACATGCCTATTAGCCAACAAACTCACCGCATCCAAAACAGCTGGGTGCAGCATTGCCTTTGCCACGCCTCCCTGTTGAGCAGCAGCAGCTACACTGAAGCCTGCCACTCCGCCCCCTTGTGCCGTTGTCTCTCCACCCCCTGCTTCGAGGATGAGCTGCATGTAGGAGTAGACCTGTGCGCATACAAGGGAGCGTGAAAGAGATTGAGCCCATGCGTGTGTGTGTGTGCGTGCGTGCGTGCGTGCGTGCGTGTGTGTGTGTGTATGTGTATGTGTGTGCATGTGTGTGTGTGCGTGTGCATGTGTGTGTGTCTGTGTGAGTGTCATGAGAGTGAGGGCCTTTATTGATGAGGTGGAAACACTGAACTCAAATCGTATGCACAATAGATAAAAACATTGAATTGCATCAACAGTGATCTCAGTCATAAGCTTTTGCTGCTTCTGCTGCACCCTATACGGACCTAGCACCTCACAATTAGACAAGAGAAAGTCCTGTCGTTGACCAGGCAAGGATCTTTGGCAAAGCTCACAGCAAAATCCAATGTTGACAAAACGCAAGGACACGTGCCACGCGATGCTGACACAGGGAAACCAAAAAGTCAGCCCTGTTTCTGTGTGTCCTTTTGCCGTGTCCATGCCTAAAAGCGGCTCAGAAGGGACCTCTTGATGAGTGTTTTAATTCTTTGCTTGTAATTCAGTGCGTTTTATTTTCAAAGCATGCAGAGCACCACGAGCACACAAGAAGGCCCTGGCCTGAGATTATCACCTCAGCACTTGGCTGTGAATTCCTCTTGCCATTCTTACATCGGCACTTGACAGACATACACGCACCAACAAACACAAGTCCCAACCCGCACTGCACCCTTTCTCCCTCTTTTGCCTCTTCACTTCTACTCCACCCACTCATGTTTTCCTGCCATCCTGCTTATTCATATTCGGCACATGCCCAGACTTCCTTGTCGCCATCCCCTGGTCTTCCTCCTCTTACACGTTTCCATGCACACACGTTTCCATCTCACACTGGTACTTGTCGCTATCCCCTGGTCTTCCTCAGACTTGTCGCATCCCCGTCAGATCATGTATCTATGCACATTTGTATTAGTCAAGTGACCCACAGAGCCCCTTGCCTTGTCCGTCTATTCTATCACGATTCTTTGTACACAACCCTGAAACCTCCTCGCTTTCAAAATATAAATATTGCATTGTATCTTTTGTTTGTCCCCAGACCCAAATACGCACCAGGCCCATGCCGCCCTCCTCCACCACTGCGCGCTGGTTTAAGCTGTTGCTCTGACACATCTGGGCTAGCGCGTGAATTGCAGGAACCTGGGGGTGTGCGGGTGAGCAAGTATTGGCCAGCAATCGGACAGACTACAAGTCTTGTTTGCTGGGCCTTATATGTAGGGCTGGCCAGTTTTGCATATATATACGCCGTATATGACCGTATATTAAATGGAACCCCTGCGACACACGGTATACGTATGGCCAGCCCTACTCATATGGCCACCTGCACATCCGCACAGAGGTGTGCATTTGGTACATACACACATACGTAATCACACACATGTAAACACCATAGGGGTTACGCAGGGTAACAGTACAGATGCTACCAGTGTGATGATGGTGACACAAATGCGCTTAGATACACACACACGCGCACGCACACATAAACACATACAACACACGCATACGCACATGCACACGCACACGCACACGCACACGTACACGCTCATGCACACACACACTGATGATGAGGAGCCAAAAAGGAACAAATTACTGTAGCAGGCATCACACACAAATATAGGTCACAAACCTTTGTTGGCCACACAAGCACGGGAGGCAGCCTGCCTCTCCCGTGCCATGAGCAAACACAGCGGTAAAGTGCAGGAGCAATAGCTGTCACAGTATAACAGATACACTGCGTCATTTTCTTTTCACTGCTGTTCGGCACACAAGTAAGTGCTCTGCTATGTGCCAGAAATTTGGCTCGTGAATGTGCCTGTGCGCTGCAGAATATGGCAAGCACTGCACGCTGCACTTGTACAGGGGATGGATGCTCACCGTTATTTCAGGATGTGAGATGCCATGGGAGCGTGTCAGATCCATGAGCAGCTTGGTGAAGCCGGCTTGGCGAGCTGCATGTGTGTGCATGTGCGCGTAATGTGTGTGTGTGTGTGTGTGTGAATATCAGATCCATGAGCAGCTTGGTAAAGCCGGCGAACTGTGTGTGTGCTCATTCAAACGAACGTGTTTGTATGTGTGTGTGTGTGTGTGTGTGTGTTTGAACGTGTGTGTATGCGTGCGTGCCACCTTCATCAATTGCCGTGAAGAGTCAAATGCATTCAAGGATCAGCATGACACTGAACGTGCTGCAGAACGTAGTGTGTCAGGCTCATACATCTGTAGAGCTATTGTAATGTCACATTTTCCAATAAGCTGCTGCAACACATGAGGTGGCACAAGAACGACTGTAAAGCCAGGCTTTTAGCGTGCGCCAATGCATACCTTTATTATTTAAGAAGCGGTTTTGTAACAAGGTGGCACAAAAAAGACTGTAAAGCCAGGATCTGTCAATAGGCTTTCAGCGTGCGCCAATGCACACCTTCATATTTATGAAGATGTTGCAATACATGAGAAGCGGCCGTTGCAATTATTTGAGAAGGCTTTCAGCGTGCGCCAATGCACACCATTATTTAGGCTGTTGAAATACATAGAAGCGGCTGTTGCAATTATTTAAGAAGGCTTTCAGCGTGCGCCAATGCATACCTTCATTATTTATGAAGCTGTTGCAATGTTGCAATACATGAGAAGCGGCCGTTGCAATTATGTAAGAAGCTGTTGCAATACATGAGAAGCGGCACACAAACGACAACACAGCCAGGATCCGTGAAAAGGCTCCTTCTGTGCGTCTGTCCATACCTTCGTTCTTCATGTAGCTGTTGCCGTACATGAGGCAGCACAGTAGCCAGAGCGCGTGTGAGCACAACAGCGGGGAGGTGCGAATCAGGTTCTCTATCGCGTTGAAGCCGCCCTGAAGATGATGGAAAACATAGCTGTTCATGTCTTGACCGTGAAAAAGCTCATGTACATAGCTCACGAGACACATTTGCACCATAACCCACACTCCCATTCCCACCTACAAACACACACACACACCCACGCGTGCACTCACACACACACCACTCACACACACACATGTGCACTCCCCCCCTCACCCCAACACACACAAACACAAACGTACACACGCACGCACACACACACACACGCACACGCACACACACACACATACACACACACCTGAGCCGCCACCTCGTTCTGCAGGTCCACATCCCCCAAAGTGACCGCGTACAGTCCCTGCGATGCAGCTTCCGTGTGCGCCCCGTAGGGACTGCAGTGCAGCATCTTGAGCAGCAAGGGGAGCAGGCCTGAGGCCACGACCTTGGCTTTGCCTTGAGCGTGCACGCTGACCAGGCGGCAGGACAGGGCCACCACATCTGCGAGGGTAACGAGTGCATGAGTAGGGTTGGCCAGAACCGTATATGTGCACCGTATATGACCGTATGTATGGGATTTCCCTGCCAAAAATACCATATATACACCGTATATACGTATGTATGGTTTTGGCCAACCCTATGCATGAGTCATTGGCTTACTGTTTATTACGAGCAAGGGGTGTTTATTCGGCCATTTATTCCGCCATTTATTTAGCATTTCATTTGGCCAAGCGGCTCGACAACGCCATTGTATTTGTGCCTCATCGTATTTGTAACGTGGCAAAGGCGCGGATTGCTGATGACTGACACGCTGCATTTGTGGAAGAGTTTGAGGAGTTGAATACCGCACTGCTTTGACCCTAAAACCACATGGATGTAAGAAAGATTACACGCAAGCGTTGATAACACCCCGAGCATGGATTAAGGAAACGGAGACGTAGCTGTTGGACAGCAAAGAACTCGTGCTCTCAGGCGGATTTGAACCCGCAACTCCAAAAAGTCTGGCCTGACCATAGACCACTAGGCTTTCAGGGCAGCTAAGCCAAAAAAATTGGGTTATCATGCACAATTGTCCATTCAGCAGATTGAGCGTTTGTAGTTGCCTCTCTCGTCCTGAACAGTGAGGTTTTGTCCTACTTCAAAGCCAAGGCAGGAATGCTTCATGCTCTTTGTGCCTCCACCACTCCAGTGCCGAATTCAGGTGCTCACCCATCACACACCTTACTGCAGAGTCCATATACACAATACTTCACACTGTGCAAGCATTGAATGCGGGGGCTGCATTGAAGAGGGCTACTTTCCTATACCACTCCAGCAGTCTGTCAGGGCCCAGTCAGGGTTAATGCCCAATGTCAATGCTTTTACACTTCTATGCTTTACTGCTTTTACACATTTTCACACTTCTACACTTCAATGCATTTGCACTGTCAGGGTCCAGTCAGGGTCCAGCTAAACCCAATGTCAACGCTTTTACACAAACAAACACAAACACAAACACATAAACACATCTGCCTGACCACTCACGCTGTGCAAGCAAGGACGCGGGGGCTGCGTTGGAGAGGGCCACCAAGCGAGGCAGAGCTGTGGTGCCAAGCATGGCAAGCCTAGCAGGCTCGCAGCCTTGCACCTGCGTGTGGTCGAGTATGAAGAGGGCATTAGAAGAGTACCCACACGATGCAAGTGCACAAGCACACGAACACATCTACCAAGCACATGCGCTCAAGCACATGAGCACATCCACTCGGCGCATGAGCTCAAGCTCATCCACCAAGCACATGCACACAAGCACATCCACCAAGCACATAAGGACATGCACACGAGCATATCCACTAAGCACATACGCTCAAGCGCATCCCCTAAGCATATGTGCTCAAGCACATGAGCACATCCACTATACACATGCACACAAGCACAACCAATTTGGACATGCACACAAGCACATGAGCACATCCACCTGACGCATGCGCTGAAGCACATCCACCATGCACATGCACACAAGCACATCCAATATGGACATGCACACAAGCACATGAGCACATCCACCTGACGCATGCGCTCAAGCACATCCACCATGCACATGCACACAAGCACATCCAATATGGACATGCACACAAGCACATGAGCACATCCACCTGACGCATGCGCTCAAGCACATACACCATGCACATGCCCACAGCCCACCAGCAAATATCTTTGTCAAATGTCCTGTGATACACTTGAGCACACCCACAACATAAGCACACCCACAAGCGACCTGTGCAGCAAGCATTCCATCAGACAGGCGCCGACATGCTGCAGCAATTTATGTGCACGAGGCACACACACACACACACACAGGTGCAAGGCTGTGTGAGCCTGCCAGGCTTGCCATGCTTGGCACACAAAGCATGAGCATTTACCACAGCAGAAAAGACCAACCCTACCACTGCCTTACCAGGATCTCATACACATGCACGGCGGCCAGCAACACTGCAGGGCTGATGTTGGGCTTCACCAGCAGGTCGTGAAGCAGCGGCAGCCCGCCACTGGCGATGAAGGCGGCCTGGAAACATAGCGTGCGTGTGCGTAATAATGAATGTGCGTGCGTGCGTGTCAATGTGTGCGTTCGTGTGCATGTATGTATAAGCACGCATTTAGGGAGCTGCGCAGCGCAAAAGCACACTCGCAGGTTGAATGTCTGCAGTAGAGCAGGATGCGCTTCAAAGCATTTGCACCGACTCAGTGCAAAGCACAACGCACAAAGTGATAGCACTGTGGCCACATGATAAAAGCCGAGCCACAAATGCAAAGCACACCACACAGAGTGAAATCACTGTGGCCACGTGATGGAAGATGGAATTGAGCCACCAACCTGATTGCCTTGGCTATCTTCTACTGTGGTTGCCAGCAGGTCCAGGGTTGACACAGTGACCTATGAGTACAGAGGCAGAAGTGTGCACTGATAAGGATCAGCGTGCATTGGGTGCGGGTGTGGGTGTGGTTGTGTGTGCGGGTACAGGCAAGCGTCTGCACTGATAAGGATCAGCGTGCATTGGGTGCGGGTGTGGGTGTGGGTGCAAGTGTGGGTACAGGCAAGCGTCTGCACTGATAAGGATCAGCGTGCATTGGGTCCGGGTGTGGGTGTGGGTGCGGGTGTGGGTACAGGCAAGCGTCTGCACTGATAAGGACCAGCGTGCATTGGGTGCGGGTGTGGGAGCAGGTGCGGGCGTGGGAGCAGGTGTGGGTGTGGGTGAGGGTGTGCGTGCGGGTGCGGGTGAAAGTACAGGTGTGGGGGTCATCAAGAACAATAGCTCAATGATCAATGTGCATTTTGATAAGGACATCAACTAGTGCCCGCATCATTTAGAGCCACACCAATTTTAGAGCCACACCAGTGACCTGCCTCGTACACAAACAAAGCATGCGCCAAAGGAGGAGCTATCAGGGACCCACCAACATGGTTTGCAAAACGCTTTGGGCGCATGCGATGCGCCAGGGTGGCAAATGCAAGAGCATCTATCCTCGATGCACAACGCACTTTCAAGTGGTTGGTAAAGGGATAAGCGCCGCCACAGGGAGAGCAAAGCAGGAACAGGTAGGTGCACACAGGGTTGCTCAGTTCAGTTTTCGAGCGACAAGTAATCGACGGAAGGTGTGACAGTCCCAAACAAACATATACACACACATCACATCAAGCATTAACTCCAATCCCACGCACCTGCTCTGCATCGTCCAGCACAGACACCTGGGCAGCATCTGGGCACGTGGCATGTTTAAGGGTCATGACCAAAGGGGCCAGCAGGCCGTGCTCACGTGCGATGAGCTTGTTGGCCTGGTTGCCTGTGAGTGTGTACATGTATGTATGTGCGTGTCTGTATGTGTGTGTGCATGTGTACGTGTATGTATGAGTGTGTCTGTCTGTGTGTGTACGTGGTTGGAGGTGAGGTTGCCCTCGGGCCTGAGCACAGCAAGCCTGTTTTCCTGATTGCCTATGCTTACATGAGTAATGGTATACAAAGAGTGATGCAACCAAAGAGTAATGGTAAACAAAGAGTGATGGTACCAAAGACAAAGATTTACAGATCAGGGCAAGCACAGAATGAAGGGCAAGAGTGCGAGCGAGGACGGACAGCGTTTGCATGATACTTGAAAACGCAAGCATGCACGCCTGGAGTATTGCAAGCTGGACAACCTCGTAGAAAACCTCAGTTTCAGTATTACATGCACCTCGCATTGCATTCTGCAGCAGGGGCCGCAGTAGAGGCAACCATTACGTGCCACACACACACACACGTCATGAGCCACACACATGAGCCACACATGAGCCACACAAGTGCATTCTGTATAACAAGAATAAATGGGAGTAATCGACAATCCAGCGTATCTAATCATGCGATTCACTAGCCAGTTACAGTGACGTGCAATCACGTTCCAGGTGACCTTAAAGCTCCTCACACAACCAGTGCAGTAGTGTGTCTGCTGCATTCCAGGTCCATACACGCCATGTGCACGCACCTGCAAGCACGTGCTGCAGGGAGCAGCAGATGCGAACCCGCAGCTGGAAAATGTCTGTCACCCTGTCCGATTGTGCCAAAGAGTCCATCAGGGCTGTTAGCAGGCCTAGGCCTCCCACCTTACGAACCGCATCCTGTGCGCAAGAATTGTACAGGCAGACATCTGTCACTCTGTCTGACTGTGAGCAGTCCCAGGGTTCTCCCACCTTCCAGGCCTTAGTACCTGTGAGCCTGTGAGGGAATTCACAATCATTTCTCACCTTTCAACTGCGTGCGCGCGTCATGCAGCATGACTCATGCTGCGTGAAGCGTGCATGCTGCGTGAAGCATACACATGAAGCGTACACATGAAGCGTACACATGAAGCGTGCATGCTGCGTGGAGCATACACACAAAGCGTACATGCTGCGTGAAGCGTGCATGCTGCGTGAAGCATACACATGAAGCGTAACATGAAGCGTTCATGCTGCGTGAAGCATACACATGAAGCGTACACATGAAGCGTACATGCTGCGTGAAGCGTGCATGTTGCATGAAGCATACACATGCTGCGTACACATGAAGCGTACACATGAAGCGTACATGCTGCGTGAAGCGTACACAACAGCCGTGCAGACGCCAGTTGCAATACACAAATCATGCAGAACAATGGTATACACATTGAGCATGAAGCATGCAAAACAATGGTACGGGCCTCTGTCACTTTGGCCGGTTGTGAGCACACCCAAGCCCCTTACCTTGCTGCCTATAAGCAACATATTACATATGGATGGGCCATAACAGTACGTTAATATGTTTACAAGCGACCGCGTATGTTCACATTTCCTTGCTCGAAACACCAACTTAATGACCACAGATACGCATATGGCCAACGCTACGTCTAAACCTAAATCATACACAAGCATGAGTCACACTTGTGTACTAAAACGGAGTCACAATGAGACACAGGCACACACACACAAACACAAACACACACGCAGCACGCATTCTTCACCACTGCACGCACACAGAAGCACGCAGCTACGTATCACCAAACACACACACCTTGTAAATCGGGCTGGTGTGTAAGACCAAGTTAAGCAATGTGAGGAGCGAGGAGGCCATCTTTGAAGGGTGCACCCCGCACAGCTCGTGGTGCAGCAGTAGGAACAGCGCGTACAGCCCGCCTGCTGCTGTGAACCTGGGCAAATAAAATACAAAGCACGGCTCTTGTGCGGCAACAGGAAAAGCATGTGCAGCCCCCCTGCTGTTCATGAGCTGCAAGGGTTTACTAGCAACACAGTCATTGATCCACAGAGTAGCGAACAGCTGCTGCTGCTGCTGCTGCTGCTGCTGCAAACCTGCAAAGCACAGCCGGGAGCCGCTGGTCCCCACACTTGGCACACTTGGCACACTTGGCACTAACAGGAGCAGCAACTAATACCTACTAAAGCAGCTAGTTCAAACAAGTTTGTGTCCCTTGTGACAGCGCGTGCCTCTTGCCTTGTGAGAGCGTGCGCACAATGTCGAGGCATGCTGTACGCGGGCGAACTAGTTGAATGCCACACAGTTGAGGCAAAGACCTAGCACACATGCCAGCACACGCATATGCTCACCTATGCACACTTCCATACACAAACACACAGACACATACACACACACAGACACATACACACACACACACACACACACCTGCCAGCAACCTCCTGGCTGGTGGTGCAGACTGCATTTCCGGCCCCTGTCCCTGGAGCTGCTGCACTGCCAGCACCCTGCTGCTGGGTGAAGCTACTCCCGCGACTCTTGACGTTGCCTGCATTCTGCTGCTGCTGCTGCTGCTGCTGCTGCTGCTGCTGAAGATGATGTAAGTTGCTGACGTTCCCGACAGTCTCGTTGGCTGCTGCATGGCTGTCGCTGCTGAAGTCTGCGCAGGTGAAATGGAAACGTGCAAACTGATTTGCGTGCGCAGCTTGCGTACCTGCCACTTATGGAGCGGACAGGCATGCAGCAGGCAAATAGGCATGCAGGATAATAAGTGAGCACCTCCATTTGTTCCACTTGGCTGCCAAAAGCCAGAGCACAAGCTTGCCGGACTGCTTCTTGTGGACTAGAAAGAAACAGACAAGGAATCGTGGGCTAGACAGAATATAGACAAATATCTGTACAGGATGACAGAGAAGCACACACACACATCCTCCACACAAGAGAGGTACAGGTCTAACCAGTGCAACCGAGTTCTTTCACCCTGGAAATAGTCTACTTGGCGACGGCATGCCATCATTTAAAGAGTTTTTTTGCTGAGGCAAGTACCTGGCAACGACATGAGGCGCAGCAGGGCTCTCAAACAAGCAGAGGGCGCACACACACACACACACACACACACACACACACACACACATACACATACACACATAGAAGTCATGCATGGCTATAATGAAAGTGCCTGCTTGCTGAGGCAAGTACCTGGCAACGACATGAGGCAAAACAAGGCTGGCTCTCAGATACGCAGAAGGCATCACATAGAAGTCACGCATGACAACTTTTTCCAAGTGCCTGCTTTCTCAGGCAAGTACCTGGCAACGACATGAGGCGCAGCAGGGCTCTCAGACACGCAGAAGGCACGCAGTAGTCGCACATGGCGTTGGGGGCATGTGATCCGTACATGCACCACGATTTGTTCACGGTCACACGCTGCCTTCCCACCAAATGCACCTACATGCACCAGCAGTGGTACGTGTGTGTGTGTTTGTGTGTGTGTGTGTGCGAGTGTGTGAGCATACACGATTTGTTCACGGTCACACGCTGCCTTCCCACCAAATGCACCTACGTGCACCAGCAGTGGTACGTGTGTGTGTGTTTGTGTGTGTGAGTGTGTGAGCATACACATGTGTGTGAGTGTGTGAGTGTGCGTGTGTTTGTCTGACTTGTTCACGGTCACACGCTGCCATCCCATTAAGTGCACCTACGTGCACCAGCAGTGGTACGTGTGTGTGTGTGTGTGTGTGTGAGCATATGCATGCATGCGTGTGTGAGTGTGTGTGTTTGTTTAACTTGATCACGATTAAACGCTGCCCTCCCACCAAATGTACCTACATACACCTGAGCAGCAATGGTACGTGTGTGTGTGTGTGTGTGTTTGTGTGCATACATGTGGGTGTGTCTAAGTTGTGCATATACATATGTGCATACGTGTGTAAATGTGTGTATTCATATGCCGCATGTGACACACACCGTGCACAATATCATTGGCATCATTTAGTGTATACCGTACAGAGAATTACTCATTCCGCAAAAAAATATATCTCGTTTTGAAATTCCGCACCCAATCCGCACCCCTTTCAATAATAATTATTATTATCCTATCCGCACAAATCCGCAGGGCCAAACAACCCCTGCATAAAAGTTCACTTTTGCAAAAGGTATTGACCACAGGGTTGGCTGTTGCCACCCTCTGCATGCAAACATGAGCCTGGCAGTTGGTACTACCCAAGCAAAAGTTGTCAAACTGCTCAAAAAACTGCAGTACTAGTTGCTTGTCAGAGCTCATTCCAAATTCTGGTTCCAACTCTGTGTTTGCGCGCGACTCGCACAACTTGTGCTCGCATCCCAATCATTTCACAATCTAGTCCATGCATATGCCCTCTCGCTCCCTCCTCATCCCCAATGCCCTGCCTCCCCCTCGCTCTCTTCCTTGCTCGCAGTGCTCTCCCCCTCTTCGCTCTTTTTCGCTCATGCCCCTAAAAATCTCTCAAAAATAAAAAAATTGTCACTAATCCGCACCCAATCCGCAGCCCCAAACATATTTTAAATTTCTGTCCGCAGTTAGCCGCACCCCTTAAATACATTATTTTTGCGACGTGATATATTCTCTGTACGGTAGTACGATTTAATGTGGGGAGTGACTTTTCACTGCCTGCGTAGTTTTCCTTATCCATAGCACGTTTTCTTCTGGTACACAAGTGCTTAGCATGTGTGCAGCATACATACTGAATCCATTAGCTTGTGCCTACTTGTTGATTGTACGATTAATATGTGGCATGCATGCATTGTATGATCATTCTCGTAGCATGCACATACACAAACACGCAGCACACATCACGTTACGTATTCACACAACAGAACTACCATATGCACCACTCCTGAACACACCTTGTATGCATCTGCTACCTCTGGTTCACATGCATACAACAAACTAGACAAATGCACAAACGCAAACTATTGGCCCTCACGCACCCGCTCCTTCACACGCTTTGACATCGCTCGCCCCTGGTACGCATATGCTGAGTGGGGGATGGGCAAGCGCTTAGTAGAGGCCCCGGAAATGTTGTGCTCTTCCAGTTGGCGCCGCACTGTCAGCGCATGCAGTGCGTCTGCAGACTCCTTTCATATGCACACGTTGCGATGAAACACAGAAGTGTGAGAGAGGGTGAGCTTTAATGGTCAGGTGTGAAGACAAAAGTGTGAGAGGGGGTGTGCTGTTAAGGTCAGGTGTTAAGACGCAGTACTTGGCCTGGTCATTACTGAAGCAAGAAGCAGCTAGACCATGTTAACAAGGAAAAAGACCGTGCTGGCTCAGCTTAAAATAGGCAGAAAAGAGAAACGTACATTGGCACCATTCCCAATGTACCCGTACATCAAGCATACCACCGCCCCTAATTAACGTTTTTTGGAGGAGGCGGTGAGGTAGTACTGTGAAAGCGGTGGTTAATGATATATTTATTGTAGGGGTGGCGGTTCAGGGACGGTAGTGTAAAATATTTACTTTAGAGCAGCGATGAGCGGTCAGGGAGCCCCCCCTGCTCCTGCGAGGTCGGCTTGCCTGCAAAGGAGCAGCAGGCAGCCGACCTCGTCCGCATGCAGCAGGCAAGAGCGGTCCGGGCTGAGCGAGAGGCAGAAGAGTGAAAAACAAGAGGCAGCCAAGCAGGCCTTGGTTGCAGAATTGTGTAGTTGGCATTGCATTCTGTGGTTGCTACAAATGAAGTTGAGACAGGGATGCAAGCATGCTCTCACACAGCAGCAATGCAGCAGCAGAAAGGATATGCACACACACGCGCGCACACACACACACTTACACACGCACATATATACACGCACCCACGCACGCTCTAGCTATAGCACCCAAGCAGAACGCAAAGCTAGCACACACAGCAGCAGCAGCAGCAGCAGCAGCAGCAGCAGTGACAGTAACAACAGCAAGCAAGGCTTCCATTTCTTCAGGTTTGTGGGAGGTGAAGGTGGCCACACGCAAGCCCAAGGCTGCAAAATCCTCTTTTAAAGGGGGTGGTTGCTGGATTAAAAATAAATATGTTTCTAGGGGTTGTGGTTGCGTTTTTTTGAGTAAAACATTTATGTTTCTGGGAAGTAGTGATGAGTACATGTACGTACGGTAGTTAAGGAAGAGGAGGCACTCATTTCCTGAACATCAACCCCAGCACAAAATATGTAAAGGCTTTGATTAATCTAAAAGGCTACAAGCTACAAGGCAGCTGTTTTTTTGTGCTTGACAAGGCTGTTTGCTAACATGCTCACTCAACTGAGCAAGCAACTCCTTGCCTGCTTGGGGCCAGCAGTGGGGTAACGCAAAGGTATTCAAAAGCAAAGCGCTCACGCAAAACCAGCCCTCAAATGTGTTAAACATGTACCTCCACAACCACGCCCTAAGCCAGCAGTGGGGTACTGTGAAGGTACTGGAATTGATGTGTTGAAAAAGCAACATGCTCCAATAATCGCAGGCCGCACCTGTAAAAAGTACGTCAGCTCCTCCACCACTCCCTGGGCCAGCAGCGAGGTGCTGTGAGGAGAGGACGCCAGGTGGCCCAGCGTGTTGGCTGCCTGCCACGCAAGCTCCATGTCCCCGGTAGCAACCAGCTGCAAAGATGGTGGTAGCTTTTATAAGTAA
>Ga0307942_1002757_pt1 | contig 14277 bp, 17 predicted proteins | sample OrgLakmetagen175_FD_201846 | JGI IMG/M metagenome (GOLD analysis project Ga0307942, IMG submission 201846) | Saline water microbial communities from Organic Lake, Antarctica - #175 | ecosystem: Environmental > Aquatic > Non-marine Saline and Alkaline > Saline | place: Antarctica: Organic Lake...
CTCTGGAAGGGGTGGAACTGTAACTGAGCCCTGCCTGAGACGCTGAGCTAACCAGGTGCATGTTTGGTTTTGTTGTGTGGGCTAGGTGCCGTGGTCTGGGTGGGGGGGCTAGTTGCTCTTGTGGCTTGTGTGGGGCGTTTTTGGTGGTGAGGGGTTCCTAGGTTAGCCGTTAGTAGCCGCCCGTCAACAGGGTTCTTCGGCCGTGTAAGCTTCTCTTTGCCGTGCTTCTATGCTTGCCGCTCTTGTCTCAACAACTGCAACTCTGTGCGTCTCCACCCCGTTTTCGTGTGTTTGGCGTCTCCTTCCATCCTCCTGGTTTTCTTCTGCGTCTTCCGTCCTGCGCTCCCTCAACTCAGTACTCTTCTTGGATCCTTTTCTTTTTCCTGGTTTCCTTTCCCTGGTTCTGGGTCTCCTTGAGCAGCTTCCTCTTGCTTTCTCCTCTGCTTGAGCCCTCCCTCTTCTTCTTTTTTTTTGTTGTCTGTCAGGTACCTGCTGGGGGCTGTAGCTGTAACACCACCAAAAAAAAATATATATATTTAATCAAAATTAAGTACTGTGTAGATACTTCCCCTATTCAACAAGCAGAAAAGGCACGGGAACAACACATGTTGCTGATGCCTCGTTTACTCGGACACCGCAAAACCCTTCACACCATCCTGCTAGGAGCAACAGGCACCATCTACAGCAGCCACACAAAGAACCCACTCACAGCCTCAGAGTTACTGGTCTAGCTGCATGCCACAGCAACCACAAAAAATAAGCTAAAATCTTATATGCCATCAGCTCTGCAAAAATCATGCAGATGTAGTGCGGTTATTATGATTACATTGATATTTATTTCTTGTCCATAGCCCATATGAAACCACATCTTCTCGAGTCTGAACAGCACTATCCTAATGGAGCCCCCCCTTACAAACAAAAGAAAGGAGTCATTCAACTAAACCAAAGAAGGGACGGTCCTTGGTGTCCACAAATTGCGGTAGTTGGAATTCGTCAGGACAATAGCTACCAGCAGAGAGTCCAAAGTTTAAGCTAAAGTTACAGCATAAAAAGTTTAGTGTTCTATTTCAGAAAATGCAAACTGCTGAGTACTCAGCAGCATGCAGAAGTACTCTAGTTCTTGAAGGCGAATGCAACCGAACGTCAGTTGGTACTCTCTTGCCACAGCTTGCGCTGTGTTAACCATCCTTTTTATGCTTATGCCTTAGATAGTTTGCAGCTTAGTTTTAAGCCCCTGCTCTTGCTGTTTTTGTTGGCAGGTATGGGTGTCAACGGCCCAGATGCTAATTTCTTGTTTCTCTTCTAGGAGGGCTCTTTTATCCAGTTCAGTATCTCCCTTGGTGTCGGCACAAGTGTAAAATCCCCCTCCAGCAGTTCGGTGGAAACGAGCCGGATTGGAATTTCAATAGCGTTTTGCTTTTGTGACCCTGTTAGGTGCAAAACACGAACAGGGCGCACTACTACACAGGCTCGACGAAACATCAAACCCAGTCCTCAAAAACATCTGAGAAATACTCTTACTTTGTGCAAGCCCCTGCCTCCATTGAAAGCACTTCCTTTTTGATTCTCCAGGTGGGATGTTGTGCGTCTCTGCATCCATTGGTCGGTGCAGTACACAAAACAACATCCGTCCCTAACCTCTTGTGTTCTTTTCGTCTTTTTATGCGTTCTTTTCTTATAAAGTGTTTAGTGAATTTCATCTGATCATTGTGGTGGCTTCTCTTTAGTTTAGACTAGGAGTTACCAGCAAGGCAGTTAGGATAATACCATGCTCTATTATTTCAATATGCTAGTAGAAACATTAAAGCAAAGCGACATTTTCTTATAACAATTACAACAAATAATCAAGTCGTGTGTTTTGGTACTACGCACTTGCTGTAAACATGTTTTGATATCATGCCTTGCTCACTAGATTACGGTGTTTTCATTATTCGAACCATCTTGCATAACGCCACATTTGCATCCTTGCTGCTCTGTCCGTGCCTGGACTTGAACTTGATTTCAAATTCAGCTTAGCGGTTGAAAAGAGTCATGATTGGACGCAGTGCGCATAAGCAAGTCACAGAGGCAGTGTGACTCGTCGGAATTGATGCCAATTGGCGCCACTTGTATACCCTCAAATTAAAATACAAGCACTGGAAGTTGCGCTTGCCCTTCAAATGAAATAATATGTCGACATGCATGATGTCCTAGGTAATTTCTCAGCAACAACCGGCAACACAAGCCTTTCAAATACATTTCTACTCAAGTTTTTATAATTCCATGTAACCGCATTCTGCAATAGAATCACAGGTAACAAGTACACAGTCTTAATGCACGTTATCATGCTGCAGATGCCAACAAAACAGGCACTTTTGCTATTTCATGCAGTGACAAATTCATGGAGGCTGAAGCTGTGTGCTTAATTGTCAGTATCTGCACAATTACTTTCTTTAACTCAGAAAGAAAGGAAAGAAAAACTATGCAGGCAGCAAAACACTCCATGCATCAATTAAGAAAAAGGAGACACATTGGCCCGAAGTGCCGTGAGTCTTCCCCACCAAACTCAAATTTGCAACACGTAACCAAATCAAATTGTAGACTGTGCAACATAGGGATGCACCTCAAGAAACACTTGATGCTTAAGTTCTCAGCAAAAACGTGCATGTACCTAATTATGAATCCCATATTCCCATTTTATCAGGGCCACGGCTTTGATGGGCCAGGCAAGAACTACAAATTAGAAATCAGCATTTAGCTAGATCTCAAATATGCAGGAACAGCGGGCTTGCCATCAATCTACCTGCCCTAATAGCATAGCTTCTGGGCAGTGTTTCTGAGCAAGCTCTGGGCTTTGCACATACCCTGTGTGTTGTGGTTGTACACTTTAGATATTACTGGCTTAAAGTATTGTTATGCTCTATAGGAAAGTAACACTTTGTCTATCAAGTAGACCAAAAGAAGTTTACTCATGCACTTTTTGCTGAATGTTAAGCAAAATATGACATTTGTAGAGCCCTCGAAAGGTAAGCCCAGGCAAGATGTGTGTTGGTATCTGCTTTGCCTAAATAAAACAAGCAAAATAGCAGGCATCCTATACTAGCCGGAGCCCTACATAATTCACGGCGATTACGCACAATGTAAATTAGCTCACTATACCCTTTTAGCAAATGTGCCAGATCCCTAACAAACTCCTGACCGAACGGACAGAAAAGAACATTGAGGTACGGCATACAGCATCTCACCTGATTTCCAAACAGTTCGTCCATATCCTCAATCAAGATGAAAAGCATGGCATCTTCTTGGTCAGAGGCATCAGAACCAGGTCCTAGAGGTATGTGTTGCAGTAAAGATATATGAACTTGCTTTCCTCAAAGCCTGCTAATGTGAGGCCAGTTTCTCGGTCAAGCTTGCATGCAAAAATAAACGCATTTCCTTGTCATAAATGCATAAAATGTACTTCCCGGGACCAGAGGGACGTGCAGGTGAGGTAGAAGTGGCTGCAGAGGACCTGGAAGCAGGATCAAGAACAAGCACGCATTCAGATCTGCCAAGCTGAGCCGATAAGTAGGTAAGCAGGTCAGCAGCCTAATGCTCTTATGAAATTAGAAACAAATTTCTGGTATTTCCCCCAAATATCTTTGGTTTCCCCAAATATCTTTGGTTTATTTGTTGCCGGGGAGTAATGAACGTGTTGACATGGTAGAAGGGGAAACATGATTAACACGTGTTTACATAAGTGTGCAAGTTAAAAGAAAGGAGGTCAATAGTTGCAAGGAGAAAGGAAAAAGTTAACATGCAATCCACAATTGAAAAGTGAAACACTATTCCCTGTACTGCAACAACTAGCTTTTGTATGTGGCGTTGAACTAATAAGGAGCTTTTTAATTTGCTTTGAAACTATATAGCAAGAAAGGTCAAAATTTTGAGCAAATCTAGAGGTAAATTTTAAATGAAAACGAATTATATCGTAGAAATTCTTAACTCAATAGACATCTAAATTTCATTTCAGGCAGTAAAACCTCTGCCTTTTAAAATATCGTGTGAGGGGTAGGTATTCAGTCAACGAATGCAAGTATTTCATCACTGATGGACCCTTTTGCATTAAATCGCTAGCGCCTGATATATTAGTACTTGATCCTGGACTATCTAGCGGTTTACAAGCCATAATAGGTACATATACGTGACCAATGCCCTATTTTGAAACCACTCACAGGGATCACCCAAATAAATGCCATTCTTACCTGGATTGAGCGTTCGCAGCGGCCTCAAGCACATACCCAAGATCCGCAGAAAGAGGACCAAAGTGTGACGAATAGGTTGCTGCAACGAGCACGGGGCTGATCACAAGGGAGAAAAGGATATGCTGATTGGGCAAGTAATAGATTCAGTAACAAGGCAAAAATGATGCTTCAAAAACAGGCCACTAAGTGCTCTAATAGTCCTAATCTAATAATTAAGTTGCATGAGTATTGCCATGTAGATTACTTTCCATTCTGGCGTTTAATCTAAGCTGCACTGTTTTATTTCATCACCTGGATTCGTAGATATGCATCCGCCTTGAGGCTGCAATGAGACCAGCACTTGCATTGAGGCCATCTATTGGGGCTTTGGCAGTGGACAGGATCGAAGGAGATTGGGTAGAGAGCAAGGAAATCACCAGGTTGCAAGCGGATGTGGCACTCCTGCAATGGCAAAGGTTAACAGCAAAGGGGGAGTTCTGGTTGTATGCATTTTCATCTTTGAAACCATTCCTCCTCTATGTACCTGAACACAGAGCTGCCTGTGAAGGGCAGAGCTGAGACTGGGAAGTCTGTAGTTGTGGAAATGTCTTTTTCTGCTGGGCTATTCTCCTGGGCTTCCGCATTGGCAAGGCTGAAGACCTGTAGGCCTTGAGGTGGAGGTGCTGGTGTCACTGGGAGGCGCTGCTGCTGCTGCTGCTGCTGAATTTTCACAGAGCAAAAGCTGCGTGCCTGCTCCAAAGCCGCATTGAGCTCCTCAAGATCTCTGGAGATTACAGGGTGCACCAGGCTGCTTTGCCTGCTGCTTGGAATACCAGAATTGTGACCCTCTGGAGGTATGTGGGGCCTTTGAACGGAGGGATGAGTGGTGCTGTGCAAGCTGTGCAAGGACAAAAGTAAGGTCAATGAGAAAGCTGGTGATTCGTGACTGTTGAGAAGGAAATTGTTTTTGTAAGCAATGATCTATATTTAACCCTTGTGTTGCTCTTGCCATAAAGGGGGTTGCAAAACAGACGTCCATGAAGTGATACAAACTCTTTTAGTAGCACGGACATGCAGTCAACACAACACGATAGGATTGGAAGGCTTCCTTGGCCTTGTCCGAAGTTGCAGCGCTGACATATGGCTACCAGGCAAAAATGGGCAAAAACATGCCAACTGACCAAAACACCAGGAAAAACGCCCACCAGAAGTCTCGGGTGGGACTGGCTGGTAGGAACAGGCTTCCAGATATGGAAGTATAAGGAAATTGAAGCATGCTGAACATAGATCGGGCACTGTACATGCTTGCATCCTTGCTTGCTGCATCGAACACTGTCTGAGGTTGCTGTGTTTTCAGCCTCAAAAGCGCAGACAGCCTACTGCTCCCCGACGTCCCACTCAGGCCCTCTTGCTCCTTCAGTATCTCCTCCAGTCTGCAAACATGAAAAACACACATTTCTAGCCTGAAACCCAGGCAAGCAACATGGACGCTCATTGGTGTCTGCACTTGCTTACGTGTCTGCTATTCTGTAAGGCTAGCTGCAGTCCTGGCAAAAACAACACATATAAAAGCACGAAAGCTGCTCAAACTGCATGCACTACTTAATTACTTGCACAACACTTCAACACGCTCCCTCACCTGCAGGTTCCGTCCCTGGGTTGCATTGGGCTTGGGCACCTTTCAAGTCTGCTCAGGCTAACGATAGGTTCACTGTTCCACCTCCTCAGCCTCGTTCCCTGGCCATCCTTGCTGTCGCTGTCAGAAGAGTTAGAGCCGTTGTCACATTCACCACTGCCCTGGTTGTGCCCCCCTTTGTTGCTTTCACTGTTCTCTTCCCTGGCTGACATCTCACAGATCATCGCTCCAAAAAGGTCCTCTAGCTCAGAGCCAACAGCCGTAGGGAGCACCTGAGAGTAAAATTGTGCATTGAGCAATGCCTTATGAATATGAACGATCAGCTCACGGCTCGCTGGAAACATCTATTGATTTTAACCTGAACCCTCTCTTGTGCAATTTAAAAAACCCGAGTTTTGCGCATTTACGTGGCTGATTAATGAGGCAAATACAGGATGTAGCCCTTGTCTTCACCGCTTCAACGGCTGTACTAATAAACAGCATATGAGCATCGGCACAAAGAATCCATCAACCTCCTATTGCAGAACATCAGTTGCCAGAAAGAAGCACTCGCTCTAAACTCCATATTTTAAAAGGCATTAAGGAATGGGTATCTAATCCGCTGATCTGAATCCAACAATTACGTGCTTTGTTCCCTCCTATTTCCAGACAAAAAACGTTAACTTACAAGCACAGGCAGAGACGCAAAAACTGTCAGCTGGGGAGGGTCTGATATCAGCCCAATAAGGAGGTACACGTAGACTACACCAATGCACAGCTCATTTGAAGGAAGGCTAATCCTGCACAAAGTTTTTAGGTTACTTGATGTGTCAGCAAGTATCAATTTCAGGTCCTGCAGGTACAACCAGCGCAGAAAACCTTAATTCGTGACTTAATACATGCCGCCAAGTCTTGTGGCAAAGGAAGACTGTTTGACTTTTGACGACGAACGGGTCTGGAAAAACGACTTGATGGCTCTTTAAACTGCTTAACATAACATTATCTGCTTCTAATTATGCACCCTCCCAGTCCAATGACTGTTACTTGCACATCAAATTATATGAGACACTCACCACACACATCTGGCGGATGATGAAAGGACTAGCTCGGTGTTCAACAAAATCTTTCCAGTTTGCACGGCAACAACTCTGCAACAACAGGGCAGGGGCAAGGTGGAGGGGAGAAAAGCAGAAGCGCACACTCGCTAAATGCAGCTGCTTCCTAAAGCAGCCTTATCCAAGGCCAAAAACAAACAGGCAGAGGGTTTTGTCGGGTCTGACTACCTACAAACACAAGCCAGCAAGGTGGTTCTGCAGAGGACGCAACCCTTTACTTGGAAAACAACAAAACAAATCCATCCCCAAAGTTCACAACACGGGTAGCTCTTGCAATGCCTGAGAGGTACTGGCTGCTCTTGAGAGAAGCTTTGTCCCCTTTCCCTCCCTTCTGCTAGATCTTGAATGCGTTGCATAGTTTCTGGAAGCTTGATTTCCAGCGGTGTGCGAGGGCCTGTAGATGTGTGCTCCCACAGTTGTCCGTGTGCAATGACAGGCGGGAGAGGAAAACAGCCTGCAACAACATGGGTGCGTGAATGAAAGCATGGGACTCGGGAGTATGACTGCAAGATAGAGATACGGGTACACAACATCAGAACAAAAACGTTCAAAAGCTGATCTTGCACTCATCATTGGCCCAGCAGCAAAGTTGCCTGATCGGAGTCCTTTGCTCCAGGAGTTGCGAGGGCGGCGGCGTTTCTGTAGCACACAATTGGGTTTATGTGATAGGCTTGTAAGCGCAGTATCGCCATCTGTAGCATGCGTCAGCCTTGGCTAATGGTGCTTTTTTACCAAACCAAACCTGCAGTTGGAAGCGAGAGTGATCGCGGTGTCACTTGAGACATCTTCTTACTACACAAAATTTGTAAATCTTAACAATCGTAATCTTGCCTTTTTAGCCGGAATTCCGTCTTCTGCACGGCTTAATTTTTCTCAACAAGAACGGGGGAAGGCGGGTTTCCGGTAAAAAGAGTGAATTGTTTACGCGGCTTCGGGTAGCTTGCCCGCCGGGGAAGCATCTGGAACCCGGATATTAATTTTCGAGAAGTGACGCTGTTATTCAACTGCTGGCCATTAAAACTACAGTTGGTGTGTAAGTAAGCAAGGTGTGCATCAGTTTTGGAACTGAGGCTTTCTCAGTGTGTGTGTGTGTGTTAAGTTATAAGGGACAAACTCCCAGTTTCCACTCAGGCAAACTGACAACTGGGATGTTACATCGGGAAAAGGGTTATCGATTGGATGCCAACTCTCTATATTACTGGGTACATATACCTACAAATCATGGGATACTCTTCCGTTTCCCTCCCTAGGCCCTCAAAACTGCCAACTTCGCCAACTTCACCAACTAAGGTGGTGAAGTTGCAACTGGAAACTCCCTGTTTCCAAACTGACAACTGGGATACTTCTTCCGTTTCCCTCCCTAGGCCCTCAAAACTGCCAACTTCGCCAACTTTGCCAACTTCACCAACTGAGGTGGTGAAGCTGCAGCAACTGGCAGCTTTCAGTTTCCAAACTGACAACTGGGATACTTCTTCCATTTCCCTCCCTACCGCCTCAAAACTTCCAACTTCGCCAACTTTTCAAGGTTTTACAAGGTACAAGGTTTACAAAGAAAGGCCTTCAGTCAAAAAGTGCGACTGCTAGCCTGCTCATAAAACGCAATTAGTTCATGGAGAAAAAATAAAGCTTGTTATTGTTCTGGCTCAAGAAAGTAAACACATCGTGAGCTCCTGTTGGGGGGAACAGAGGTGCATACTTCCTGCGGAGAGAAATCATGTGGGGATTGGCGCAGTGGAAAAGAACATGCTGCTCATCTTGGATATCATCAGCATCACACAGGTCATAGGTGGGGAAATTGATTCCAGTCGCTGTCTCAAAACGTAGGGTATGAATACGAAGTCTAAAACGAGCTGTACTACGGGTGACATCACGAGGCAGGTAGAGAAACATGTATTTGGAAGGATGTAAGGTGAATGAGTGACCAGGGCCCTTTTGGTAGGAAGAGCACAGCATGGGTGACTAATTGAGTGTTTGCTGTTGTGTTCTCTCAGATGAATTTTAGAATAAATTGTCCAGTACTCCAAGTGTCTCTCCCTGAGGTCTACCACAAAACGGCCGAGATCAATGGGTTTACAGTGTTGCAGCTTCTGTTCGAAGATATACGATTGTGTCAGAACATCCATGGCAGAATGTCAGAACATCCATGGCAGAATGTCAGTGCCTTCAGCAGAAAAGCCGTTTTCTCACAGATTTCAATGATGTAAAAGCACACATGCACGTCCAGTAGTACAGACTAGCGCTTAATAATACTGATGAAGGGCTGGCTCACAAAACAGAGGACGTGGTATGTGCATACTCCGAGACAGTGCTTTCCTCCCTGTGAAAAATGTTAAAAACGAACATCACTTACTTGGCGGGAAGGCAGATATAAAAATCAAACTACACTGTTTCAATTAAACAAGTGTTGCAAGCTAATCTGCTCTTACAAATATTCGCTCTTTATACACGTACTTACGGTTTTAGCCAGGGAAGTGTTGGTTCAGAGTTAATCTAGCAACAGGGCCCGCAGCAAAAGAGTGATGAACCAGACCATGTTTGATGTTCCAGACCCTCTCGTAGTGCATGTGCTGCTCCTCACACATGGCTTTATGTATACAATACTTGCCTCCCGCATCCTGGTACCTTAAGTGTGACAGTCCATGTTTTTATGCGCCCGAAACACCATACACACGCTCCTCATTATGATGTGGGCTACTGGCTTCACATCAAAAGCCTAGAAAACCAGTAACACCGTCTTTATCGATAAGATCAAAGGAGATGAAACTGAGGTGTCCTCATATCGCCCGATTGGCCTTGCAAATACTCTTTACAAGCTTTGGACTCGCCTCATTACTAATACTCTGTACGAGTATGCAGAGACACATTCCATGCTCAGCACCACACTAGCTGGATTTTGCAAACACAAAGATACCAACCACCAACTCCAAAACGTAATTATGGCACTTGAAGATGCCAAACCCTTGCGCAAAGACATCTATGCCCTGATTGTTGACTTTGCCTCAGCCTTTAACACCACTGACCATGACTGTATGCTTTGGATCATGTATGGTCTTGGCTTTCCTACTGATGCCAAAGATGCTGTCAGAAATCTCTATGAACATGCCACTACTCAAGTAAATCTCCATTCCGGGGTATGCACAAACAAAATACTAATAGACGGGTTTTATACAAGGGGACACTCTCTCCCTTTTCTCTTCCTACTCTATATGGAGCCCCTTCTAATCTTGAAGATGGTTACACGCAGGAGGAAGGGGTTACACACATACCTGTGTCCCAAAAGAAAACACGCTTCAAACTAACCTAGCCAACAACACAAGTAGTGCCACTTTTGCAGATGACCTCCTCTACCCCACTGGCAATCTGCACAATCTCAAAGTGCAAGCTAGTAAACTCACACTCTACTTAAATGGGCCGCAATGATTATTTCTGGCAGCAAAACAAGGTCACAGGTAGCTTGAATGCGCCTCCTCTCAAAGGCAACAATGGTTCAACACCTACTGAAGGCCTCGAACATCAACTCAATAACAAAAATAATGGTCCAAAACCAGCCAACGAAATATTTTTCACCCTGACCCAGCTCACCTTTTCTCTACCTAGGAGTCACTCTCACCATGGACCTTAACTGTTAACACCAACACAGGCGCATGGACGAAAACCTAAAACAAAAGCTCGATGCCCGTGAAGGAATCTATGCCTCACCATGGCAAACACTCAACATAATACTATTATCCCCAGTTTGGCTTATGCCTTTGCCGTTACACCATGCTCATACCAGACCTAGACAAGTGGAATGCAATGATTGGAAGGGTGATAAAAGCAAGCACAACCTCTGGCGTAGCACCGTGCTACTAGTGAATCTAACGGCCATGATCCGTGAAGATGTACATAACTTTTGGGTTGGACGCCCCCTTTATTTACGTAGAATATCACAGGCGCTCGGCAGTGCGTGGCACATGTAGCTAGCCTGGCATATGTAGAAGCCGGTTTCAGGCCAAGCCTGCAACCCTCTTGATCCCCATTGATTTTTCCCTTCCTTTTCGCGGTGGAGGGGCTTTACGGTACTCGGTACCAAAGTGGCTCCTTTTCCTTAATTAATGTTGGGAGTGGCTTTCACCGCCTGCATAGTTTTTTCTATTTTCCTTTTTTGGGCGTAGCCCCCCTCGTGGGGGCGTGAGCCCCTAGCGTTTCTCCTTCCCACTTAACACAGGCCTCCCCAGGCCCACCTAGCCCACCCCTGGGCTGAAACTTGACGTGGGATTGTAACTGAAACCGCCGTGTCAGATGAATTCTGAAACTTTGGGGTGCGGTGTGTGTGAAGATGTAGAGACAAGTTTTGTTTTTGGGGGGCAGACCTCCTCCCCAGGCCCATCCACGGCACCTCCCGATCTGAGACTCAATAAATGCTCCTAGACAATTTTTCTACCCGGGCATACGAATTCTGGGAGCCTTGGGTACCGCGTGTAAAGTTTTGGAGCAAACTTTTTATGTTTGGAAGCCCCAGGAAGCTGTCCAGGATTCCTCAGCCAGGCCCCCGGACCACTTCATGCTGGTGCATTATTCGTCAACAAACTTCCCTGGCTGCAGAGCCCTCGGTTGTGTTACGGCTGCAAAGTTCACGGTTGACCATGCAAGCAGAACCAAGTAATACTTATTTCGTTGGGCTATATAATTTCAGTTTTGTCAGATGTAATGACGCGCGGAGGTTTGCTTGACGGACCCTTTGGCGTGGCCGGACTGCTCGCGAAAAATGGAGCGCACAGTGCAGGTGCTTGCTGTGCACTGTGTGTTGAAGCAGAGTTCAGACATCGTGGCCAGCCCGGGCACCATAATCGCACCTGCCCTCTCACTGCATCATCTGTGGGACAGCAAGGCACACACAGAATGCGAATTCTCACAGGTACAAACACGTACACATGCACACGCACGAACACACAGACACACATATTCACACACACACACACGCACACACACTCAAAAGCATGCATGCATGCACACGCACACGTATTGGGCTTCGCCAATTTGCAGCGTCGCTCGCGAGGCTCCCTCAATTGTCAGAAATCAACTTCAATGTCGTTAAATACCTTGTTGGATACCTTGTGTTCAAGCCAAGATGAAAGAATTTCGTCACATTACTAAGAAATAAAAGGTGTCATGTCTGCCCGCCAGCATCACCGGGAGGCACCAAGCAACAAGGGGATCTCCGTTTACTAGTGGCAATAGCAGTCAGTCAGTTTCATATGAAATGGTTTTGCCTAACAGTGCGCGCACCAGCTTTAGTACCAGCACAATTCTACCATCATCAACTTTTAGAAACTCCAACAGAACTCAGCAGTGTGAACTGGGATCAATCCAACGACAAACACATTGAGCAAAGCTCCTCATAGACGTTTGACCAATGTTCTACAACTGAGACAACACCGCAGTATTACCCAGCAAGCAGAAGAAAAAGTAAACATGAAACGCTAAGTCCGCAGCATCCGTTCCCTGCACAATTTGCAGGTAGATAAGCGGCTCTTTCGGTTCAAAAAAAGGGTTGGGTTATTCATTAAAGCCATCACTCACTTTGTTACCTATTAGCTACTACTAGGTGCACGGGCGAGCATGCCTTGGAGCAACACCGGTTTCTTCACAAAAAGCTGGCGTGTGGGGTCGCCCATGGCACACTCCATCACCATGAACCTGTGGGTGTGTCATGAGAAGGGTTTACAAAGCGTATACAAAGGGGGCAACCGGCAGCCACATATGTTGGGCTGATAGGCATTGCTGGATCAGCCAGCGTACAGTTAACAAAAGGTTGTGTGTCATTAGAAAAAACTAAGTATGAGAAAAGTGCAAAGGCTAGGTACGTCATTGCAATTAAGACGACACCACACATCAAGCTTTGTCTCCAAGCACGTACAAACATAGTAGCGCACTATGTAGAGTGTGGCTGAGCGTGTGCTCTGTTAATGGCTGAATCAAAAAGGGAGACAGCCTGGCCTTGCACGCAAGCGTGGCTTTTAAGAAGCTTATTTGTTAGCATATTAGTAGTCAGGCTGTCTGAACTGTTCAAGACAATTCACTTTAAGGCAGCACATTAAAATACCACAAGACGTCATATGCATACGTCAACATTTGTCATATCAGAACATCATATCCACGTTTTTGTTATGGAACCGGATACAGGCTTGAGCTACCTAGCACTTGTCATCACAGCATTCTTATCCAAAGGAAGAGTAAAGCTCAAACCACTACATACACCCTTCCTGCACCCTCAACCCTCAGCTTGTTATCACAGCATTCTTATCAAAGGGAAAAGTGAAGCTCAAACCACTACTTACACCCTTCCTGCACCTTCAGCCCGCGCCCATTTAAGGTTTACAAGAAGAAGGCTTTCAATCAAGAAGTACGACTGCTCGCCTGTTCACAAAGTAAAATAAGTTGATGAATGAAGAATTAACGCCCGCACCTATTCAAGACTGTGCTGCTCTCACGAGCGCTGTCGATGTCAACTCCAACAGCCTCAAGCACAACACAAACGTCACGTCCATGGGCACGTAGGTGCCGCCTACCGAGTGCCACAGCCTATGTGTGTTTTGTGTGTGTGTATGTGCGTGTGTGTGTGTGTGTGTGCGTGTGTGTGTGCGTGTGTGTGCGTGTATGTATGTGTGTTTTGTGCGTGTTGCGTATGAATGGGTAATTGCAATATTTAGTTCTAACATCCTTAAAGCTCTTGTGTCTTTTTACACCATGCTGCTCATAACGATATAACAATAACACTAAATAACAATGCATGTTCAGGTTCACGGTGCGCAGCTGGGTTCACACAGGGAACCCAATTAATTACGTGCAGCCTTGCGTACATACATCTCTGTCGTGCGCAGATTAACGTCTTTATGTCTTAATGCACACCTGCACAACAATCAAATCAGTCAGCGACGCAATCTGCCTTGCTCTTTAAAGTGTCTAGGTAAATCGTGTGACGTGACCAAAAGAGAGGCGCTTTGGAGCGTGCTCGTGTATATAAGAATTGTGAGCGGGTGTGCGTGCTTACGTGAGGGGGTGTGCGTGCTTATGAGAGCGGGTGTGCGTGCTTACGTGAGCGGGTGTGCGTGCTTACATGAGCGGGTGTGCGTGCTTACGTGAGCGGGTGTGCATGCTTACGTGAGCGGGTGTGCATGCTTACATGAGCGGGTGTGCGTGCTTATGTGAGCGGGTGTGCGTGCTTACATGAGCGGGTGTGCGTGCTTACATGAGCGGGTGTGCATGCTTACATGAGCGGGTGTGCATGCTTACGTGAGCGGGTGTGCATGCTTACGTGAGTGGGTGTGCGTGCTTACGTGAGCGGGTGTGCGTGCTTACGTGA
>Ga0307942_1002761_pt1 | contig 14269 bp, 8 predicted proteins | sample OrgLakmetagen175_FD_201846 | JGI IMG/M metagenome (GOLD analysis project Ga0307942, IMG submission 201846) | Saline water microbial communities from Organic Lake, Antarctica - #175 | ecosystem: Environmental > Aquatic > Non-marine Saline and Alkaline > Saline | place: Antarctica: Organic Lake...
CAGAACAATAGACTTTTTCTTTTTCTTTCTGAGCTTAGGGATTTATTTGTGGCTGGCCGAGACCAGTCAGCAGCCGATCAGCCAAACTACCTGGCTGAAGGTCACCCCCCATTGTAACCATTGTAATCATTGTAATATTTATGATTTTATCTCAAGATGGTGATTCACGCCAACACTAAAAGGCACCCAGCTTGAACATATGGCCAATTGGCCAAAGTGTAAGATGCGGTTAGCCCTTTTTATTTTCTTGTACAAGAAGAGAAAGGAAAAGAACGCAGACAGTGTGCACCCCACCGGTGGATTAGGTAGCCAAGGCTGTTTCGTGTCCATTTCATTATAGTCATTTTGAATTCTTGGTTTCACACTGCCTGCAAATCAAACCTACTACTAGAGTGCACTATCTAAGGAATGCTTGAAAGGCTCAATGTTAGATGTACGGTAAGGCAAAACAGGTTGGGCCTTATTGGCGCTTTGGGTGAGCATGAAAAACAAAACTCAATCAGGAATCAGAATGCAATTACTAAGACCCTAGGCTAGGAGTCCTTGCGCTGACCAGAGCCCTACAAAGGGAATTATACAAATGTTTGTACAGTACGTTTATGTACATGGAGAGTGCCCGCGAACCATCATCAAACTTGTTTTAAGTCATACTTAGATCCCCTAAATGTTGCAACCTCTCTCGCGCTCTTGTCTAATGAAGCTACCACCCACAAACAGGCCCCGGAATAGGCCACGGGTGCTAAAGGAATCCACAGAAGGTCCCACCTGTGTGTGTATGTGCGTGTGTGTGTGTGAATGTGTGTGCGTGTGTGTGTGTGTGTGTGCATGCTTGTGGGTGAGTGTGCATGTGCACAATTAAACAGCGCATAGCTTACTATCTGCTTCAGGTGGACAACGATGCAGCTATTGCCTGGAAGTCAAAACGAGGACATTACAAATGAGAGTGAGATAAAAACGCCAGTAAGCAAACACTTGTGGCATAGATATGGCAATAAATTTGGATGGCGAGGGCTCGGAAGATGAGGAAATATTTTATTAGTGTGGTATACCCCTAGCATTCGACAACAGGTTGGATATGTGAGGTTAGCTAAAAACATTCAAGAATGAAAAATTTATATGAAGACCATACATAACACATATCCGATACATATGTGGCATTTTTGGTAGGAGAGTTGCTGTATTATTATGCATGGAATTATGATTTGCTGTATTATTATGCATGGAAATATAGTAATACCCGTAGTGCTGTGCAAGTCTCTGCCTCACAACCAACCGATCCCCATTTGAAACACCCTACCCTCTCAGTATTCTTCAGGTGAGTTGTTGTTGGCTCTCCATCAATCAAGCAGTGCAAGACACAAAACACCATCCTTTCTTGGAAATCCATGCCGGTAGCGTGTAAACTGCAGAGTACTCTGCAGCTTGCTGGATGGTTGGCCATGTGTAAATCCCCCTCCAACATTCGGTGGAGCCGAACTAGAACACAACTATCTGAGTTGTTCTTTATTTCGTAATGAGCATGAACGTGAGAGCAGCTCACCTGGGGCTGATTGCCCACCCGAATTTCTGCACCATGCTGTAATGCGCCCATAGCCAGAAGCAGCAGCACACCACACTCCCCCCGAGCCCTCCCCTTAGCTGCACACGTTGCTGCACAGTGGGGGGCACGCACCCTCTATCTCTATGGCCTGCGTGCGTGCATGCGTGCGTGTGTTTGTGTGTATCCGTGTGAGTGTCCGTGTGTGTATGCGCACGTGTGTGCACGGTGGGGGGCATGCACTCTCTATCTCTATGGCCTGCGTGCGTGCATGCGTGCGTGTGTTTGTGTGTATCCGTGTGAGTGTCCGTGTGTGTATGCGCGCGTGTGTGTTCACGGTGGGGGGCATGCACCCTCTATCTCTATGGCCTGCGTGCGTGCATGCGTGCGTGTGTTTGTGTGTATCCGTGTGAGTGTTCGTGTGTATATGCGCGTGTGTGTGTATGTATTTGTACCCGTGTGTGTACGTAAATGTGTATGTGTGTGTTGTAGGCAAGTATAAGCAAGTAAAGGCAAGTGTAGGCAAGTATAGGCAAGTATAGGCAAGCATAAGCAACGCAAGGCAAGTATAAGCAAGTATATAGGCAACTATAGGCAAGTATAAGCAACGCAAGGCAAGTATAAGCAACGCGAGGCAAATATAAGCAAGTATAGGCAAGTATAGGCAAGTATATGCAAGTATATGCAAGTATAAGCAAGCATATGCAAGTATAAGCAACGCGAGGCAAGTATAAGCAAGTATAGGCAAGTATAGGCAGCGCGACATCTTTATGAGTAGCCATAGCGTACATTCTATGACAATATGGGCTTTAGCTTGAACTAACTGAGTTGTGGACACTTCCCCTGGCTTATACCTTCATTCACATGATTCTGATCAACCCAAGCACATGATAAAAAACATACACCCCATTTCACTGCACGCTTGCTTACTCGGCCAGAAACAAAAGGGCTAAATTTGACCCACGCAATGCAGTTTGTCCATCAATATGCCCATCAATATGCCCATCAATATGCCCATCAATATGTCCATCAATATGCCCATCAATAAAGGAAATTGAGCCACCCTTGCAACATGATTCTAGGTGCAGTTCAATCTTGTTACAAAATAATAACAAGGAAAGACCATTGCCATGCGTGCGCACACACCCAAAAAAAGGTCAATGTCGACGCACGTTCTGTGACATGACCATGCAGCGCGCAAAGGCGTCAGGCTCACCTTTAGGTGGCAGTGTTTGTAGCATGCCTGTTGACGTGCAGGCAAGCGCTAGGGCCTGGATTGCCAGGGCTGCAAACACCTGTTTGTGTGTGCGTGTTTGTGTTTGTGTGGTATGTGTGAAAGAGTGTTTGTGTATGTGTGTGTGTGTGCGCGCGTGTGTGTGCACGCGAAAATGTGTATAACTGCACAAGTCGAACGTCAGTGTGCTTGGTCTTAATATTCTATGTGTAAAAATCATTGCAATCACAGCCTTGACCGCTCATGTCTGTGCTCATTATATGGTGGTGTATGCATATCAGGGTCGTTGCAAGCACAGCCTGGACTGCTTGTTTATGAGTAACGATGGTGCTTGCACATCAGGGCCATTGCAAGCATGCACTGCCTGTACTGCTTGTATATCCGCTCAACTACGTTAATTCCGCAACAAAGCAACAATAAAAAAAATCGAATGGCTGAGACGGCCCTGAACCGTGCAACCGTGCAACCCTGCAACCGTGCGTATCTGCTTGTAGCACGATAGCTTGAGAAGAGTGAAACAGAGTCCCATTCATATAGACCTTTATAATCAGGGCTATGCAATGACGGTGCGACGGTGAGGTCCGTCAAAATACGGTCTGACGGTGGATGCCGTAAATGACGGTATCAGACCGCCAATTCGGAATTTAGGGACCATCCGGACGGTGCATGACGGTATGGTAGACGGTACTGTCCAAAAATCTCAAAAAGGCAAAAAAATTGCCTTTTGATCCCAAAATGGCCATTTTGGCTCTTTTCTCCTCATTTCAAAATGTTGCATGAGTATTACTTGTATAAGCAAACGATTGAATGTAACAATGAAAAGAATAGGAAAAGAGAAACCAGCACAAAAAGTTTGTGCCTTAACCAGTCTGGACGGTCGACTCCGTCATTTCTGAGACACCGTCATTTCTACGCTCCGACGGTACGGACCGTCCACCGTACCGTAATTACGGTGCAAAATCGCTCTGACGGTGTCATTGCACAGCCCTGTATGTAATATCCCTGCTGAAAATCTGCAGTTTTAATGGCCAAACTGACAACTGGGATAATTCCTCCGTTTCCCTCCCTAGGCCCTCAAAACTGCCAACTTCGCCAACTTCACCAAATGAGGTGGTGAAGTTGCAGCTGGCAACTCCCAGTTCTTATACTGACAACTGGGATACTTCTTCCGTTTCCCTCCCTAGGCGGCCCTCAAAACTGCCAACTTCGCCAACTTCACCAATTGAGGTGGTGAAGTTGCAACTGGCAACTTCCAGTTTCCAAACTGACATCTGGCTGACTCCTCACTACCAACTTTGCCAAAGTTGCAAATGGCAGGAGAGCTTTTATAAATCAGTGCATGGAAACCTATATGCTTCTTCGCAGTGAGGGGCATCTAGGTGCGGGCACCTAAGGTAAGCGAAGATAAGGTAAGGTCACATCGCTACACATGCAAAATTGGAGAAATGTTTCTGAACCTGTCCCGAAGTTGTGGCAGTTAACCGCCGTTTGACCAGCCACAGATTATGGCTTACCATCTTATAGACGTTCTTTATCTAACCTAAAAACTTGGTACAATGGGTACATCTAGGCATGGTACCTTTGACAAATACGACAAGTGAGGTTCTTATGCCTCCTCCAAAAACCAGCATACCTAAATAAACATGCATACCTATACCCTAGACCCTAAACCTAACCCTAACCCTAACCCTAACCCTAACCCTAACCCTAACCCTAACCCTAATCCTAATCCTAATCCTAATCCTAATCCTAACCCTAAACCCTAGCGAGCTAACTGAGTGCGGAGCGCACAAGGGTGCTTTTTCTAAGGTAAATACACAAGGGTGCTTTTCCTAAGCAACTGCTTCGCGATTGCAATGAGTACTTGGGTGCGGAATTTACAAGTGTGCTTTTCCTCAGAAATTTTAGTTGACAGTTTAGAAACTGGGAATTTCCAGTTGCAACTTTGGCAACTGACTTGGCGAAGTTGGTGAAGTTGGTGAGGTTGGCAGTTTCTGAGGCCCCGGGAGGGAAATAGAGGAGTGATTGCCCAGTTGACAGTTTAGAGACTCAGAGTTGACAGTTTAGAAACTGGGAGTTGCCAGTTGCAACTTTGGCAACTCAGTTGGCAAAGTGCACCCGGGCGTTCCTAGATCCGCCAGTTTTAAAAATATACTGGCATTGTAAAGTTGGCAACGTTGGCATAGTTTGGATGTTCAAAACTTCAGTTTCCAACCCCAGTTTCATTTTAATTTGTAGCCAGCGACTGGGGTCAAAACTGGGAGTTGTCAGTTGGAACTTTGGACCAGCGTCTCCTTCTTGACAAAGCGCAAAGTATGGTACAGTAAGTGGCTATACGCTGAGAAGGCGCTTGACTGGCCAAACGCGGCTTATCCTTGCAAAGAATGACACCCATCTTGGGACTGGCCATAAAGATTCATAATCAAATACCTGCAACTACATTTATTTCCACCTCCACCCTTAAATCATACAAGCGCCTCCCCCTTCAATTACTCCAGGAGCCTGAGACATCCCTCAGGTGTGTCCCTCCACTCCTCAACTTCGCAACGGATGCCTTCTCTCTTCTCTGTATATTACTCCATGTTTAAACTTGAGACATCCCTCAGGGTGTGTTCCTTCACTCCTCAACTTAGCAATGGATGCCTTCTCTCTTCTCTGTATATTACTCCATGTTTAAACCCGAGACATCCCTCAGGTGCGTACTTTCACTCCTCAACTTAGCAGCGTTTGCCTTATCTCTTCTCTGTATATTACTCCATGTTTAAACCCGAGACATACCCCAGGGTGTGTACCTTCACTCCTCAACTTCGCAACGGATGCCTTCTCTCTTCTCTGTATATTACTCCATGTTCATTTTCACTCAAATTGCCATCTCGCTTTGTATACCCTTCTAACTTACATTGCCATCTTTATTCTACTTACTCCATCTTTATTCTCACAATCTCACTATATTATCAATATCTGACTATATTACTCCATCTTTGTTCTCATTAAAATTGCCATCTCGCTTTGTATACCCTTCTCTGTATAATACTCCATGTCTACTATCACTCAAATTGCCATCTCGCTTTGTGAAGCCTCCTTATCTGTTGTGCCTTGTAACCATCCTCGTCCCTCTTAAGCATGCAAAGCCCCACTATCTATTGTGACTTGTAACCATCCTCGTCCCTCTTAAGCATGCAAAGCCCCACTATTTATTGTGCCTTGTAACCATCCCCATGCCTTATCTGTAGGGTTGGCCTGAACCGTATTTACACGCTGTACATGACCCTGCTTATATATGGTTCTGGTTCTGGCCAACCCTATTTATAAACCTTTGAGGAAGGCACTGCGGCTCAGAGCTCAAATGTGAAACAATGCTGAAGAGGAATTTCGTGCTGGTCAACAAAAATAAACACACACACAGACACACCTTGATCGAGGAAGGCACTGCGGCTCGCAGCTTCGCTGTGAACCTCTGCTTAAAAGGAATCACGTGCTGGTCAACAGAAATAAACACACACACACACCTTGATCGAGGAAGGCACTGCGGCTTGTAGCTTTGCTGTGAACCTCTGCTCAAAAGAAATCACACGCTGGTCAACAGAAATAAACACACACACAGACACACCTTCATCGCAGAAGGCACTGCGGCTCGTAGTTCCGCTGTGAACCAAAACTGAAAAGGAATCACATGCTGGTCAACAGGAAAAACACACACAGACACACCTTAATCGAGGAAGGCACTGCGGCTCGCAGCTTCGCTGTGAACCTCTGCCTAAAAGGAATCACGTGCTGGTCAACAACAAAAATAAACACACACAGACACACCTTGATTGCGGAAGGCACTGCGGCTCGTAGTTCCGCTGTGAACCTCTGCTTAAAAGGAATCACGTGCTGATTAACAAAAAAATAAACATAGACACACCTTGATTGCGGAAGGCACTGCGGCTTGTAGCTTTGCTGTGAACCTCTGCTCAAAAGAAATCACGCGCTGGTCAACAACAAAATTAAACACACACACAGACACACCCTGATTGAGGAAGGCACTGCGGCTTGCAGCTTCGCTGTGAACCTCTGCTCAAAAGAAATCACGTGCTGGTCAACAGAAAACACACACACACACACACACCTTAATCGAGGAAGGCACTGCGGCTCGCAGCTTCGCTGTGAACCTCTGCTTAAAAGGAATCACGTGCTGGTCAACAACAAAAATAAACATAGACACACCTTGATTGCGGAAGGCACTGCGGCTCGTAGTTCCCCTGTGAACCTCTGCTCAAAAGGGTGTGTATACTGGTCCCATGCAGCCCAGGCGAAGAACACGCTCAGCAGCACACCCACCCCGCCAAAGATGACCTGCAGCATAATAGACGTGACGCTGTGCTAACTGTGGTTGACGTGAGTGCTAAATTGCACACATACAAGCACACACGCACACGCACACACACACTCACATGCACACACACATACACACACACGCACACACACACACGCACACGGCCTGCGGCATGGGTTAGGGTGCATATACGTACATAGATTAAACCATCCTACGTAACCCAGGCCAATTAGCACTCATCGCACCCTGGCCTAGTGGGACTAGTGGGCACAGCTGGGTGAGGGTAGGCCCACGTAGGGTGGTCTGTGAAGAGTAGCTGTGTAGACATGCACAAACACTCATCGCACCCTAGGCCAGAGGTAACCTGTGACTCAGTAAATGCTGCCTGAAATGAATTCATTTGCTCCAGCAGTGAAGAGTTAAGAGGAGCGATTCTTCAGCAGCTTGGTACAGAGTAGGCTGTTTAAGGGTCATATGTTCGGTATGTCTCGCAACATTCTGTTTTGTGCCACGCTGTAAAGGAAAGGGCAAGCAGGTACTTACTAAAGATTTTGGAAAGACTATAACTTTCAAGGATAATTTGCTGGATACGCACCCTCTGTCCAGTGCAACGCTGTGCCGGAGGTAATACATGGAGCGCATACCATGCCTCGTGCCTAAGTTGGCCAGAACCATACAACTATATACAGTGTTTTTAGCAAGGAAACCACCATTTATACGGTCATATACGGTGCAAGTATACGATTATGGCCAACCCTACTCGTGCGTGATAACAAGGAGCGCATACCATGCCTGATCATGCGCATCTAGTACAAAATTACCAGAGGGGAAACATAGAGGGCCCAAAATGGATGTGATTGTTGCATGCCCTTTGGGTATGTGTCCGTGACTTACTTTATTGAAGCTCAGCACCGTCATGCAGTGCTACAAAGCAGGTGAGCTTGAAAACAGCAAGTCACAGGACACGTGTCTAATCGGCCGTGGCACAACCTTACCTCTGATACTTTTAAAGCACATGTATGCTGTATCTGACCAGCCAGACCATCAAATTTAGTGACAGTGTTTTGGAATTCCGTTAAAAATAATCATTGCACCATCATTATAAAATCATCATTGCACCACCACCACCAGCGCAATGATTATTTTATAACAGGATTTTAAAACACTGTCACTGAATTTGATGCTCTGGCTGGTCAGATACAGCAATTAATGGAATGAACAGACCAAGTGGTTGGCAAGATATGCGAATCAACACGCCACCTAGAAAGCATTGCATCTAGGGTGTATGTGCCCTACGCGTGCGTATAGCTTGTCAATCTGTACACTGTACACAGAGTGGCTTTGATGTAAGCGAGCACAGTTTTTTCTGAGGGCTTTGCCCAGGAGCACTTTGCCTAGCGTTCCTTCTTCAAAAGTTACGGAACGGCTTTGAAACATATCTGCATACCCGGTATGTCCGAGTCTGCTCTAGCTGTAGGTTCTCAAACTCCTGAATCAGTTGCTCCTGCTCCTCTTCATCCAGCGGCCCCTGCAAATATATGTTTGTGTCAAATAATCTATGCCCAGTGGCATTCATTTAGCCGGTACAATGATTGAAGAACCCTATGAAACATGCATGTCCCAAGAGCACACATCTGCACACGCTGCCCGGAGCACGTCTGCATGTTGAAATCCACACACACATACCACATCACACACGCCTGACTAAAAGTAGTGCATACGCATGCAGCGCACCTCGTTGTTTAAAAGCTCATCCACTTGCGCAAACTTGCCCCTCTGTTTTGCTGTGTCTTCTCCCCAGTGTTGTTGGAGCTCATGCACCGTATGATTAACTGCTACACGCTGCTTCATTTTGTTTCGGTATGTATATAGGCTTGTTTCGGTATGTATATAGACTTATTACTATAATCTGACCAACGGCATTCACGCCAACTAATTTCCCATCTAATCCTGAACCCGTGTTCCATAACATTTATAAAAAAATTCAGCAACCATGACCGATATAGTAGCCGCTATCGACAGTGGCACCCAAAGCACGCGCGCCTACCTGTTTGACACGGCCATGCAAGTGCGTGTGTGAAAAGAAACATGACGCATTGACAATGTTGAGCACCTCGTTGAGCATCTCCTTGGAAATGGAAGCTGCTCAAGCTTCCTAACCCGGGGGGGCTCAATTCGCCACCTACCTAACACCCACCCTTTCCAATCCACAGCCTGTGGCTTTTCACCAAGCCAAGTTCACTCAGAGACATCCACAGCCGGGTAAGGAGGGGGGAGCTTGCACGAGATTGTTTTGCAAGCTGACTAGACATCGTAACAATATCGTTGCAACATGCAGGTTGGTGTGAACAAGACCCAATGGATATCTGGTAAGGCCTGCAGATCTTTTGGCACTCAACACGCTTTGAGCTGTTACAATGTCTGTCAGGCCCACGTGACAAAATTTCCTCTCTTTCCCCGCAGGCTCACCGTCAAAGAATGTTTGGCAAACGCCCTCAAGGTTGCACTATGAGCGCTATCAAGAGGCATAAATGCCAATGTCTGTGCAGCAGTGCAAGCACGTGACATGCGTCGAGCACACACACACACACACACACGCGCACACACACATACTCACACACACACACACTCACATATACACACATAAACACACAAACACACACACACAAATACACACACATACACACACAAGTACACACACATACACGCACACACCTACGCACACAAATGCTCATACACACACATACACGCACACACCTACGCACACAAATGCTCATACACACACATACACACACGTACACACATGCACAAACACACACATACACACATGCACACATACACACACAACACACACACATACTCACACACACATACACACACACGCAAGCACAAAAACGCACACACACCCACACACCCACACACCCACACCCACACCTACACATAAACACATATACTATATCATACACATGTGCTCTATAACACACACACACTTGCCCCCTATCGCACACTCATGCTCTATATCACACACACACACACACACACACACACCAGGAGTGCGAGGATCGGATTGGGCCTGTTGTGATTCGAGCCTTAGGCTTGGCTACCCAGAGAGAGACCACCATTGTGTGGAGTAAAATCACAGGACAGCCACTATACAATGCAGTTGTTTGGTTGGACAGCAGGACAAGGTGAATCCCTCTTACTGGCGTGAAGTTGTGAAGATGTTGGGCTCTTATTGTCAGCAGGACAAGTTGAATCCTCTTATTGGCGTGAAATTGTTTGGCTGGACAGCAGGACAAGGTGAATCCCTCTTACTGGCGTGAAGTTGTGAAGATGTTGGGCTCTTATTGTCAGCAGGACAAGTTGAATCCTCTTATTGGCGTGAAGGTGTTTGGCTGGACAGCAGGACGAGGTGAATCCCTCTTACTGGCGTGAAGTTGTGAAGATGTTGGGCTCTTATTGTCAGCAGGACAAGTTGAATCCTCTTATTGGCGTGAAGGTGTTTGGCTGGACAGCAGGACAAGGTGAAACCCTCTTACTGACGTGAAGTTGTGAAGATGTTGGGCTCTTATTGTCAGCAGGACAAGTTGAATCCTCTTATTAGCGTGAAGGTGTTTGGCTGGACAGCAGGAGAAGGTGAATCCCTCTTACTGGCGTGAAGTTGTGAAGATGTTGGGCTCTTATTGTCAGCAGGACAAGTTGAATCCTCTTATTGGCGTGAAGTTGTTTGGCTGGACAGCAGGACAAGGTGAAACCCTCTTACTGACGTGAAGTTGTGAAGATGTTGGGCTCTTATTGTCAGCAGGACAAGTTGAATCCTCTTATTAGCGTGAAGGTGTTTGGCTGGACAGCAGGAGAAGGTGAATCCCTCTTACTGGCGTGAAGTTGTGAAGATGTTGGGCTCTTATTGTCAGCAGGACAAGTTGAATCCTCTTATTGGCGTGAAGTTGTTTGGCTGGACAGCAGGACAAGGTGAATCCCTCTTTCTGACGTGAAGATATTGGGCTCTTATTGTCAGCAGGACAAGGGGAATGCTCACTCTCTGCCCGTCGCAGCTTGACAGTGAATTCTCGTCTCTCTCACACACACACACACACAAACACACACACACACAATTATACGCGCACACATACTAACACACACATGCACGCACGCACGCAACCAACACACGTGCACGCACGCAACTGACACATGTGCACGCATGCAACTGACACATATGCTGTGTTGTACTGCATGCAGTGAGATCTGCAACCGCATGGAAGAAGAGTACGGGAGTAAGGTGGGTGCCCTGCATGCTCAGCACGCTGGGGTTTTGGGAGGCACGGGCTGCATGCTCATGCTCACGTCTACAAATCTCTCTCTCTCTCTCTCTCTCTCTCTCTCTCTCTCTCTCTCTCTCACACACACACACACACACGCACACACACACACGCACACACACACACACACAAGGGACTTCACGACCACTTCCGACCAGTGACTGGCTTGCCCACGACAGCATAAGAAGGCCCTGTGCACTGATGTGTGTATTAAAGCACTTGTGCATCACCTCACGCACCATAACAATTACACACACACACATACACACACAAACACACACACACACGCATTCACACACACACACACACACACACGCATTCACACACACATACACACACACGCACACGCACAGGACTACTTTCGACCAGTGACCGGCTTGCCCATCAACAACTACTTCTCAGCCTTTAAGTTCAAATGGTTGTACGAGAACGTGGAGGTGGTCAGGGATGCTGTGGATCAGGACCAGGTGCGTGTGCGTGTGCGTGTGTGTGTGTATATATATGTGTGTGTGTGCGTGCGTGTGCGTGCGTGTGTGTGTGTGTGCGTGTGTGTGCGTGCGTGTGTGTGTTTGTGTATATGTGTGTGTGCCTTTCATGCATCGTGTTCAATGTGCAGACATGCTTTTGGGCTTTGCAACTCCTGCCTCATCACAAATCATAAGGTTATCGTTCACTGCTCTCACCGCATATGTGATCACCCATCATTCTGCAGCACAGGTGTGCTTTGGGGATTTGTGCCTCCTTCTCATCAACAATACATAAGGTTCTCCTTTACTGCTGCAACTGCAGATGTAATTGCATCGCAATCTGCACCACACACAGGCGTACTTTGGAACCTTGGACTCCTGGCTCATCTACCAACTCACAGGGGGGCTGAACGGGGGCATCCACGTCACTGATGGTGAGGCAGGCACTAACATGAGGCAATAAAAGTGTGAATGTGTGAGAGGTGCTTAGTCTGGGCATTTGCGTGAAGGACGATCTACGTTACTGATGGTGAGGCACGTGCACGCAGAAAAAAGAGTGAATGTGTGAGAGGTGCTTAGTCTGGGCATGTGAGTGAAGGACAATTTACGTCACTGATGGTGAGGCACGTGCACGCAGAAAGAATAGTGTGAATGTGTGAGAGGTGCTTAGTCTGGGCATGTGAGTGAAGGACGATTTACGTCACAGATGGCCAGGCACGTGCACGCAAAAAAAAGAGTGAATGTGTGAGAGGCGCTTAGTCTGGGCATGTGAGTGAGGGGGCATCCACGTCACTGATGGTGAGGCACTAACATGAGGCAAAAAAAGTGTGAATGTGTGAGAGGCGCTTAGTCAGGGCATGTGAGCAAAGGACGATTTATGTCACTGATGATAAGGCACGTGCACGATGAATATGTGTGAATGTGTGAGAGGTGCTTTGTCTGGGCATGTGAGTGAAGGACGATCTACGTCACTGATGGTGAGGCACGTACACGCAGAAAGAAAAGTGTGAATGTGTGAGAGGCGCTTAGTCTGGGCATGTGAGTGAGGGGGCATACACGTCACTGATGGTGAGGCACATACACGCAGAAAAAAGGGTGAATGTGTGAGAGGTGCTCTGTCTGGGCATGTGAGTGAGGGGACATACACGTCACAGATGGTGAGGCACGTGCACGAGGAAATCATAGTGTGAATGTGTGAGAGGCGCTTAGTCTGGGCATGTGAGTGAAGGACGATCTACGTCACTGATGGTGAGGCACGTACACGCGGAAAGAAAAGTGTGAATGTGTGAGAGGCGCTTATTTTGGGCGTGTGAGTGAGGGGGCATCCACGGCAGCAATGGTGAGGCTCGTACACGAGGAAAGTTTAGTGTGAATGTATGAGAGGCGCGTGTTATGGGGAGGTGAGGGAGGGGGCATCCACATTACTGATGGCGAGGCACTTAGAGCATGAAAAAGCATGCAAAACATGCAGCATTTATATTGAGAGAGTAAGGGGGCGTCCTTGCCACTGATGCGAGGGCATTCAGTTAAGAATAAAACGTGAATGTTTTGGGCGCTGGGCAACCTGGGCATTTGAGTGAGGGGCATCCATGTCGCTGATGGTGAGGCAGTTGGAATATACGCGCAACCTGCTCTGCTACATGTATACACACTGGAGCGTACACACACATAGCGAGCACGCAAGCACGCATCCTGCACTGTTTGTGAGGCACTTGCACAAGCGCGTGTACAAACAAACAATGCACGCACACACACACAAACACACACATAGTGAGCACGCAAGCACGCATCCTGCACTGTTTGTGAGGCACTTGCACAAGCGCGTGTACAAACAAACAGTGCACGCACACACACATACACACACACACACACACACACATAGCGAGCACGCAAGCACGCATCCTGCACTGTTTGTGAGGCACTCACACAAGCGTGTAAACAAACATACCCACAGGGAAGCCACAAACACGCACCATGCAATGTTTATGAGGCACTCATACATACATATGTACGCAAACATTAAATGCACAAGCACGCACCATGCTCATGGGATAAAAAAGACCAGTCCAGGCTTATTTTGTGCCTGCATTTAAGCAGCACGCCCTTTGCTCTGTTGCGCACACACACAGTGACAAATGCCGCGCGCACAATGCTCATGAATCTAGAGACGTGCCAATGGCATGAGCCCTACTTACCCCTCTTTGACATCCCAGCTTTGTTCTGTTGCGCACACACACAGTGACAAATGCCGCGTGCACAATGCTCATGAATCTAGAGACGTGCCAACGGCATGAGCCCTACTTACTCCTCTTTGACATCCCAACTTTGTTCTGTTGCGCACACACACAGTGACAAATGCCGCGCGCACAATGCTCATGAATTTGTAGACGTGCT
>Ga0307942_1002766_pt1 | contig 14265 bp, 19 predicted proteins | sample OrgLakmetagen175_FD_201846 | JGI IMG/M metagenome (GOLD analysis project Ga0307942, IMG submission 201846) | Saline water microbial communities from Organic Lake, Antarctica - #175 | ecosystem: Environmental > Aquatic > Non-marine Saline and Alkaline > Saline | place: Antarctica: Organic Lake...
TGTGCATTGCTGCAGGCCGCGCTTCAGCAGCACGAGCTCGCAGTGCAGCAGATGCAACTTTGTCATGACACCTTTCACGTTGCGTGTGCATTGCTGCAGGCCGCGCTTCAGCAGCACGAGCTCGCAGTGCAGCAGATGCAACTTTGTCATGACACCTTTCACGTTGCGTGTGCATTGCTGCAGGCCGCGCTTCAGCAGCACGAGCTCGCGGTGCAGCAGATGCAACTTTGTCATGACACCTTTCACGTTGCATGTGCATTGCTGCAGGCCGCGTTTCAGCAGCACGAGCTCGCGGTGCAGCAGATGCAACTTTGTCATGACACCTTTCACGTTGCGTGTGCATTGCTGCAGGCCGCGCTTCAGCAGCACGAGCTCGCAGTGCAGCAGATGCAGCAGCGCAGGCTGCAGGAGCAGCACCAGCAGATGCTGCAGCAGCAAATGCAAGAAGCGCCGCATCAGCAGCCTTCTCATCAACATCAGGAGCAGCAGCAGCAGCAGCAGTTGCAGCAGCGGCAGCGGCAGCAGCAGGTGCCTGAGGTACAGGAGCTGCAGACAGGGCAACCTCAGGAAAACGTGCCTACTGCAGTTGGCACAACTGAGGAGCACGGTTTCCAGGAAGAGAGGTGGGGTGTGGGTGTGAATGTTGGTGTGAGTGTGAATGTTGGTGTGAGTGTGAATGTTGGTGTGAGTGTGATTGTTGGTGTGGGTGTGAGTTGGTGCGGGGGCATGTGGGCGTGGCTGTTGGAATGTGAAGCAAGTGCAGAGTTGGTGCGGGTGCGTGTGGGCGTGACTGTGTAGGCAGAGTTGGTGCGTGTGCAGAGTTGGTGCAGGTGCGTGTGCAGAGTTGGTGCGGGTGCATGTGTTGTGACTGTTGGAACGCGAAGCAAGTGCAGAGTTGGTGTGGGTGCGTGTGGGTGTGACTGTGTAGGCAGAGTTGGTGCGTGTGCAGAGTTGGTGCGGGTGCGTGTGCAGAGTTGGTGCGGGTGCGTGTGGGTGTGACTGTTGAAATGCGAAGCAAGTGCAGAACAACGAGCACGGTTCCACGCCAATTTGTGCAGAGATAAGTCCACCATCCATGCAACTCCGTTTCTGTTTTGTGCCACCTCCCTTTTTGTTCAGAATGCGTTAGCTTGCCAATGGTGTGTAAGTCCTCCATTGATATGTGCCTCAATAATCTGCACCGTGTTCCTGCTGTTTTGGGGTTCAGATTCAGCTTTTCTGCTGTGCTGTCACCGTGCACGTTGGTCATATTGTTCAGGGTTCAAATTAAAATTTTCTGCTGTGCTGTTACCGTGCACCGTGTTCCTGCTGTTTTGGGGTTCAGATTCAGCTTTTCTGCTGTGCTGTTACCGTGCACCTTGGTCCAGGGGTGAGGATTTAGATTCAGCTTTTCTGCTGTGCTGTCACCGTGCACCGTGTTCCTGCTGTTTGGGGTTCAGATTCAGCTTCTCTGCTGTGCTGTCATCGTGCCCAAACCCTGTTTGGTGTGACCCTGTTTGGACCCGCTTCTTAATTATCATACCCTTGTGTGCATAGTGCTGCATGCGCATCGTGCTTAGAGCCGTAGATGTAGTGTCTGTGGTGACCCCCTTGTCAGTTGACTTGTTCATTAGCCAAAAGCATGGGCTCACTTTTCAGGTGTCATGCCTGAATATGATATTTCAAATCTCATTACTATCCGATAAAGTTCATGATTCATCAATCAAGCTGCTCCATCCTCCATTCACCCGCTGTGTTACACTTTGTTTCTCTGGAAAAAGAAGTGAATTACGTGTTTGGACACAACCCTGCAGATGGCCCGCTCAAGGCCAGCCGTACATGCCTCTTGACGAGGATGTGTTTGTGGGAGGTGGTGTGGGTGGCCTCACAGCGGCAGAGGAAGAGGAAGAGGATGTGGGGATGACAGGTGACCCGGGGAATGTTCTGCACATTTGCACGCAACACATACCTGTCTTTACACTAAGTCAAGTGTGTATTGATGGCACAGCAAGGCCTGTGTCTTTGTACTTGGTCAAGTGTGTATTGATGGCACAGCAAGGCTTGTGTCTTTACACTAAGTCAAGTGTGTATCGATGGCACAGCAAGGCCTGTGTCTTTACACTAAGTCAAGTGTGTATGAATGGTACAGCAAGGCCTGTGTCTTTAGGCTTAGTCAAGTGTGTATTGATGGCACAGCAAGGTCTGTGTTTTGCACTTAGTCAAGTGTGTATTGATGGCACAGCAAGGCCTGGGTACCTGCCCTTTCATTGTGACAAACACAAAAATAGTGCTGCAGCCCTTTCATTGTGACAATCACAAAAATAGTGCTGCAGCCCTTTCATTGTGACAAACACAAAAATAGTGCTGCAGCCCTTTCATTTTGACAAACACAAAAATAGTGCTGCAGCCCTTTCATTGTGACAAACACAAAAATGGTGCTTCAGCCCTTCCATTGTGACAAACACAAAATTAGTGCTGCAGCCCTTTCATTGTGACAAACACAAAAATAGTGCTGCAGCCCTTTCATTGTGACAAACACAAAAATAGTGCTGCAGCCCTTTCATTGTGACAAACACAAAAATAGTGCTGCAGCCCTTTCATTGTGACAAACACAAAAATGGTGCTTCAGCCCTTCCATTGTGGCAAACACAAAAATAGTGCTGCAGCCCTTTCATTGTGACAAACACAAAAATGGTGCTTCGGCCCTTCCATTGTGACAAACACAAAATTAGTGCTGCAGCCCTTTCATTGTGACAAACATAGAAATGGTGCTGCAGCCCTTTCATTGTGACAAACATAAAAATGGTGCTGCAGCCCTTCCGTTGTGACAAACACAAAAATGGTGCTGCAGCCCTTCCATTGTGACAAACATAAAGATGATGCTTCAGCCCTTTTCATTGTGACAAACACAAAAATGGTGCTGCAGCCCTTTCATTGTGACAAACACAAAAATGGTGCTGCAGCCCTTTTATTGTGACTAACATAAAGATGATGCTTCATGTTGCGCCTGGCTGTCATACTACCAATGCTGTTGATGGTCTGACTGGCACGTCAAGAAACACACATACACATCCGTGCACTGCACGAGATACCCAACTTGTTTGTGTTTGCCATGACTGTAGGGTTGGCCAGGACCATGTATATACGGTGTATATACGGTAATTTTGGCAGGGATGTCACCAAATATACGGTCATATACGGTGTATATATACGGTTCTGGCCAACCCTACATGACTGGCATGTTGAAGCACGGACCTGTCCTTACAGCGACCAAAGTGCTCTCGCTCTTCACACATGTTTATGGTACGATACGGAACAAATCCAGATGCTGTAGCATCTGCCTTGTTACCCTGTAACGTCAATCGCTTGATGCTGTGCAAACATAAAACGTGCGCGCAGGTTATTTCGATGGTTGTGTGGGGGGGGCAGCTGAGGGGCTGTTTTATGGAGAAGAGGAGCAGGATGGAGGGGTGTATGACCCACATGCTGCTGGGGAAGGACAGGGAGTCCTGGATCTGCTTGGACTACACAGACGTGAGTGGCGTTTTTAGAGCTGTGCACTGATCTGCACTGATCTGCACTGATGTGATCTGCACTGATGTGGACCGTGTCTTTGTCTGACTGATGTGGTCTGCACTGATGTGATCTGCACTGATGTGGACCTGGATTTGCTTGGACTACACAGACGTGAGTGGCGTTTTTAGAGCTGTGCACTGGTCTGCACTGATCTGCACTGATGTGATCTGCACTGATGTGATCTGCACTGATGTGGTCTGCACTGATCTGCACTGATGTGGTCTGCACTGATCTGCACTGGCCTGCACTGATCTGCACTGATGTGGTCTGCACTGATGTGGACCGTGTCTTTGTTTCAAATAGCTCTGAGTGGTGCCTCTGCTCCGGGCTGTTGTGATAGGCGCTTTTATTGCTGAGAGAGGAACAGGCAGACAGGGAACTTGAAGGGCACCAGGGAATAGTCGCTGTCCTGCCTGAACTTTTACTTTTCCAATTTTTGTCAGGGAGGGTGGGCACTACAGAGGCCCCCGACCTTAACCAGACAGCGTACTGTGTTTGCTTACACGTTTATGCGCGTCAAAATCATGATGCTGTAAAAATGAATAGCGTGAAGGCTAATACTGGGAATGCCTTGCATTCCTGTGGCGAGTGTAGTGTAGTTCTATTTCGCTTGCATCGTGAGATGCATAGGGCTCTGTCATTATTACCAAGTTTCACACTGAACTCATAAGGCCATTTTAGTGCATTTTTCAGATTGGGACTGCATTTGTGTGCACTTGTGTGCATTTTTCTTGCATTCCTGTGGCGAGTGTAGTGTAGGCCATTTGCTGTGCATTTGTATGCATTTTTCAAATTGAGACTGCATTTGTGTGCATTTTCTTGCATTTCTGTGGTGAGTGTATACGTAGCGTGAGTGCATACGTAGTGTAAGTGTATACGTAGCGTAGGCCATTTGCTGTGCAACTATTGTGTGCACATGGACTCAAAAGTGATCTTGTGCATTAAACTAATTGCATAGCAAGTCATAGGAAACATCCGTTCTGCAGGCAAATACCTCAGGCAGGCACACTAAAAGCAGTCAGGCCTTTATTATCTGGGGGCATTTGGGCGATTTCAGTGAGCAGAAGGGGGATGAAAGGACTGGATGAAAATGTCTGCGGTCATGCAAACCAGTGATATCATTGGTTTATCGCTGGATTTATCGCCGGAAGGGAGCTTGAGCATTGTGGCAGAACACGCATTGTTGACTTTTGGTGGCCTAGGCCTTTAGGCAAGAAGTGCCTGTGGCGTGCATTCACTATGATGGGTGTTATGTGTGAAATTTGACTTTTTTGGTAGCAGTGGACTTAGTAGACCGAGTCAAATCAAGCAATGCTTCACCCTTTTATGATAGCAGTGGACTTTGTTGACCGAGTCAAATCAAGCAATGCTTCACCCTTTTATGGTAGCAGTGGACTTTGTCGACAGAGTCAAATCAAGAAATGCTTCACCCTTTTATGGTAGCAGTGGACTTTGTCGACAGAGTCAAATCAAGAAATGCTTCACCCTTTTATGGTAGCAGTGGACTTTGTTGACCGAGTTAAATCAAGAAATGCTTCACTCTTTTATGGTAGCAGTGGACTTAGTCGACAGAGTCATATCAAGAAATGCTTCACCCTGCCTGATTGCTCAAGGTCAGAATACGTGACTGGTGGCAGCTGTATTTGTTTTGTTTGCGTCTGTGTGTCGGTGTTTTTGTGTGTGTATCTGTGTTCCTGTGTGTGTCTGTGTGTGTGCATGTGTGTTTGTGTGTGCACGCGTCACGACCTTATCTAGATGTCATTGTGGTCGATGTGTAACAACCGCAAAAGGAAAGAGATGATCATTCCAGACTTGTGTTATGATGTTATGACACGTGCTCACAGAGCAAGGATGAAGTGATGCTCACATCATTAGGTGACATTGACACGTGCTCACAGCACAAGGATGAAGTGATGCTCACATCATTAGGTGACATTGACACGTGCTCACAGAGCAAGGATGAAGTGATGCTCACATCATTAGGTGACATTGATACGTGCTCACAGAACAAGGATGACTAATGTTCACATCCAGGTGCACCTGTGGTGGCTGAGTACGAAGAGGGAGAAGAAGAGGCACACCACCACATCAATCAGGTGCAGCAGCAGCAGCAGCAGCAGCAGCAGCAGCAGCAGCAGCCGCTTCAGCAGGTACCGCCACAGCAGTTAAGCCGCCGTCAGCAGCCGGATGGAAGGCGTGCACACTCTCCTGTCCCCAAGCGACCACGGTAGGCGACATGTACTCTTATTTGTGTGGCTTGGACACGTACTCTTATGAGTGTGGCTTGGACACGTTCTCTTGTTAGTGTGGCTTGGACATGTTATCTTATTGGTGTGGCTTGGACACGTATCCTTATTGGTGTGGCTTGGACACATACTCTTATTGGTGTGGCTTGGACACGTTCTCTTGTTAGAGTGGCTTGGACACGTACTCTTATTATTAATGTGGCTTGGACATGTTATCTTATTGGTGTGGCTTGGACACGTACTCTTATGAGTGTGGCTTGGACACGTTCTCTTGTTAGTGTGGCTTGGACACGTACTCTTATTGGTGTGGCTTGGACACTTTCTCTTGTTAGCATGGCTTGGACACGTACTCTTATTAGTGTGGCTTGGATACGTACTGTGGTTCTGATTAAGTCTGGAAGGCACAAGGAGACTAAACATAGGCCATACGTGTAGCATGACTCAACAATGTCACATGTGGTGAGTGAGGCAGTTCATATCAGTGTATCAATGTCACATGCTGTGAGTGAGGCAGTTCATAGGCCATAAATGTAGCGTGACTCATCAATGTCACATGCAATGAGTGAGGCAGTTGTGCATATGAACGCATGGTACAACAGTTGTGAATATGAATGTATGGTACAACAGTTGTGCATATGGACGCATGGTGCAACAGTTGCGCATATGAACGTATGGTACAACAGTTGTGCATATGAACGCATGGTACAACAGTTGTGCATATGAACGCATGGTATGCATGGTACAAGAGGGTCGTCACCAGCAAAGATAGAACTTGTTGCATGCCTGCACAGTAAAGACCAGTCAATCATTCTCACAATAACACCCATGCTTGTACAACTCCTCACAGCTCTCCACACGGTAGTCGTCGTAGTCTCATGCATGCCTGTGCACAGGAAAGACACAACACCACCTGCACTTGTACAAATGTTCACAGCTCTCCACACGGTAGTCGTCGTAGTCTCATGCATGCCTGTGCACAGGAAAGACACAACACCACCTGCACTTGTACAAATGTTCACAGCTCTCCACACGGTAGTCGTCGTAGTCTCATGCATGCCTGTGCACAGGAAAGACACAACACCACCTGCACTTGTACAAATGTTCACAGCTCTCCACACGGTAGTCGTCGTAGCCTCATGCATGCCTGTGCACAGGAAAGACACAACACCACCTGTACTTGTACAAATGTTCACAGCTCTCCACACGGTAGTCGTCGTAGCCGGTCACCCTCAAAGCGGACGCGCCAGGAGGGAAGCACGCGTAGCACACGCAGTGGTGTTGACAGCAGTAGTAGATCTTCCGGAAAGGACAGAGACCGGGGGAAGGACAAGGATCACCGTAGCAGCAGACGGTGATCAGCATAGCGATGGCTTCTCTTTCAATATTCCCCGTTGACCTTTAAATTCTTCAGGGACTTCTTCGCGGCGCTTTAATCATTGTTTGGCAATTCAAACAAATTGCAAGGCGCGAGCTAAAAGTAAGCCAAGTGAAATCCCTTTACACAGAAGGCATTTTATTTGTTCCTATAACGGGTAAACAAAATGCGAGGCGCGAGCAAAAAGGAAGCCAAGTGAAATACCTTTACGCAGAAGGCATTTTATGTGTTCCTATACTAACGGGGCGACAGCATTTCGTTAATAGTAACACCTGTCAAGGTTTCTATGCAATTCAAGCGTCTGGAGAGAGCTTTACCGTTGCCATGCAGAGACTAGCCCGAGCGCTTGCGCTTGCCACTGATTTAGCATGACAAGGTGGAAATTAATTTCAGATCACCTGAAGTATCAAATTTGTACAGAGCCTAGGCAACGTGTATCCATTCCTTGGCAAACATCAAGTGCTGGTGGTGTTTTGGCCTCTGGCTAGCCTCAAAAGAATTGCTTCTTTCCTGGAACACAACTAGGTATGATTCAATAAGGGAAAAGAAAAAGACTCCGCTGGTAGTGATGACACAGCCAGCATGATTAAGGGAGGGGGCTACATAGATGCCCGCACCAGGCACCCCCCCACCGCACAAACAATAAGAAAATTAATGTCAGTCAGGGGTTTTGTGTGTCGTAGCACCTAGACCCAAACCTTGACTGTTGTTGCTTGTGTTATATTGCAGTGCATACCTTGTTTTTATTAGGGCAGATGCATGTCTGATGGAGTGTTCATTTAGTTTGTGTGTCAGTTGTTTTGATCTTATGGTAATTCAGATTAAGGTCTGCCAAAGGTTTATCTGTATAGTCTTTGCAGATAGTACCCATAACTCCAACGAGGATCACGTGGAGCTTGACTTCCCTATATCCTTGTCTGTTTAGGTTGGCAATAAGCACGCTGTGCTGAGCTTTTGCTTTTTGGAGTTGGGGATCAGGCCTAGTGTCTTCACAAAACTTAAGATCAATCAGGTGAATCTCCCACTGGTTTGGATTCAATTTCTCAAGCTGTTAAAAATTTGAGTTGCGGGTGGTTACGCGAGAGGAGCACACAGTGCTAGGTAAAACTGGGATGGCGTCAGGACGAGAAGAGGCTTTTAACGCATGTGCTGTTATGTTGGGTAGCAACCGAGAGGGCAGTATTTTGTTGGCAGTGTTTCTCAGATCTAGGCCTTGCTTTGATAGTTTATCTGCGCTGCCTATGTCAGTGTAGGCAATTTGGTTGGCACTGCATGGTCCCTTTTGTAGGGCTTGGACAATCAGCACGCTTGCCGTATTATGGCGTTTTATAATCATGTTCCTCAATTTAGTGTGTTGGCAGCCTGAGAGTATGTGAAGCGCATTATCAGTGCGAGGGCAGATGGGGCAGTTCTTTGCAATGGGAGAGAAGCCGTACCAGTAGGCGTGGTTTTGATTAAAAATTGTACCAGTGCGGTACCTCATAACATTACGCTTTTTGTAGAATTTGATATTACTATTGTTTCAGATAGCATTTGTGGCTTGTTTATTGACCAAAGGTCTAAGGTCCTGTGTCTGTTTTGGCACTCCCCAATCTGTGTGATTTGCACATTTCTGTTTTCAGCTTGGCCTTTAAATCAGAGAGTGCACAAAGCCTAAGTGTAATTGTCCCTCTTCCGCTGGTATTATCATCGGTGTCTTTAGTAAATGTGTGTGTAGCATTACCGTCTGGAGCTGGAGGCCTTTAAAGTGCATGTCATGACCTCCGTCATGTAAGGCAGAGTGTTTGGCAATTGCATCTGCACATTCATTTCCGGCAATGCCACTATGGGCTTTAACTTTATAGAAGCAGATAGGTTCTGGTGAAGCATAAATCAAAGATACAATTTGTTCTAGCAGATTTAAGTGTATATGGGCTCGTTGCATTTTAGGGAAGAGTATTTGTTTTCTAATTTGGCTTAGGGAGCATGCATTGTCCGTTGCAATCTGGGTATACTTAATGATAAGCGCTGCTGCAATCCCTGTGAGCTCAGCTCTATTGATGGCGTTTGTCATTCCCACGCCTCCTAGTCCACATAACATTCAGCTTTGGTTTGAGGGCAGTATACTACCCCTGCGCTTATAAAGTTTTCGGCCTTGCCTATGCAGCTTCCGTCCGTGTATGCCCATAATTTCCAATTGCGGCACTGCTTATCGTCCCATGTTTTGAGGTAGACGTTAGTGTTTTGGCCCCTTTCCTGGCCAGTGACGTCCTCTTTCCTGACCAGTGACGTCCTCTCTTTTTGATATGAAGTACTGGGGGCAAACATGTTTGGTGATGTGGTCTGTGTCTTCTCTTGCGAGGTACTGATTTTTACCCCAAATTGCTTCTGGGATATTCCTTTGCAGTGTTTGCAACCAATTTGGTGAGGCATCAGTTAAATGCTGTTTTGCTTCTTTGTTCCTGACGGCAATAATATCCATGCTCCAGGTGTGGTTGGAGAAATTACGTTGTACACCCTTCCACGAGGTTGGCATTGCATACGTGAGTTTGGTCTTGGGGATGAAGCCAAGCGTGGTGCAGTAGTTTGGATTATCTTGCACCAGTGCTCTGTAGGCATTGATGCTCTTGTTTTCCCAGTTGGGTAGTAATAAGAAGGTGGCGGTTGGTAGCTTGCTACACATCGCAGATCGTAGGGAGTGTTGCACGCACTTGAGCATTTTTGTGTCATCATACACTGGGTGGCAGATTAAGAAACCCGTAAACTTGGTGGCAAATGCATTGTAATTGGCACCAAAGACAATGTCACGGTGACGTTCGCTTCAATATGAGGAGTTCCCAGGATGAAAGTCCAGAGCAGACGCCATTTTTTCTTTTGAGACCATGGCGCATTGTTGTAGTGCTGCATTGATGTGTTGGGGTAGGATACGGGAGTAGGATTCTAGTGTTAGTTGGCTTGCCTTAGGGGTTTTGAGGCGTGCTTGGTGGTCTTGAAGCAGACCCGCAATTTCAGAGGCTAGGCATTTAACAGGAGAAGACATATCTCTGTGTAGTTCGTTTCTCTGAGCTTCATGGAACATTTCTTTAAGTGGAAGCACTCAGGAGTCATCATGCCTATGCATTTGCCATCTGGCTTATACATGCAGGCCGCTCTAGCCTCATACAGTTTTGGGAGGGAAGTCTTGTGTGTGGCGTTTATCAGTGGCGATCTGTTTTGCACAATATCATCTTTCAGGCGGACAAGGTCCACCGTTCTGATCCAAACTTCAGTGCCCCGTGGGAGTGATGTCCACATGTGGATTGGTTGGTTGCATATCAAAGCAGGCCTTTAATCTTATATCTTTGCCTTGTGTGGATTTCCATCTGCTATGATTTATTGATGTGCAAAAGCCTTGCCTCTCTAGGTTGTCAAGTCCTTCATCAAGGGGGGGTGCAATTTGCTTAACTTCATAAATTTGAATCATTTGCCGAAAGCTTGCCCATGAGTGCAGTAGTTCTTTTGGCTCCCAGGTGGGGCTCCAGGTTACCTTGAGTATTCGTGTTGTGATGCATGTGACCTAGCTTCTTTTTCGTTTAGGGAGAGGTCGTGACAAGGAGGACAGCTCCAGTCAGATTGTGCATCTATGTTAATACTGTCTTCTTCCTTGTAGCATTGGAGCTGTTTTAAACACCAGTGGTAAGTGCGGTTGCATACGCTGCATTGGTACATATCTGTGGTAGGTAGATTTTCTTGTTCTGTGTGTTCCTCACGTGTTCCTGGGTCACAGCAGATCTCGCAGCCGGCATCTTCCACATCTATGCAGGCATTAGGCTCCGTGTTGATGATGGCTCTGTTTTTGTTGGCTTTAAGCAGACGAAGAGCCCATTTCTTTTTAGTTCTATAAGCAGCTAGTCACACCTCCCAAGTCCAAGGTTAAATGCTCACATCATCAGGCTCTGCCCGCCCATTTTATGACAGCCTTTCGCACCATCCCTTAAAATGCTCATTATAGACCAGGGTGGTATTTGCAAATAGAGGAGCAGCTGCTTACCACAATTTGCAAATACCGCCCTGGTCACAAAGGAAAGAATGGCCTCACCTCTAGACTTTACCATAAGCTGGACCCTCAATCATATTTCAAATGCCACTGATTGCGTTGTTTTCAAGGACGGGCACACATGTTGAGAGCATGTATGATGATTTTTCTCTTGCAGTAGGAGGAGATGCAAATGATTGGCAAAAAGCATATTTGCCTCTGGCTGGCTGCAAATAAATTGTTTTTTATTTGGAACACAAATAGGTATGATCACGTTTGAATATCGTGACAAGAGTTTAAAGTTTTGAGTACTGTAGGTTAGACGGAGGAAGACATTTTGTAGAGAGTAAAACTTCGAGCCTTCATTAATTTCTGGTGCCCCCCCCCCACTTAGCAAGCAGGCCTGACAGTGCGCCATTGTTATGTAAAGTTTCCTTTTAGTGCCACCCGGCCCCCAAACCCTTACTTGGCTGAATTCCCCTAAATGCATGTATACCCCTTCTCAACCTCCCTCAGCTCAACTCATTATTCCTTTCACATCATTACAGGAGCCCATTCCAGCAGCAAGCTGGGGACACCTGAGCAAGAACTCAAGGAATAAAAATTGGTGTGCCATGGGTGTGTGGGGTGCGTGTCAAAAATGTGATATAAGAAGTCATGTGACCCTTAACCTCCTCATTCCTTGCATTGAATAAAAGTCCAAGTTTTGTGGAAATGTATGCTATGTCAGCCACATTGGTTTGGAGGAGTGTGTGAATGTTATTTGTAGAGATCTTGGAGGCCACTTTGCTGCCCCATCTTCAACTTGGGATAGATTCACTTGCACAGTGTGGCTGTGCAATGATTTTATGCAGGATTTCAGTGACGATGCAAGAAGGTATATGTACTGTCAGGATGCTGCGGGTTGTCATGTATGTGTTTTTGAGTTTTCTTGCTTTGTGTGTGTGTGCGTGCGTGCGTGCGTGCGTGCATGTGTGTGTGAGTGTATGTGTATGTGTATGTGTGTGTGTGCGCGTGTGCGTGTGTGTGTCTAATAACAGGCTGCACTTACTGTCCCATTTCGCCCCACCCGTTATGTCTCCCAATGCATTATTAGGTTGCCTATAAGATTATAAGTTGTACTTGTTGCTCTTTTTTTAAACTGTTATTCTTTGTTTTTTTTCGTGAGCGGGGAGTCATGTGTGTATTATGTGAGATTGTAAAGAGAGGTAAAGACTTCCTCCCTTGTACAGAATAAGCTGTCTTGGCTGCCTAGCTGGAGGGAGGGTACAAGTCTTTACAAGGTTTTATAAAGTTTACAGATTAAGCCATCAGTCAAAACGTGCGACTGCTAGGCTGCGTATGTAAAACATGTAAAGATTGTGATGATTGTTGTTGCAGCACCAGACTTGTAGCACCTACCAAAAGATTTATGGAAAGGGAAAAAAGGCACAACGCTGTTTGTGACATTGCAGCACTGAATAAAGTCAGTTAACAATTAACCATCTGCCAGGATCAACCGACCGCAATAAATTAAAGAGGGGGAATCATCTGTGAGTTTTGGGCACATTGAAAAATGGATCTGTCACACTGAGAATACCAAAAATGAGGGAGGCAAATAACATTATATATGAACTCATGTGTGAGGAGCAGCACATGCACAAAGAGAGGGTCTGGAACATTAAACACGGTCTGGTTCATTACTCTTTTGCTGTGGGCCCTGCTGCTAAATGAACTTTGAATTAGCACTTGCCTGGCTAAGATTATGAATACATATAAAGAGCGTACATCTTTAGACTATGTACAGAATAAGCTGTCTTGGCTGCCTAGCTGGAGGGAGAGTATAGAACTTTAGACTATAAGATTAACACCCATCTTGTTACAAGAAGAGAGTGGGCAGTGTCAACTGGAAAGAAAAAAAGAAGAAGGCCAAATTTGTCAGATGCTTTGTTGGTGTCCACCTGTGAGACGATGAAATTGCATGGAGACAATCAGCCTCCCTTTCTTACACACATATTTCCCCCAACTTTCTGTTATAAAAGTGCAGGACTCTTATGGTGCAGCCTCCTGAACGCCACAATGTTAAAACTAAAAATGGCTAGAGTATTTGTGCTGCACGTTCCAGAGTGATGGAATAACATTGCGTGTCGTCACTCCCAATCAGTTACAAGATGAAAAATGTGGGAGCTGCTATGTAATGCGTAGCTGTAGCAGTCGCACGTTTTGACTGATGGCTTTATCTATAAGCGCGCTGTAGGCAGAGAGGCGATGGGAATCAAACCAAATCTTGCACAACGACAGGCGCCCCAAGAGCCTCAACACGGGTTCTATTTCGCTTGCATCGTGAGATGCATAGGGCTCTGTCATTATTACCAAGGAATAAAAAGAATAAGAACATCTCACTTTATGCTACACTTCAAAAACCTGAGTTCAAGTGTTTCACACTGAACTCATAAGTTTTGTTATTGACAATCAGACACGGGTTTTGTTATAGACAATCAGAAACAGGTTTTGTTATTGACAATCAGACACAGGGACTCCTGGTTGACCTAGAGGCAAAGAAAGTCAAAGAGGGAAGCACGAGATCTGATGAAAGCAGCCCTTGTTTTGGGTGAAAACTTAAATTAGAGCAAGTTGAGACGACAAAAGATGGAGAGAGGAACGACAAAGAAAGACAGATAAGAGTAAGTTAAAGTAGCATGCCACCTCTGCTGCATTTCAAGAAATGGAGTCCGTGTATTTCACACTGACGAGCTCATTAGCATTTCCTTAACGCATAGCTTGTTGTGTATTAGCAATTGCTAGGCTGACGGAGAACATGAACGTTCTGCAGTTTTTATTACAATGGTTAAATTAATGGCGGTTACTACTCCCCCGACTGCAAAGTTTCTTCTTCCCTTTTTCTCCCCCTGCCCCCTCACTTAATTCTTAACCTGATCACTGAACAGCTAGGGGACACGTGCTGCAGGAAGTGAAGTCTTCTGTGTGTATGTGTGGGTAAGAGAGAGAGAGAGAGAGAGAGAGAGAGAGAGAGAGAGATAGAGGGAGAGAGAGAGAGAGAGAGAGAGAGAGAGAGAGAGAGAGAGAGAGAGAGAAAAAAAAAAAAAAAAAAAAAA
>Ga0307942_1002767_pt1 | contig 14261 bp, 15 predicted proteins | sample OrgLakmetagen175_FD_201846 | JGI IMG/M metagenome (GOLD analysis project Ga0307942, IMG submission 201846) | Saline water microbial communities from Organic Lake, Antarctica - #175 | ecosystem: Environmental > Aquatic > Non-marine Saline and Alkaline > Saline | place: Antarctica: Organic Lake...
CTGCCCTGGAGGGAGTCAGCTCAATGGAAGCACCCAGCCCACCCGCCCCCCAGACCACCCCTGAGCCTGCAAGCGCTGCAGCCTCCACTTGCACCGCTCCCCAGGTCACAGAGGAGGAGGCTCACGCTGCTGCTCCTGTGGGAACAGCTGAGGCAGAACAGGGTGCCGATCTGGAGAGGGGCAGCTCAATGGACGCTGCCACTGCCGCCCGCCTGGCACACGAGCTAGGTGAGCAGGTTAGGGCGTGCAGGTCACGAGCATATCATTGATGTCCATTGATGTCACAGCGCGCGTGTGCTTGTTGCAGCAGGCTGGATGTACTACTTTAGACGTACATGGGAGCATGCGACAAGCTCAAGCACTCTAGGCTAAGATCTGAGCAGAAGGCACTTGACCTCACTCCTCCTTTTCCAGCAGTTTCACAGGCAAGCGCAATCGTGGCATGAAGTATTACAGCATTCTTTGCTACGCTTGCAAGGGTGTACACCCTGGAGGTCCCGAAGGGGCTGTAGAAGTGTTAGTTTAGGTCTTTGGACAGATCCTAGGTATGTCCATTCTAGCGTCACCCAATTAATGATAAACCTCACCAGCAGCAAAGTGTGATGAACAGAGTGTGTTGGCATGTGACGTCGACCTTACACGTAAACCTTTCCCGCAGGCGTGGCGCTTGCCATGGAGAGCTATTCCAGCAGCCACAGCAATAACAACAACGGCAACGACTCAACCACCACCCCGCAGCGCTCCTCGCAACTGTTAAAACAGCTGGAATTGGGTACCCAAAAGCACACCACCACTCCCTGCACAACCAACACCACTCCTGCACCCATGATACCCCCAGCGGCTGTGGCACCTGGTGCGTGTGATCGCTGCTTGTGCTCGATCTGAATGCTTTCAAGCCTCAATCCTCTGGCTGCAAGCCCCTTTAGAGGTCATCGTTCTAACACTGACCATGCCTCACCCTTTTTGACACACCACAAGCACACACGTCCACGGTTTATGCCCCATTTCTCCCACAGTTACACTCACACACACACTTATACACACACATACCTGCAGCCAAACACAAGGGCACACCTGAACCGCCATGTGGGCGGCAGCCAGAAGGGCTGGGCCTGATCGATTTGAACACAGGGGGAGGTGGGTGCCTTACTTGCAGCAGTGCCTCATAAGAAGGGCTGGCCAGAACCGTACATGTACTCTGAATATGGGACAAACTATTGAGTACGTTCATGCAGCTCAGATTTCCTCCTCATAGACACGCACACAAAGTGTGTTTGCCTGCGCTCACTTTGCAGATCTTTGTCCTCAAAAGAACTGTCTGTCACGTACATGGTCATCCTCACATACAGAATTGTCTGTCACGTTCATAGTCATCCTCACATACAGACAAAGAGAGTTTGTGCAGTGTCTTTCACTGCCACACAATGACCGGAGCTTTGTCACTGTAGCCGTCATCTGAAAAAAAAAGGAATGGAAAAGTGCTTGTGCATACACTCACACACACACTCACGCACATAAGCGCACACACTTGTTGTTACACAAGTACAGATGATGTGAGCATGAGTTAGCAATCGTGGTGGAGGGTAAGAAGGGGAAGGGGACGTGCATACACACACATAAGCACATACACACAAGTTGACACATGCATGCACACAAACTCACACGTACAGAGGATGTAAGCATGGGAGAGCAGTATGGTGGAGGGGAAGAGGGGGAAGGGGGGGGTTACATGCCTCCTTTGGAGGCTACCCCCTCCCCTGGGCCAGGAAGTCCTGCAGGCACTTCAGCTGGCAACCACCACCACCACAACCACAGCCACCACGAGCAGGTGAGAGAGATGTTGTAGGGGAAGAGTGTTTGATCGGGGGTGAAGCAGGTTGAGGTCAGGATCCTTGCATGGCCGTTATCATGCAAATGCAGGGTGTCTTGTGTGGATGTGTGTGAGTTGGAGGATGCTAACTTTTGGGGGGCTGCGTCACAGCCATAAATCCCCGCCGCAATTGTTGGTCAACCAATTTATGCGAGAGGCGTACACACCTGCTGCCGTTTGTGGCATTTGTAGTGTGGGCTCGAACTGTGTGCTTCGTTTGCTAGCTTGAACCAGCCTCACTTTTCAATGTGATGGTCCATTCAATGGTCCTTGCGGTCGTTGAGAGACGACTTTTTTACAATGCACGTCTTCAGAGGACAGGCACACTGCACTTTGAGGTCCAAAAGCAGAATTGATCAGTTTTGTGCTTAAAGCATTCACGCATTCACAAGTGTGAGTATCCTGAACTTAACTCTCAGGCCTCATCTCACGCTCAACTTACTGCTTGCAGATAGATCCATCCACCTCCTTGTGTACCTATGTGAATAATTTGGCCTTGCCTTGCATTACGCTTCTGCCACACATTCACAAATGCACAGAGGTGCATTGCAACTTCACCCCCTCTTCGTGCACGCCTCCCTTGCTGTGCCTGAGTCGGTGTCTTGTCGCGGTTACACATCTTTGCATGCACAGGTGGGCCGTGACTCCATCCCCCTCTTTGTGCGCGACTCCTATGCCGTGTCTGACTCGGTTTCGCTCGACCGTCAGTCCCTGAATGGCTTGGAGCCGTTTGGGCGCTCCACGCACCACACCGCCGCGCCTGCCACTGCCTCAGCTGCTGCCGCTCCCCCCTCACACGCTGCCTCTTCTATGCCTCTGGGTACCCTGCATGAGGAGGCCTCTTTCATGGAAGACCTGCCACCCAAGGTGCGTACTGTGTGTGAACAGGTGCATGTGTGTGCGTTGAGTTTTCTATCGCTTGCAGCAGCTGCCAGACATCGCATAAAGCGTATCGCCCTGCCAATGTGTGACTAATTGGGCCGTGTTTTGTGGTGAAACAATGTTATGCATTTCGACTCCCTGGGTACTTCCAACCTAGCAGCATTGTTCCAGGGAAAATAGCAGTCTTTTCTTTGTAGTTCCTATTCTATGTAGAGCTCTAATCCAAGCATATACATCAGCCTCAGGCATCCTTGTGCGTTTGGCACGCTTACCGTATACGCTCCTCCATGTGCACATGCTGGCGTCATAAAAATGCGTACACTTGCGAGCGGCAACTACACTTTGCACACATCATTTTGCCCACACAAACAACCAACACTCATGCCCATAACCACATGCTGGCATCGTCCGTACGCACACGCTTGCAAGCTGCACTGTCAATTGCACCTAGCACACATCATCTTGCCCACACATACAACCAACACTCACACGCACACACATACACACACATGCACTCAGCCCATGGCTGAGCTGCAGCGCCCCTCCCAGACGCCCGGTGCCCTACAACGTGGAGCAGCACGTGCTGCACGAGCAGCCACTGCTGCAGGATTTGACGACCACGAGCTAGACGATCTGCCAGGTGACTTGCCAGATCCCATGATGATCTCGCCTTCACCTGCCCCGCCACCTCCCTCTGTGCAATCCAGGGTGAGTGTACACACGTGTGTATGTGTGTGTGTGTTGGAGTGAGCGTGCACGTCAATGTGTGAGACACTTGGCGTTTTCAGCTGCTGCAAGAGTGCTTTAATCACTATATACTTAAGGGTGTACTTTCCTGCTCCTTGAGTGCGTGAATTGTGAATGCCTGCTGCAGATGTTGCGGTGAGGATTGGCACACTGGAATGTGTGTAAAAGGTCGTACACGGCAAGCTGGGTTTTGAATGGTTGGTGACAAGGTTCAGATTATTAGGGAGGCAATGCAGATCACTGGGCTTGGAATGCTGCGACCTGTGTTCTCTTGCCTATGTCAGACCAGCTACTAGCGTTCATTTCAATTTAGGCTAGATTTCAGGCTAGAAGGCCAATTTCAGATCGTGCACAAGCATTGCTGCGTTTTCCTCAAGGCAGCCAGCAATTGCCCCTAGGCTTTACCCTCATCCTCTCCTGTAGGGACTGATCCCTTGGCAGGAGTCCCTGGGCAGAAGACCCCAACCCTTACAATAACAAATTAACACAATGCCCTTCTACAGGGAGCTGATCTCATGGCAGGAGGCCCCCGACCCAATTTCACCAGCCCCTCTAAGCCCCCCCACCCCGGCACCAGTCCCGCCCCCACGCACAACACCTCAGCACGCAAGCCACACCCACCGCATGCCCACGCCCACGGGAATGGCACGCACACGCCCTCCGCTGCCGCCGCGGCCGACGCACGTGCACGCATGGGCCTGCCTGCACACACACATGCACCGCACACTCCTGCGGGCAGTGGCAGTGGCAGTGGGGGGGGCGCAAGCACTCCTCGTATGGGAGGTGCTGGTGGGTACTCAGCACCAGGGGCGACTCCACAGGCTAACAACGGCAAGGCTACTCCCAGGGGAGGGTTGCCTGGAATGGGCCAGCAGGTGAGGAGTGAGGACTGGCTGGAAACTGCTCGTGCTTCTCGTGTACAAATACACCACGCACACAAACACACACTCACTCAGACACACACACGCACGCACAATACGCGGGCACGCTCACGCAATCATGCACTCATGTATTTGCTATGATATTTGCTATGAGAGGCAGAGGGCTGAGCAAGCGTTTCACACATTTACGCCATGTGCTTATGCACACACGCTCAGCGCGAGCAGCTGGCGCAAGCTCAATCTTCTTCCAAGACTGGTCTTGTAATATTGTGTTGACTACCCTCTGCTTCTTAACGTGAGGCACCATAACTTAGAAACCCCATCAATTGTTGTGAAGGCATTCATTCATCACAACCTTACGTGTACACACATTATGGCCTTTAATTAATTTTCACGCGTAAAATCTCTATTTGCAGCGTGGTGACACGGTACTTGCCCGCCCTACATTTTTGGCATATGACCCTCGAACAAAATAGCTTAGACCACATGCCAACTCCCTGTACTATGCCTAGAGTTGGCCAGAACTGTATATTTACACCGTATACGACAGCGTGTACAGAAATGTCCCTGCTAAAAACACTGTATACACACTGTAGATACGTACATAAGTATGCATGGCTCTGGCCGACCCTGACTTTGCCTGAAAGGCTACCCTCCTTGTAGGCAGGCCCCTGCAGCCGCCTGACAAAGAATTCACTCACTGTCAATGCACATTTATTATAAGGCTGCACGTCACACATGCACCTGCAGCGCATGCTACACCACAAACACAAGGTCCTCATGCATGTGATTGTAGTGCACTGACGCCATTAAGTTCGATTTTGGTATCCACAGCGATCAAAATACACGACACACAGTAAGTGATGTGCCAGCACCACCACCAGATCCCATTGTGCAACTTTGCCCTGCTCACTCGTCCCTGCACGAGTATGACATGAAGGACATGCAGGCAGTATGCTCTGCATTCAAAAATACTGAGCAGTCGTCTGCTCAGTAACCCTGTGCCAACATCACCACTCGTCTCTCTACACACACACACACACACACACACACACACATACACTCAAACGCACGCACGCGTTTTGCTCTTCTGAAACTCTGTCCTCACAGGGAAGCAGGCCGGTGCCCACACCACCACCCACGTCTAACGGTTCAGCCCCCTCACCCCGTTTGTCCAGAGCGGGTGCTGACCCAGCCTCGATGTCACTGAGCGCCCAGCGGGTATGTGGTTTGAACATGATCATGATCAAGCTGCATGAGCACTTGATCGAAATAGAAATAGACATTAGACAGAGTACACTGGACATCAAATAGACAGGCTAACGGGTTCAACTATCAGCTGGTTTTTGGCCCCGAGGTTCTAGTCAGGTTAAATGGTGCCAGGATGGTGCACCTCCTGCCGTGGGTGCATTATCTGATCCGTCACACACACACATTGAGGTCGGGGGGAGAGGAGGGACATTTGTGTGCACTGTGTTTGGCTGTCAATTGAGCCAGGTAAGGAAAACTGAACAAAATGGAGCCTGCACGCTTGTACATATTCTGGCGATTGATGACATGTCTTTCTCCTGCTGCTGCGGTGAGGCACCCTTCCACAACACCCATGATTGAGTGATCCATTTGTACTGGCAACACTGCACATACACATACACACACATGCACATACACACGCATACACGTACCCAATTCGTCTCTTGCCCCAAGCATACCCTCACGCCCTCCGTCTGCAGCAGCTGGCTAAGACACCCTCCAGCGCACGTCGCACTGGACCCTCTGCATTTGGCAACAGCCCTGCAGCAGCTCCCACTCCACCCTCTGCCTCTCGTACACTGCCCAAGTCCATCTCCATGCCCGCGTCTCACAGCGGCAGGCAGCTGCCAGGTATGCGCTGCTCCGTAGCTCTGATCTTGGATCTTGGTCGGGACCCACTGCTCCAAGTTTAGAATGACCACATGACACATGAATGTATGCTTTCTTTAAGCTGTGGATTGCAGCTCCCAGTTGATCAGCTCAGTTGATGTGGTGACATTATCCGAGATGTCGCATGAGCAGCTGGTTGATGTCCTGTGACCCAGATGTCATGATACCGTACCAAAATTGTATCACCCCGCAAAACTAATGTTTTTGAGGGGTGCGGCTAAGTGCGGACAGAAAATTAAATAAATAATTTTAGGCCTGCGGATTGGTGAAAATGGCCTGAATTGGTGAGAATGGCTTAAAAATGGCCTGCGGATTGGATTATAATAAATATTGAAGGGGGTGCGGATTGGTTGCGGATTTGCAAAACTAAGTATTTTTTTTTGGAGTGCGGGATGATTAAATTTTGGTACGGTAAGAGGAGTGCTGCTTGGTTGCAACCTGATCCCAAGCCCTGATCCTGTTTGACCTCACATTTCCTGCAGCACGCAAACCAAGAACGCTTCCATGCCGTCAGAAATTAAAAGACACGCCCATGACTATGCTGGCATCCATTGACTCTGCTCTCCACAGACATCACACACATATGCACAAAACCGCGTCCGCGCACAACACACACAAACACGCACACGCACACCCACACCCAAAAATCACTGCTTGGTTGGAAGCAGGCCAGCACACCACCCCCAACGTGCGCAACCCCTCTCCCCCTGCCACCTACACCCCCCATGCCACCCCCCCCCAATCCTTGCACGGGCGCATGGGTGCTGCGGCTGCCAACACCCCGCCCATGACCGTAGGTGGGTACCGAGCACTTTCTCGATATACCTGGTTCAGTGCCTGCCTGTTCGGGTTAACACTCACCATTGATGCTGTCAGTAGCAGGGGGTTGCCTTGTGTTTGCCTCGCATTTCAGAGCCGCCTTTACCTTTGTACTGGTTGTGGCGCTTGACATCCTTCACACACACACACACACACACACTATTGCCATTGGCAAAAGGTGTAGGAAAAGTGGAAAGCTTGTCTAGTCTAGGTCGTGCCTGATTAGCTGCCCCCATTGACTGCTGACTTCCATGTGTGCACAACTTACCCAACTTACACCTTCTTTTCTCCCCTTCTCGACTTGTACCCTCTTCCTGTCCGCGCAACCCCACCCACTATGATAGCAGGCCAAGGGCCATGCCCCTACTGCCATTACGCCAAAGCCTTCCAAGTGCTCGCACCGACCCGATCTCAGCATTGCACTCTCCTCAACACTCCTAGATCTGAATGTCCACTGCTAATGCAGGCCAGGGTCACGTGCCCACCGCCGTTCTACCCACGCTGCCTTCTTCCCTGAATACACCCATGGCCATGATGCAGCGCCTGCCCATGGAGATGGCGGTGCGTTATGACTTATGACGTTATGACATATGGATGTGTGCACATGTTTGTAGACAGGTGTAAATGCCAGCAATCGTCCTGCGTTTCTAGTCGGGTTTTGCGTCAAGGCTTGCCTCGCTTTGTCAAGCTTCATGTGTAGGGTTGGCCAAAACCGTATACGTACACCGTATATTTGGTGATTTCCCTGCCAAAATACTGTATATACACTATATACACTAGTACGAAGCCCTACGAAGGTGATCCAGAGTAGGCTATTGGAAAGTGCATGCCAGCTGTGACCTGAGAAGAAGAAGGAGTTGCCTCTGGTGCCTCGATCAATGTAGCAACAATCGTCCCTGTCCGCCTTTTTCACCACCACGACTTAGCCGTAGGTGTAGGGCTGTACATGAGAGAAAGGACTTGCACAAAGTAAGCACACACATGCACACACACAAACACACGCACAAACACACACAAACGTGCAAGTGCATGCACACGCACACACACAGACACACACACGCATGCACAAACACATACACACACGTGCAAAAAAGTAGGCATGCATGCATGCACAGCGGTCCCTGGGGCAGATCTGCAGATTTAGCACGCTGCCACAGCGCCAACAGGAACTGGACTGACCTGCAAATCACCTGAGCTCTGTAAGTTCAACATTAGCCAATAACGGTCATTGACCGTTTAAACACCAGCCGGTGGTCATTCGTCATTAGAGTTGGCCATGACCGTATATATACACCGTGTATGACCGTACATTGGTGATTTTCCTGCCGAAAATACCGCACATACACTGTATATGTATGGTTCTGGCCAGCCCTAATCGTCATTCATCTCGCTGCGCACAGGTCAACGCCCCCTTCATGGACCAGGGCAGTCCCTTCAGTGAGATGGACTTTGGTATGGACACCACAAACATCGCAGAGGAGGCCAAGCGGCTGATGCAGTCCCTGGCACCTCCGGGGGGGGGCAACAGCAGCGCCAGCGACGGCAAGCACGCAGGCCATAGACACAGCCCTGCGGCAGGAGGGGGCTCTGGCTCACGTACGTGTGTATGTATGTGTGTGTGTATGTGTGTGCGTGTGTGTGCATGTATGCATGGAGGCCAGCTAGTGTTTCAGGTACTCACTTGCGTTCCACGTGTGTTAGCAAAACTGTAGAGTTGGCTAGGACTGTATACATTCACCGTATATGATTGTATATTTGGTGATTTCCCTGCCAAAAACACCGTGTAACCGTACATACACCGTATATATAGGGTATGTTTTTGGCCAACCCTACAAAACTGCTGTACAGTTTTGGGGCACGAGTGAGAAACAGCTCATTAAATATGCGAGTCTGACGTGCAAAGAGAATGAAGCTGCACCCAAGGATAACCCAGTCCCCTGTTAGATCGTCCCTTGTGAGCCGTGCCACGTGATGCCTGCTATTCTTGAGCTACAAACTAGAAATCAACATCTGCTGCCCCCCCTGCCCCCCCTTTTCCCCTTGGGCGTAGGCACCCCTCCATCTGACTTCAGATTCTCCAGCATGGGAGAAGATTCGCCTGGCATTCAGGTCACCCCCCTACAGTCACACCAAGGCCAGGCGTCCTCTAAGTGCCCCGACTCTAACAATGACGGCAAGGCGGGAGGCCAGCAGCTGCAGCCGAATTGGGGCGGTAGGACGGGCAATGGCAGTGGGCACAATAGGGCGGATATCTCGCCAGGCCAAGTGAGTGCCCTTTTTTGATGCATTGTTGGGATAGAGGGGGGGTGTTGTTCAGTGTGCAGATATAGATCTGCTCTGATTTCGTCTTCCATGCACGGCCAAGTGAGTGTTTGTATCATGAATGCGTAAACCTCTGTCCAGGACTATGATCTTTAAACGTTTAACAAAGGAGGGGCGATCTGCTGTTGTTGTGTGCAAGGCTTTAGGCGTCAAACAGTGCATGCCTGGATATCGTGACCTGGATCAATTGCTCCAGGCCATGTCCAGTGCCTGCTGCTTTCAATTAGTGAAGCACTTGTGTGCTATGCACTAAGACTGGCAGTGTGCCAGAAGAGGCACGTGCTTGCCCTTCCAGAAACTGCCAATGTGCCACCTGTTAATAATGAACAATGACAGTACACCGCCAATGTGCCACCTGTGAGAACACAGGTGAACACACGCACATGCTCACACAGAAACATACACACATACACACGCGCAGGCAGGCTTCCTGGAGACTCAGAACCGCATGCTGATGGAGCGCCTGGTTGTTGCTGAGGAGCGTGCACAGGTATGCTGGACTACGCAGCTGCTCTGACAGCCCGTCTCTTCCATCTTCTTGTGGCTCTTAAGGCTCTCCTGCACATGCTCAGATGGCGCACCCCAATCATGAAATGACCATGCACGCTCTCCCTGCAACCCCTTGCAGGTCTCAGAGCGCGAGGTGGAGCAGCTACGTGACCAGATTAAGACCATCAACTTTGGTGACATGCTTCAGGAGGTATGTGCTTGTTAACACTGCCAAGACTCTCCTTGGTCTTTTGAGGGGGCCGTTCAGCACTGTGATGATCCTTGCTTGTTTCTAGGGTTGGCCAAAAGCGTATACTATATACACCGTATATTTGGTTAATTCCCTGCCAAAATGCTGTATATACACCATTTATATTTATGGTTCTGGCCAACTCTGCTCGTTTGGGTGTGGCATGTGAAAGGGATGTGATCAAACGCATTATCACAGAATGTCAGGCACTCTATAGAGTAAGATGCTACACAAGCGCTCTCTCCCCCGCACTGCTCCAGTGTGCACAGTGTTACAGCGCTGCCACACTATACTTAAAGGGACTGTGCAACTCATGGGCACACACACATGCATGTAGAATGGTGCCGGTGACATGGAGCACGAAGCTCGTCTATATGCAGAGGAGCAGCTGCACGCATCCAAGGCAGAGGTCTCGGGCATGCAAGACACGGTAAGCTAGTGATAAGTCCTCAAACCTGTGTGATAAAACGTGATTTTTAATTTCTGGCGCTGAGGTCAACAAGGCACCTTCAGCAAACTGGTTTAAGCCTCAGGACATATAAAGGCCTGCTCAGCTTGCTTGGTAGGGACACGGCCGTCTGCAGAGTAACTTATACCCATGAATGCAGGCTAGCCTTGCTTGTACATTTGCATACTTTACAAAAGCCTGGGCTATTGCATATGGTTAGGACTTGGAGAAATCAACCCCATCAGGCCACAGAAAACTATGCACTTCCTGCTTGTGTGTGTCCCTTGCAGGTACGCAATATGCAGCAAGCACTGGCTGACACCAAAGCGACCAACAGCAGTCAGTCTGCAGAGCTGAAGGAGCTGAGGGCCACAAACAACAACGACAAGCAGCAATTGAGGCAGCTTCTAGGACAGGTGTGCGTGTGGATGTGGATGTTTCAGTGGTGATGTAGCGTATTAGCGTATTATTGGCACAGATGTTTATGTGAGTTACGTTTTGAATGCAGTACTTCCCAGTAGCGGTGGTACATGGTGCAAAACAGGACTGGTCAAATTCACGTGTGTACAATGTATAAAGACCATGATACATACAGCAGAAGGTCGAATGTCTCCCCAGGCGGCAATGTACAGCAGTGTGCAGTCTTTGCATACCAGGGAATGTGTACCGTGCACCTTTGCACCGATCCAAATTTAAGAAGTAGTCAGGAATCCCTTAGTAATGCTTCTTGTTCTGGCCATGGAAAAAGCTTCCTCTGCTGGCGGCCACGCCTTCACATGCCCGGCTTGAGATGTGTGGACCATATCTTGGTCCAGTCCTTTTATTAGCCTGCCACCCGCCAGCAGTACTTATTCCTCCCCCTCTTCCTGTAACAATTTGTATAGAAATGCAATCCCAAATCAAACATCTTAAGTAGGCCTTTTACAACACGCTGCTACACTGCCTATCTCACCAGGGTGCTTGATCACTCCAAGCGGTTGATCACTCCAATCAGGGTGCTTGATCACTCCAAGCGCTTGATCAACGAGCCTGGTCACTCGCCTTGCCACCTTTTGCTTGCCCAGCATTGTATACGTGACCCCGATGTTTCGGTCCGTGACTCCAGGTTGCCCACCTTGAGGCAGAGCTGGCCACTGAGCGTGAGCAGTCCAGGAAGATCAACATGGAGCTCAACACCACACGCCAGCGCTTGACTCAAGTGGAGGTGCGCACCTACTTAGAGCGTGGTGATCCTGTCTGGTGTTGTCAAACGTCCAGTATTTATTACTGCACATCAAGGTCTTGGGTGCGTTGACCACACGTACAGGAATGAGGGTGACAGCCTCTCCTCGAATACTTTGCAAGATATAGGCACAGCCTGCCTTGGCAACTCTGTGTTCTTCATACACCGCATGAGAGATGCGCACGTCATGGCTTTGAATTTGGTTTCCAGCTGCTCGCTCAGATCAGAGTGCTACCCCTCGTGTTGACTACCGTATGGCATCAGCTTGCATGCTTTGAGACATCATAAACACATACAGTTCCCTCACAAACACGTCAACACAAGCACAGGCCACAGCAGAGGCACGAGGCACAGAGGGCACTCGGCTGGCCAGGCAACGTGACGAGGCTCAGGGCTCCCTAAAGCACAGCACAGATGAGCTGATCGCTGAGCAGCTGCGCAACAAACAGCATGTGAGGCGTTTGGTTATGAACTTGTGGCAAATTTATTATATGTTTGGAGCGAGTAATTGCTTTGTGTGTGGCTGCGTGACAGGCGTCACACTAACAAAATCTGCAGCAATTTGACTGCCTTGTTTCACAGATCGCTCTTGTTTTAAAGGTGTATCATGTAATATGTATTATCTGTCATCTGTATCATCCTGCAACTGACATTTTTCGTTGTACAGGTTGCAGAGGCAACAAAGCAGGCCAGTGCCATGCAAGCGTCCCTGACAAAACTGCAATCAGACAAGGATAGCCTGAAGAAAGATGTGGCTACTATCTATGCCAGGATGAAGGCAAGCGAGAGCCAAACATCTGCGGTGAGTGAGTGAGATCAGGTCGTTATCTTTTTAATACATCCAGGACACTGGCTGCCACAGTGTATAGTAGGGTTGAAATTCTGTTCTATTTGTTCTTTTCCTATGTGCAACCAGTGTTGTGCACTTTACTGTTGACGCCGTCATCCGTCATTTGACGGTCAGGCGTAATTTACGGTTTTGACCGTCAGAAACTAATCATCAAGCGTAATTTACGGTGATTTTAATTTTTGACGTCTGACGGTCGGCTTTACGGTTATTTCAGTGTGAAACCGTCAGGAATAAGTTATTTACGGTGGGAAACCGTCAGGAATTAGTAATTTACGGTGGGAAACCGTAAGCAGCTGGCCAGGCTCGACTGACTCAGGGCCACAGGGCCACACGAGCCCTCTTGGCCTGATTACCGGAGGACATTTTATATTTATATCGCAAATCGCAAATGTTGTTTGTGGGGAATTCGGAGCTTGAGTTGGCACTATGAGCCACTGAGTTCCTGACGCCGCACCATTACTTACGATTCCCCACCGTCAGTATGAATTTCACCGTTAATTACGGTTATGTGACGTAGACGTCATTTAAGCACCGTAATTTACGGTGCCATTTCTGATTGACGCCATAAATTCACAACACTGTGTGCAACACATCTTGAGACTGGAGCAACAATTTTTCTGCTCTGTTATGTGCTTGCAGCATAAAGCGGACGTCCAACGCCTGAAGCAAGAAAATGGGGAGCTGGTCCGTATGGCAGAAGAGCTGATGTGCTCCCTGGAAAAGGAGCGTCAAAAGAACAGGGCGCTGGGGCACTGAATCGTCTTAAAATTTTCATACAAACATTGTACATACCTACGCATTTCTTAAAAGACGCTATCTTGGCCACCGGCATGCTTCCTTTTTACTATTTCTACTAAAATAAGGCAGAGAGGCCAGATAGGTATAAGAATTGTTAGGATAACAAAGTTAAACGGCCTTCAGTCATGTCCTTTCAAAGGTCAAGTTGACCCCTGGCCTGCATTCATAAAACCAATCGCCTTTCCGAGGAAACACAGAAAAATTACTCCATCCTGGCTCTTTCAAGGTTTACAAAAAAAGGCCTTCAAGAAGTTCTGTAGGGGTCCAATCCACACTCGTGCACGACACACCATGAAGGCATCTTTTTTCCAACCCCCAACATTTGCAACACTGCCAACAGCCATTTCTGTAAGGGACTGTCCATCTCTTTGCCTTGTTGTAATTAAGGAGTGCCCCAAATCTGACCCGCATTCATACCAGCAGGAATAATGTATGTCTTGAGAAGCCATGCATATGTACACGTGTAGCCTGTTAGCCAGGCTATGTTTCTGGACAAACTCTCTTGACTCTGAACGTGCCAGCTGTGAATGGGCAAAGTGCTGCGTCAGCCGCGGTATTTAGATTGATCTGCTTGTCGCACACCATGCCCAAATATTTGAATGAGTCTGTGTAATAGGGGAGCAGTACACTGTCGAAGTATAGGGTAAGGGTAAGGGTAAGGGTTACACAGCTATATCCGCCAGCGAGGGCAGTTGAGCTATAGCATAAAAAAGCCAGCTTCAAGAAGAGAAAGAGGCCAGACTGAACAAGACACCAGAAAAAG
>Ga0307942_1002769_pt1 | contig 14246 bp, 17 predicted proteins | sample OrgLakmetagen175_FD_201846 | JGI IMG/M metagenome (GOLD analysis project Ga0307942, IMG submission 201846) | Saline water microbial communities from Organic Lake, Antarctica - #175 | ecosystem: Environmental > Aquatic > Non-marine Saline and Alkaline > Saline | place: Antarctica: Organic Lake...
GTAACATGGGGGCAGCCAACAGCTTGTATCCATCTGCAGGTGCACACAAGAGTTCACACGCAGGATCTCAAGCAATGCACAAGCTGACAACAGCAAGGATTCCCGTGTACCTCAGTTTCACGCACATGCGCGTGCCACGCTGGAAAGAACGATACTACAGCCCAGGAGCGATACCCGTGACACTCACGCTTTGCTAGCTACTAGTTATCTTACTACCCAAATGAGGCAGCTTCTGAGCCTTGTCCTGGGACCCCTGTTTCCAAAGAGGAGCTCACGTATCACATATCACACCTGAGGAAGCCCACCAAACGCACCTGGTCGACGTGCACGCAGGTCACTGGGGGTCCAAGGTATGCTGGGTGGGGGTGTGCTAAGGGCACGGGGCGGTAACAGGATGGGATAGGGCGGCACAGGGTCTGTATGTGTGTGTTGTGTGGCGCAGAGATGGAGTGGGTGCAGCCATTTGTAATACTGGACGGTTGAGATCTGTATGCAATGAGGAAAGAACATTTAACTAAAAGTGTGCAGTGGCCGTGCGGCTTGGTGTGATGCTTGCCTTCTGGCACTTTTGCACATTGCCTAACCCATCTTCACCCAACTGGTACACAGCAGAAGCACTTGGGAATGATTTTCTCACATGCTACAGCTCCAGCATGTGAAGAATGGTCCAGCAGAACGAGAAGGAGTAATAGTACAGTTCAATGTTCTGGAGTGCAGCATCAATTCAGTGTGTATTGCCCAGCTTCATTTGTATGCAGATATCGATCACAAGTATTCATGCTTCTACACCGGATAAGCGTATGCTCGGATCGACCCTATACCGCAGAAGGGGTAACGTCGGCAGAGGCATGCAGCTGTGAAAGGATCCCCCTCCCACCTTGACTGCTCTTCATGGGGAGGGGCATGGCCTGCAGTGCTTGCAACAGAGGGGCCTCGGATTGAATGCCCTGCCCTGCCTCCAGCCACTGCAGCAGGTGAAGCAGCGCTGGGCCCTCATACCTGCAGGCAAGACACAGATGCGTCACACCCTGTGTACTTATATGGGCATTTGTACGGGCATTTGTGCGTAAATTTGGTGAGGACGGTTAACGGCTTGATGCCCTGCCTCAAGCCACAGCAGTGGGTGCGCAGCGCTGGGCCCTCCTGCCGAACAAATAAAATACTCAGAGTATGTACCTAAGCATGTGTATACCTCCGATTGGAAGGAATTAGGTTGCCTTCAACACCACTTTGTTGCAAGTCCAGATTCGAGCCTTTTGAAGGTCCTGCAAGCACAGCCCAGGGGTCACACACACACACACAAATACACACACACACGCACACACACACACACACGCACACACACACACACATGGACACACAATAAACACATAGTGCCAAGAGCGGGCATGTGGTATGCTCAGAAAAGTTCAACAATGCCCAGAAAGGCAGAGCCCAGGCCAGCACCATGCCATGCTGGGTACAACTCTACACCATCTACCAATTTTACATCACAGAGTTCATGTGGTAGCCACCACCAAGGGCATGCACACTTACCATCCCCATCCTCCCCCAGAGGGTGCTTCTACAAACAAGCGCCAGCAGCCTGCACGCCCACCAAACGCCCAATAACGGCGTTTGCGGAAGTCTGTGCCCAAGGGCCTTCGCACACCAATCCTGAGGTGAAGAGGAACGGCCCAGCACAAGAGAATTGGAAATCAGCAGGGACGAAGAAAAATATTGGCAGAAATGTAGGAGGCAGTTCCTCCCCACGCCCGGTGTAACAGTGCTTGGTTCACATGCCCATTGTGAGTATGACACATGCCCAATAAAGATTCAAGGTACGGGGAAATATAGAGGAAGTTATTGCGGGAGTGGAGGGATGGTCATTGTAGAAAGACAGGAAGGCAAAAAGCGTAGGATGGATTACATGAAAAGGACGAGGGGGGGGGGGGCATGCTAGACGCTAAGAAAATGTTGTGCTAATCCTATCCTTTCCCACCAATCTGATACGCTGCATCCCACCCTCTACACTCTAAATCAAATGCAGCCCTTCAGCCATACCACTAGCTCACCCTCTTATCAAAGCTACTCACGACCCTGCACAACCTTGAATAACCCCCCCTACATATAAAATAAGGCAGCCTCCCCTCACCTGCACCCCTGCAGCCAGAACAGCCTGACCAACTTTTCACAGCCTCAACTATACCGCACGCCTCCCCCATCCCTTCACATAAAAGCAAGGCCACCAACCCTCACCTGCACCCCTGCAGCCAGCACAGCCTGACCAACTTTTCACAGCCTCAACTATACTGCACGCCTCCCCCATCCCTTCACATAAAAGCAAGGCCACCAACCCTCACCTGCACCCCTGCAGCCAGCACAGCCTGACCAACTTTTCACAGCCTCAACTATACCGCACGCCTCCCCCATCCCTTCACATAAAAGCAAGGCCACCAACCCTCACCTGCACCCCTGCAGCCAGCACACCCAAGTGTCTGGTGAGCACGACTCCTCAGGGCTCAGCTGGGGTGCGGTGTTGGGCCCCCCCCTGCTGTGCGCAGCAAGCAGCTCTGTCACGTCGTCACTAGGGTCAGCGGGCAGCAGGTCAAAGCCCATACCCACAGGGAGGCCACTGGAGATGAGCTCCGCCTGTGGGACGTACCATGGGATGTAGTATGTGAGTGTGATGCTTGTGTTTTTCCAGCTGATGTGTGGTTGTAATGTGTGAGTGCACGTGTGTGTATGTCTGTGTGAGAGAGCAAAAAAGAGAGAGAAAAGAAAGAGAAGAGAGAAAGAGAGAGAGAGAGAGTGTGAGTGGGGGGAGCTTTTGGACTGCTGGATGAAATACTGCATACATCTATGATATCGACACTCCAACCAGCAAACAACAAGTGTGGGCCATACAGGCAAAGACCTTACACAGTATACTCATCTGCAGCACCATAATCTAAACAACCTTTTGGGATGCACGCCCTCTCCTCAGCACACACTTCCCAAGATCACCCCCCAAACCCACCTTTTGCAGGGCGTAGTCACGCATGACCTCGCTGTTCAGAGCAAGCTCCAGCAAGGAGCGCAGGATGAGCAGGCGCTGGTGGGGGTGCAGGCATGTGTACTCAGCAGTGTACTTGAGCAACTCAGCAGCATCCTATGTGCATGCGCGTGCGTATGTGTGTGTGTTTGTGTGTTTGTGTGTGTGTAAATGCTTGAGCACGATGAATGGTTCAACACAGCAGTTGACTGTGCACATGAGGGTGCGTGTGCTTCAGGGCTGCGCAGTCGTTGCATTGCTGATGATGGACACAGACGACCAAATTTGTGCAGCTGCGCCGGTCAACAAGCAATTTTCAAAGGCTGTGGGCGCAGCAAGAATCCGGGCAGGGCGTCCACGTTGTCACGACACTAACACTTCCCTTCTATTCCACATGGGGGCATGCAATTGCACGCGCATAAATAAGCTTCCTGCCCTTAAATGCACAACGCACGCACGCACACCAGCCCACAGTAGGAACCCACACCCACGGCCATAACACACCTTTGCGCCTGCCTGTATGAGCTCCTGTGGTGCCTTGGGATCCAGGATGGCCTTCCAGGTCGCTTCCTGCCACATCTCTGATTTGTTGTCCTCTGCTGCCAGTCGTGCACGCTCAGGAGGGTCGGGCAGGATCTTTGGGCTGAAGCCGTCGATGATCTGTGCACAAGAATTGAAAATATTTGCATGGTCGTAGCACAATGTGTCTGTGCTTGCCAAGATACACTGCTTGCACACTTACAGGTCGCATGCACAGTGAGCACAGAAAGCAGGTTGAAGTAGGCTCTGACGGTTGGAGTACCTGGCCTCAAAGGGCATCGCCCTACCTAGCTTATCCTGCGCGGAGCTTACACCGATTGGTTGCTTTGATACCTCAGCGCGTGGTACCTGATGCAACAAAAGATTGGACCTTTTTCTCCGCGTGGATTTTTGACCCCCCCGCCACATGCACATGGACATACCCATGTCTTTCATGTAGTAGCTGACCCATGTCTTTCGTGAAGTAGTGGCACATGGACATACCCATGTCTTTCATGTAGTAGCCGACACGCGCACACCCCCGTACAAACACCCACATCCACTAACCAGCCCCCCCCCTCACACACCTTGATGAGAGCAGCGTGCACGTCACGCAGCACCAGCGCCGAAGCCCCAGCATCTGCATCTAGCAGCGTGGCCACATTATATTCCACACGCCCACCCCACTCCTCCTCTCCCGGGGGTCTCCTGCCTTCCCTGGCCCAATTCACACGCGGGGTGTTGCCCAGACCTGCAAGTTGGGAATACCATTTCCATTTATATTTCGTGTGACACTTGGTTTGTATTCCGTACACATACACACACGCACACACGCGCGTGCACACATACACACATACTCATGCATACACAAAACACCTTTGCACAAACGCAGGCACAAAATAAGATGAGCACACGTTAAACTTTTTCAATTTCTCATATCTCAGACCTGGCCAAATATAATTGTAATGCGAAGGCTAAAATTCAATACCAGCCCTATTTTCAGAAGCCACTTAATAAAGCACTAGCTGTACCTGCAAACTCTCGCTCGTTAGCCGCGCCCGTGGGGCCGCCCAAACCAAAGGTGGCATCCTCCTCATCATCACTACCACCTGCGTGTGCATATATGTGCTTGTGTGTGCGTGTGCGTGTGTGTATGTGTGCGTGTTTGTGCCTGCGTGCGTTGCACTTGTATGAGGATGCAAAGCTTGTGTGAGGACATGAGGCTCCTGGGATAACCCGCTCTGATCATCTGCCTCCCTTGCTTTGGCATAAAAAGGCAGGAGCTCAAGCAGAAGAGCCGTCCTTCATGCTCAGCATAGGTGACTAGATGAGGTAGACAGCGATCGTACCCAACCCACCAAGACCAGCAGGGGGTGCTGCTAAGGGAGGGTGGGCCCGTCTGCTCCTAGGTAGTGGCCCCGGTAAGATTGCAGCCTCCAGGATTTCCAGAGGGATGGGGGGCAGCTGCAGCAAGTGAGAGAAAGCCTGCACACGCACGGCACACCGATGTGTGGAATGGGAGAGCTGCATTTGTGCACGTTGGGGTGCAAGCAAACAAACACAAGTGGCACTCCATTGGGACCAATGAATCAAGATGGAGGGGGCAACAACGGAGGCGTGCCTCAGACACACACATTTGGTGTGGAACAAACACTGGTCTAAACCCCCTACACTACATCAAGCGCCCAACCCTGGGGGTGCTGGAATACTTTGATCCTGGGCATGCACCTCACATCAGGCCCTTGGCATTGCACCATACACTGCTGTGCATAAGACCAGGCAAGTCGTTTTGCCTTGTACTGTGCGCCTAGGTGTGTGTACGTGGCAAAGTCAGGGCAGAGACATGATACCCCACGCACCATGATCATCTCCCATATCATGACCAGCTCAGGCACCATGTCGTGTGCGAGCCGGAAGTCGGTGCAAGGTGTAGGTGGGCTCCCCCTCTCTATATCCAACTGCAAGGCAGACGTACGAGCAGATGTAAAATGGCTGAGTTGTTGAGGTAGGCACATACGATGCATGCTTGCGCATCAAAGGAACCAGCGCGTTTCAAGGCAGGGTGGGTTTTCTTGCTCCAGATCTTATTGTATTTGATTGCACACTTACACGCAAAAAAGTGCGCCACCTAAGGTGATTTAAGGTTCTAATACAGCCATCACGGTTTATGTGAGTACAGCGTACATCTATTATGCGTTGCACACGGTGGGAGACAACCTTGCAGGAATGTGCATGCCGTCGTTTCCAGCCACCATTTAACCGAATACATTTTCATTAAACCATATACCAGCTTGCAACAATGTCTCTTTGTTTGGTACATAGGTTTTAGAACCTGTTTGGATAGAACCACCAGTTTGTATGGTATTGCAACCTGGGAATCTATAGGTCGTCAACGAAGGACGAATGGCCCCTGAAGTGTCACGTGTTCATTTCAGCAGTGCAGACAGCCAGGGAGTGCTAAAAGAAAGTGCAGTTATAAGGTGAACAATGCATAAACCTCTCTGAACTGGTGATGCTGCCTGTCTGCAGCAAGACAACACAACGCCCCAAGGTCATTCTAGGCACCCTCAGACACATAATTACATCATCACCCAATCTGCACCCTCACCCGCATATTTGCATTCCGTATCTCCCGTGCGAGTGCCGCTCGCTCCTCTCGCCAAGCTTGCCGCTGACGCTGCTGGGCAGCATGGCGAGCGACCCCCCTCTGCTGTGTTGTGCGCATGTGTGCAGGGGCACAAGTAATCAGCAACATCTGATGCAATCACACAAACTGTTTTTTGGCAACAAACCGTGTGCCCGCTTTGAAGGGAGCTTGTGTACAATAATGAGGTTGTGTACAATAATGAGGTTGTGTATAATAATGAGGTTGTGTACAATAATGAGGTCATGCCCATGGCTGGCCCATGGCTGGCCCATGGCTGTTGGGCTTTGTCAAAAAAGGGATGATTGCGCTACATTTGCTACAAGACACACTTACATTGCTGTCATTGTCGCCATCCATGCCTTCATCCTGTGACGCATTATATGTATGTGTGCGTGTGGTGTTGCTGTCCAATATGTGTGCACAAAAAGACTGGTCACCGAGTAGAAGCAAAGAAGGAATAGCAACTGACTTCGTCACAATTTACCAACATTTTGTTTTGGTGCAGCAAAGCGGCACGAAGCATGCATCTGAACTGAGAGGAAGGGGAAGGAGGCTTGGTTGATCGATGTAAGGAACGGCATGAATGAATGATACACAATGAAAACCGTACCCCTTGACCTGAGTGGGCGCACCTCATCTGAGTCATCCGAATATCCTGCAAGCAGGGCAAAGGAAAAGACAAATTTCACACACTTGCATGACTTGCATAAAAAGCCACAAGTAGAAACAACCACTGACATCACAGCTTACTAGAGAGAGCTTGGATGTGTGAGGCAACAAAGGGGTGAAATAAGCTTGCATGTGGCTTCAACGGAACAGTCCAGCTGCCATTCCCTCCCGTGCTGCTAACCAAGGAGGAGATAAAAGAGGATGACGGAGCGAAGCGCGCACCAAATTGCTCTGGCATGCCCAAGTCCAGTAGCTCTATCAGCAGGGGCAAAACGGGCCCGCCATGACGCCTCTGCAATCCAGACCGCGCAACCATTGAAGAATGGTTCTACAATGGCACTGGGTGATCTATCACATGTCATGCAAACACACAAACCACGCCACTGCTCAGCTACTATTTCAGGCGGTTACCCCACTATCAGGATTTGTGTACACAAGCCTAGCTAAGGGTGTACAACATGAGACACATCCCAAAAGTCACCCTTGTAAATACATTGCCTTTCCCCCACACTCACCAGCCAACCAACCAACCAACCAGCCAATTAACAACCACCCTACCTGCTCCAGGAGCGTCCTGAGCTGCCTACAGATGAAGCCTGCCTCCAGCTCCAGGTCAGCAAACGTGTAGCCCCGCCGCTCATTCCTTGGGACCATATCCTCACACTTTAAGCCCGCCCCATCTGCTCCCATTGCCTCTCCGTCGAGCTCATTGCCACCACCACTGCCGTCACCTCCAGGTGGCCGGTTAGATGTGTGAGGATGCATGAGAATTTGGGGAAGAGCCTGCTCCAGAGATAAGAAGGGCTGTGCTGCAAGGACTTGTGCAACACGCGCGGATAAGTCCAGGCGCCTCTGAGCTCCAGCAAAATGAGATGCATACGAAGGGTCCGGGTTGACTAATTTGTACCTGCATTTGTGAAGTGCATGTGTGTACGTATAATGTGTTGTGTGTGTATTCGTGTGCTTATGTCAGTGAGTACTTTACATTCTGTGAGCAAATATATTTGTGAGGTGTGCGAGCGTTGACCATATACTGCCTGTGCAGAGAGCTGGTATGCAACTGAAGCTGTAAAAAGCTGCTTACCATGCCTCAGCTGAGCACACCCAGATGCACGGATTTGCACTGTATTCAATAGCCCAGTCAGTGATTGGACCGCTGCATATTGGCGCGCTCCTTCCGTCTTCTGTGGCATACAGAAAGCACGGTCGTGATGTTGATGAATTTGGACAGACATCGGGCTTGACACCATCTGTACACGTGTTGCTAGTACTTCCGTGCATGTGTGAGTGGTATGTTAGTAAAAGCATAGAACGGGGGTATGCGTGCCTGCATGACTTACCTGCTGTGAAGCCTCGTACTAGCGTGTCTTGCGTTTGGAGCTGTGCTGTGAGCAAGTCAGCATCATGGCCAGTGTCCCTTTGAGTGATTCTGAATTGGTGCAGGTTGATTTGAGGAGAGCCTGCAGAAGGGGGGGAGGGGGGGGGGGAGGGTGTGTGCAAGTGTGCCCTTGAACAGCTGGAACTCAGGGGTTGGGGAGCAGAATAGCCCAATCAAACTCACATTGACTGCTCCCCCCCTGAAGAGACATCTACGTGGAGCCAAAACGGAAGCTCCAAGCCATTTTCAAAAGGTCTTGTCACGCAGATGGCAAGTAAAACCACAGTGGTAGTAAATATTCTGGAAATAAAATATTCGGATTATACAGACACAATGCAGGTCAAAAGCAGGACCCAAATGTTGAATATGAATTTGAAGGCATTCGAAGTCGAATCAGACCAGGACGAAGATGCTGTCATGCATGAAGACGACTGTGTTACACACAAGGCCTTGGCCCTGCAGGCACGCACACACGCACGCACACACACACACACACACACACACACACACACACGCCAGCCTAAGCGCACTCACATTCACACACACACACGCACGCACACACACACACACACACACACACACACACACACACACACACACACACACACACACACACACACACACACACACACACACACACACACACACACACACATACACACACACATACACACACACACACACGCATGCACACACGCATGCACGCACACACACAGACACACACACGCACGCATGCACACACACACACACACACATATATACACACTGAAATTAAACACCTCCCAATCTCATAATGCACATGTGTTTCCAGGGTCAAGGTCGGGATCATGCTGAAAGAGGGGAGTGGGCGCAAGCCCTTGGCTGCTGGAACAAGGCCCTGCGTCATGACCCTGAGAATGCGGTTTTACAAGCCAGGTTGCACGAAGAGGTCGCACAGGTCGGTGCAGAACTCAAGCAGCAGTCCTACTGTGATAGCTTTTGCAGCACTATCGTTCCATACTTCTGGTCATGATATCAACCTCTCAAAAAGCAACATCTCCTGTCTGAATGTTGCTCTCTGTTTTCAGGTGTATTTAGAGCTTGGGAAGGACTTTGAGGCCCTACAAGCTGCGACTCGTGCCACTCGACTTCTTCCCCAAATGACAGAGGCGTACCTCACGCTAGGCAGAGCGCAACTGAATTATGGGGAGCCTGGCTTGGCACAGAAAAGCTTGGAAAAAGTGCTCCAATTACAGGTATATACAGACACACTTGCCTACCAGTACTAGGCCACGTTGCCAATTTACCAGGCTTGTCAACTGCACGCAAAAAGTCTCACTGCTTCCTCTGCATCCCAAAGTAGTGGCAGCCGTGCCAGGCAGAGGAAGGCTGTCACACAATGGTCATTACCCAACTCAACGTTGCTTATGTGTGTGCAACCATCTGCGCAGCCTGGACATCCTGAAGCCTCTGAACAGATCAATCACGTCAGGGTCGTTGCTTTGCAGCAGAAGCAAGGATCGCGAGCTTTTGTATCCTAATTGAGAGGTCTGTGTCAGGTATAATCACCGTCATGACAAAGTATAAGACTCAGCACATCAACTTAAAGCTGCCAGTGAAACTTTTGAAAGTGGCCTTTGTAAACCCTTTATTAACTCTTTAGAGTGACCTAGTGTCTTAGATTAAACTTCAATGTTGCTGCCTGCGTAGTTCTTACTTCAGTTATTTACGTCTTGTTTCAGTTTCCCCCACACCTTAAGTGTTTACACACACTGTCAATGTTGGCGTTAAATGTCTTTTCCTTCTCAATTTCGTGTTTGCGCTGTTGTTTCGCCCAAGCAATTTCTGAGTTTTTTACTCCTTGATAGCAAAGATACGGGCACATGATCACATGATGTATAATTGCCATTCGTGGATGCGACATTTACAGTACTACTTAAGAGCGGCATCTTTTGTTCCATTAATGAGCTCCATAAATATGATCACTTTCATTTGTTGACCAGGTTTGCTGCACCCGTAGATCCTGTTCATAATTATGACTTGGAGCTCGAAGGGGCCTCCAGGTTCTTTTGCTGATTGGCTGCTGCTAACCTGTCTCTCCCCCCCAACTTTCTCAGCCTCCAGCTTATACACGACGGATCTCTGAGAGTACAGGCTTGAGCAAGAATAACTGGCATCAGATTTTTCACGGTATTAAGGAAGCAAAAGTGCTCTGAATGAAGCAGCAGAGTGGAAAAAGAATTAAGGAATAAAGTGCAGGCAGTGAAAAACCACTCCCCACATTAATTAAGGAAAAGGAGCCACTTTGGTACCGGGTACCGTAGAACTCCTCCACCAATAGATTAAGATAAGAAATATCGATGGGAATTAGGAGGGTGTGGTTGCAGGGTTGACCTGAAACCGTATCCTGATGAGACGTGATAGTAGAGATGGAAAGGAGGGCACGTCTGGTATGGACAAGTTTGGCAACGTCATTGACAGAATGAACACCATGAAGCTTGAAAGCATTTTTCTTCCACTCTTTGAGAATCAAGACCCAGCTCCTTAAAAGGCTCCAGTGTGTGATTATTGTAGATGATGCCACCCACTCCCAAAAGGAGGATGGTGTGGAGGGTAACGGAGGCTCCTTGAGGGATGGAGCCTTTACTTTGTGTCATAGAGGCTATCAATCAGAGCATTTAAAGACCGGCTGTAGTATTGTTCGACAGCCATAGATGGGGGAGCCCATGCCAAATTTATGTACGTCTTCCTTAAGCATGCTCTAGGGAAAGACCTAGGTAGCTTATGTTTTTCGACTAGCGAGCACATGAGCACCATTTGGTCCCAGAGATCAAGTTCTACGGTCGTGCATGGCGTGACAGAAAAGGAATATGCCAGGCCTGGTATCATGATAGCCTTGTGAATGACATCAGCCTTGATGAGGCGTATGATGCGCTTAAACCCTCGAGCCTTCCCTTGAGATGTTCTGACAGGTGGATGTGTTGGTGTTTCCAGTTTAGGTTCATGGTGAGCTGCACTCCTAAGTATGCAAACGGCTCATAGAATGGATAAACTGTGTCGCTTGTCCTTGGACGACAATCTTACCCTTGAGTTGCTTCTTTAGCAAATTTTCTTTGTTTGTGTTTCCGTACTTGTCTGCATTGTGAATTAGGTCACCTTTGTCTTCTTCCCTGAGACAATGAGGGCAGCCCAGTCCGAGTAAAGGGATAGCTTTCTGCTTGTGCACGGAGATTTGCTATTTTGGTGCAACTTGTGCAAAGACAGATGAGGTCATCAGCAAAGGCTCCGCTGCTAAATCTATTAGCTAGGTGCTCTAGATCTGTTTGGGGTTTGATGTCCTTGTACATCCACGCTCATATCCTCTTCCTCCTACATGATGCCACCGTAGAAGTGGCTCCATATAGATCAATAAAAGAAGAGGGGAAAGGGTGTCTCCTTGTATGGTTCCTCTTTCGACCGGAATGAATTCTGTGTGTTCTCCTTAGGGTAGTCGTAGTTAGTATGTACGGGCTTCCATGTAGAGATATTCTACCACATCTATGGCATCTGTTGGGAACCCAAGGTCGTACAAATGCATAGCAGTTTGTCGTGGTCTGTTGTGTTGTTGTGATAAATGCCGATGTAAGGTCTACTATGAGGGCATATATGTCTTGCTTGAAGAGCTTGGCATCTTCCAGATCTGAGCCATAATCATGTTTTGTATTTGATAAATGCAGTCTTTTTGCTTTCGGAAGCTCGCTTGTGCATTGCTTAAAATTCAACTGCACTTAGCATAATTATACAGCGCGAAAGTTATCATGCGTTTCCATAGCTTGTACAAGGTGTTGGCCAGTCCCACTGGCCTGTACGAGTTTGTCTCCGTTCTGGTCCTTTATTTTTGTCGATGAGCACCGAGTCACTCACTTTCTAGTCTTTGGGTGAGATTTCGTAGCCCACATGACAATGGGAAGCATGTGGATGGTCTTGCGCATATCAAATGGAATCATTTTTAAGACCTCATTTACGATGGAGTCAGGTCCCGGGGATTTGTTATATTTTAATGAGCGTTGACATTCTTGGAATCCGCAAATAATAAATATGGTCACTGACAGACACAACTTAGCATGCAGTATGATCTTCAAAGCCATCAGCAAGACAGGCTCCCTAGGATCCTGCTTTGTCTGCATGGATATAGGTAGCAGCGAACGGCTGGCTATGCAAAACCTTCAGATTCCCGATACAGCTGAAACTAGGATTATACCAAAGTGGCTCTTTCCATCCCGCTTCTCAGACAAAAATCGGTTTACCTCCAGCCGTCCGGATGTTGTACTAGTTGCTTCCATCTCCACGAAAACAAAAAGGCAACAGACTAGCAATGAAGGGGTTGGGTTCTTAGAAGTGGCAGGGGGAAACTGAGGGACGGAGACCGGGAGAACTTTTACAGCACTGCCAGCCGCCACCAACAGATCCCCTTTCTCCAGACAGCACTGACCCAAAGATCTCAGCTTTCTCCAACGTGATATTCACCTCATCGAGGTCAAGTACTGTGAGGACACTAGACCACAGAACCAGCTGAGCGCCGCGCAGGAACAGCATAAAAGCCTGTGCTCCATCCTCCAAGAAGCCTCCATTACCCTCCACACCATCCTTTTGGGTATGGGCGGCACCATCTACAACATTCACACTCTGAAGCCTTTCAAGGAACTGGGTCTCAATTCTCAATGAGTTAAGAAGCTTGCCTCCAAGCTCCATGTGCACTCTGTGAACTTTGCTGCTAAACTTGTCCATACCAGACGTGCCCTTTCCAGTACAGTTATCAACTCTCATCAGGAGCCGGTTTCAGGCCAAGCCTGCAACCCTCCTGATCCCCATTGGTCTTTTTCCTTTGGTGGAGGAGTTTTACAGTACCCGGTACCAACGTGGCTCCTTTTCCTTATTTATTGTGGGGAGAAATTTTCCAGAAATTTTTACTGCCTGCGTAGTTATTCGATGATGTGCATCTCCCAAGTGTGTTTGGGAAGGGGCGTCTGCATATTGTTCCAGATGGGTACTTCTGCATATTGGAGTTGGTTTGATGGTATGGAGCCCAAGAAGTTACATAAGTGCAGGAATCTGTGGTAGAGCGATGTGTAGGGATTTATGGTCATCCTTATAGTGCAGGAGGGAAAAAACACAGAGGTAGCTGTTGCCTCTGTGCTAAGGGCAGCAGAGTAATTTGCATGCCTTGTAACTGAATACATGGTGTTTTCATGGTAAATGGGTCCGGGATGGCAAATAAAGGAACCAGTGAACTTGGAGGAGAAGGCGTTACAATTTGCTTTAAAGGCCTTATCTCTTGGGTGCGTGTTCGTATGCGACCGATGTCCTGGTGAAGACGAACATGTTCAGAACGAGGTGCATGTTCTTTTATTTTGCCAAGACCATCGGGTTTGTGAGCTGAGGAAACATTTTTATGTTTATGCCTGTTTTTGAGGACTTTTCAGCGGCCCAACCCTTTTTGCTGCAACAGGTCAACGACCAACTTGTTCATTATTTCCTTTTCTCAGCAGACCACCACTATACTTTTTCTTTTTCTTTCTGAGCTTATGGATTTCTTTGTGGCTGGCCGAGACCAGTCAGCAGGTGATCAGCCAAACAACCAGGCTGAAGGTCACCCCCCATTGTAACCATAGTAACCATTATCTTGTCATGCTAAATCAATGGCATGGACGAATCGTGTGATTTTTCCTGGATTTATATGTGAGCAACGGTTTTATGGTTATTTGGTTGTTTGGCCAGTTTAGATGGTCCTCTTGTAACAGAACACACAGACCTTGTGTCATGTGCGTGGATGCAAGACGATATAATGGCTGCACAGCTGAGATGCTAGCCTATACTACACACTAACAACGTTACTCCCAGAGCCTGGTTGGAAGGTGGTCTTCATCACAAGTCGAATCTCTGTTTCCTGTGCGCCGACACACTTCCCTCCTACACTTCCCTCCTAACCAACAAGCTTTGCACTAACCGTTCATTCGTATGTCAAACTCTGGCTTGGCTAAGGGAGCCGGCATGCTCTGGCG
>Ga0307942_1002770_pt1 | contig 14242 bp, 11 predicted proteins | sample OrgLakmetagen175_FD_201846 | JGI IMG/M metagenome (GOLD analysis project Ga0307942, IMG submission 201846) | Saline water microbial communities from Organic Lake, Antarctica - #175 | ecosystem: Environmental > Aquatic > Non-marine Saline and Alkaline > Saline | place: Antarctica: Organic Lake...
TGTTCATGATTTCCTTTCTCAGCAGAACAATAGACTTTTTCTTTTTCTTTCTGAGCTTATGGATTTATTTGTGGCTGGCCGAGACCAGTCAGCAGCCGATCAGCCAAACTACCTGGCTGAAGGTCAACCCCCATTGTAACCATTGTAACCAAACTACCTGGCTGAAGGTCACCCCCCATTGTAACCATTGTAACCATTAAATTGAGCAGCCATGCCAAACTGGAGACCTTGGTAATCCAAACGAACCCTATTGAACAAAATAGGCCGATGGCCTTTGTACTTTGTTTTTAAAACCCTACAACACCCCTCTGGATATGCGCAGGCCTCTGCCTCCCGCCCAACCCTTTTCTAATTTGGCCGTATTGCTTCAAGAAAAAGGAAAGGATGACTCCGCTGGTATTGTAAATACAGCCAATGTAAAAAGTCAATTTATTATGGAAGCATTTATCAGCTTGATCGAGGCGCTCACACTGTCTTCTTCTTTTATCTATGAAATTACTCAAAATCAAACACCATTCTGGTCTGGACAAGTTGTTCATATAAATGTCAGACACACGTCAAGCGTATGAATGTATGCAAAACCGCAAAGCCAATTTTTTTGGCAATGTGTTTCAGGATTTGTGCATGGCACCAAGCAACTAAGCATCTACCTAGGCAGTGGAAGTTGGGAGGGGAGGGTTTGATACACAACAGAAGGGATGGAGGGAAGGCACTTGCTGAGAGGCAGACGACGGCAGATACTCCAACCTCCTCTCAAGGGGGCGTCATTTCAGGCAAGTCCATAGGTAGGCAGCACAAATACAAGGTAGAAGTAGGTGACGGCGCCCGTGAACATGTAGCTGTCCACTCTGTCCAGGAGCCCTCCATGCCCAGGTATGAGGTCACCTGAATCCTGCACAGTCCAAAGTTCAGAGCGATCAGCTCCATGTATAAAGACACGATTGGTGCAGTGTTTTTTAAATGTACAATAATTCAAGCCTAGAGTGAATAACACACATGCAGCGCAATGAGGGTGACGACGACCCTCATCATCACGTTCACGACAAACGTACAAAATGTCCCTTTTAATCTTGGTCAGTCACCGCAACTTTTGCATGCAAAACTTCAAGAATGTGTGTGTGTGTGTGTGTGTGTGTGTGTGTGCGCGCGCGCGTGTGCTGGAAGGTATATCCTGCGAAGGTCCCTAGTGTATTTGCACAGGCTCTACTTTTGATCTTTCAAGTAAGTATTATAAATATTGCCTTTTCCCAATCAATCTAGTTTTAAGAAAGCAAGTCTGCCAAGCCTTTGACAACCCTAAAGCAAAAAAGAGTATGCCACCAGTAATGAGGCACAAACAGGCTTCAACTTGCACTGATCTCTAGTAAGCACAAGGGAGCGAACAAGGATGTGCTCACGCCCATGCAGGCAGCTTATAATCTGAGTCTTCTAATTTAGTTGTTGGGTGCCATTCTTTACACCCACCTTCATGCCAGCATCACGCTTCATGATGGACTCTATGAGGTCTCCAAATAAGCTAGAGAAGAATATAAGAACCTGCGTGTGTATGTGTACGCGTGTGTGTGTGTGTGTTTGTGTGTGTGTGTGTGTGTGTGTGTGTGAATATCGGCAAGCAAGTGGCAAGGAAAATATAAGCTGCTGTGTTCCTCAAAACATACATGGGCATGGTGCTGCGCTCCACCCAAAGCCGCAGCAACACATGGAATCTCTCATCCACACCTGTCTATCGACTCGTCAAGGCTTTCATCCACTACAAATTACAGCCTGACACTCCACACAATCAGGTGAGTGCTATGTTGCGTCAATGCACACGCTCCCCTTAACACCGCCATAGCTCCAATACACACCAAGCACGCAAGGTTTGGTAAGCAGAGCGATAGCCGCACGCAGCACATGCCTGTGTCCAACATCTCACTTTGCCCCTATTGTTCCTCTGCACGAAAGTTAGCTCCGTTCTCATGTTCTCACCCCCATGCCTGCTGCTGCTAGTACATGCCTGTGTACAACATCTCACTTTGCCCCTATTGTTCCTCTGCACGCAATTCAGCTCCGTCCTCATTTCTTTTGTTCTCACCCCCATGCCTGCTGCTGCTAGTGGTGTGGCAGGCCAGTGTGTGGCCTTCCACAGTCCTAAGGCCACGCAGGTGCTGCTGAGCAGCCCCCCTAAAGCACCCTCCACTGTCTTTTTCGGACTAATCTCGGTGAACTTGGTTCGCCCCAGGTTCTTGCCTGCGCGTCAGTAGCAAACGAGCAGCTTGAGCAAAGTTATTGCATGCACGATGTTGGAAGTTGAAATGTCAGTGTGCTTGGTGTGATGACGGTTCCTGCGTACAGATCAGGTACCTAAGATACGTAGATGAAGCAAGCAAACCCTGCGAGTATGGCGTAATTCAAGGCGTAAAAAAGCAGAGCCCTGTTGTCCTCTACAACACCGCAAGAGTTGACAGGTCAATGCTTCTGTATATTGGGCGTCAGAGATTGCCCCTGTGATCAGCTGCAGAACGGCATGTGGGATGAGCAGCATATAGCGACAACACACGCTGCATCAACACACACCACCATTATGAACAGTGAACAGTGAACAGTGAATGCCTCACTGCGTTTACCACACGCCACACTTGAGGCCCAAATGAGGCTTCAACAGAAGAAACAAAAGGCCCTCACCGACAAAGTATGCCCCAAATATATACTGCGGCATCACACGCCGCAACAACACGTGACTACAACATGAATAACAGGCACTCACCGACAAAGTATGCCCCAAATATATACTGCGGCATCACACGCCGCAACAACACGTGACTACAACATGAATAACAGGCCCTCACCGACAAAGTATGCCCCTGTGTCAGCTGCTGCAACACAGGCCACAGTCGTAAACGTGGCGATAAGGCCAACCGTCCAAGGTGTGTAGTTTGTCAGGAATCCCTGCACGCACGTGCACGTGTTTTGATAAAGAGTGAGAGAGCTAGAGCCCCGCGAGGCACGCTTCAAGTGTTTCAAACTTTCGTGGCCCTGCCAGCTTACAATCGGTCACGATGAGTTTGTTCATATCTTTGCCTGTTTGACTGACGCTTTGGTCTGGGATGAAAGTGGCACGGATGCTTAAAGATCTGTTCGTGTGACGGTACAGAGGTGGTTCAGTGTTGAGTGCAGGCAAATTAAGTTAGAATTAGTACTCCATGGGCAGCTGCGCTCCAATGAAGGGCACGTAGGACCCGGCGTGCTCATGGCGAGCTTGGGATATGTAATCATGCTGGCTGTACTAACAGTGACCGCGCCTTCTACCCCTTGAAGTCGGTCAAACAGCAGGACAAGCTCGTTTTGGAAGCAAAAAAGTCAAGTGCATGTCCATGAATGGCTACATGCTGGTTGTCAGAGGGTACACAACTTCACGGACATGCCCGATCATCAGCCAAAGTCATCCACAAAGTCATGCAAAAAGTCATCCAAAGTCATCCACAAAGTCATCCACATAGTCATGGCCACGTGCGTGCTGGTGCTCATCACTTGTGCTGTAGCCCATTCTAAGAGCTGACCAGAACAGCGATGTGAGTATGTACTTAGCACAAGTGCACTTTTGCACAGAGATCGCCTGCAAATTAAATGCATGCCATTCACACTTCACGCCTCTTACATTAAAATAGCACAGTTTGTCAGCCAAAAATAGCACAGTGTGACAGTCACAACCGTTCACACACATGGAAGGAAGTACACTTTAAAAAAGAGCAATTACCAGGAATGGCAGGCTGGGGGCTACTGCTGGGAGCATGCGCAGCTTGACCCAGAAACTAGGGAGCCAGCCTGCAAAGTGATGCAACGCACGAAAAAGTGGCACAAGGCTCACAGGGTTGCGGAATACAGTGGTCCAGACATAGGTACGTACGATGCTGATTATGGTGTGTGTATGAGCACGGATGCGTGTTTCAGGCAAACGTGCAGAGTGCTGCATCATCTGTCCCTCATGATGATAGATGAGGTTGACCTCAACTTACACTAAAGTGAAAAGGCGTACATACCTCAATCCTGCTTAGTGAAGTAACTACTTAGCACTTTCCTCCCACAAGCAGACATAAAGACAGACCACGTCCCCACCTCACGCAACCATGCAAACTTGCCGACATGCAAACACAGCATACATACAACTCCACACACGCGCATGAGCACCGTACACTGTGCAAGTATGGTATAAATATGTACGCAATACAACCTGGTAAACACATGCACAGACTCTCCACACACACACACACACACACACACACACACACATGCGCACGTTTATACACAAACGCACACAAACACACACACACACACACACGCACGCAATTATACACACACTCTCCCACCCACTTTCCCCCCAGACACACACACACACACACTCACAACACACACAGAACGACACGGTAACATATGCAGACATGGTGTCAAACGCACCGCAGTAGAAGAGGCCGAACAGAGAGGACGCCATTTGAGCAAACTTTGGCTTCTTAATGACCAGCACCTCCAGAACCAGCAGCACAAAGGAGGCCAGGGCCAGCACGGAGCCACTGCGTAGGCTGGTGGGTTTGAAATAGGCCAGCACAGCCATGCTCACACACAGCACGGTGGTTAGGGAGCTGACCAGGGGCGGGGGCGGAGTCATGCCCTCCGTCATTTGCCTAGAGGTGATGAAGCCGTAGTACTCCTGCGTGGCCTGGAACGCGATGAACAGGATGATGCCGAGGAAGGGCAGAGTGCCCGCTGCTATGGTGCCCGCGCCCGCCAGCCCCAGCAGCACCCCGAATATTATTCGATTGGCAAACTTGGCAGCAGTAATTTTAGCTTTGTTGGCTTTGACCTCCGTTCCGTCAGTGGAGGTGGAGGGCCCTGTGAGGTCTTGGCAGGCCTCAGGACTCGAAGAGCTTGCTGCAGCTAAACTCGCTGCCCCTGACTCCCAGCCTGCCCCATTGCTTGGATGTAAGTCTTGTGGTGGGTCGGGTATGCTGCTTTCCTGCTGCTGCTGCTGCTGTGAGGGCTGGAACCCATTGGGTTGCTGCGGCCCTCCCTCCTGCTGTTGCTGCTGCTGCTGCTGCCCCCCCTGTACTTCCCCCTGAACTCCTGTTTCTTGCTGTTGAGGTAAGGGAACGCCGCTGCTGCTGTGCACTGAACCGTGCCTCGGTAGGGACGGTTTGAAGAGGGACGGTGCTAGGGACGGTTTCAAGAGGGGTGTGGGTGTCACGCTCATCTCCGTCCCAATGGTCCTCGGCGCAAGTATCTTGCTTGCCCCATTCCAACGCAGAACAGCAGCACTGCAACACAGTTTTGGCACATGTACATAAAAACACGTACAAGCACTTGTGCGCACTTATGAAGCCTACAAATGCACTGGTGCCCATGCACACTTTACAACGCAACACAGTATGCTGGCCTGCTTACCTAGCCATTGCCAACCTTCCTTCGTCCCAAGTCCGAGGAGGAGAGGGAGGCCGTGCGAGTCTGGCTACTACTCTTCATACCGGTGAAATATCATATTCAATTAGAGGATAACATTTATTCGTAATAAACAATAAACATCACGAAGAGCATACGCATAGGCCGTTATGTCAAAGGTGCAAGAAACTATGAGGATGAGCGCCCTCGACATGCAAGCATTTGGGAGTTTGGCAGATGCATTTGTCACCAGTAACAAAGTGAGAACATCCCGGTAGCTGGGGAGGTGCATAGGGCTGGCCATACATGCTGCCTCGGTGCAACAACTCATGACTTATTGCCCAGGTCCTTGATGAAAACGTGAAGGTCCTGTACTCTGATGTTGCAAAGATACTGCGCGTGGATGACAATGTTGCGGAGGTAACAAGAGTTAATGTTCCTAGAGCCGAGAGTACGACCGAAAGTTCCAAAAGTACTCATTGAACTTGAATGCATATGGTCAAGAACAGCCGTGCGCGTAATTTTGTTAATGTGAGGACTCAAAATTCAAGTATTCAATTTAATCACCGCGTGTCGTGCTGCCGTATGTCATAATGCACATTTATACTAACTTGAGAGATCGTTCTCCATTGTTTGAACCCACACGTGTGTGCAGAACATCTTCAACAACGCTGGTGACCCTCCTCGACCTCACCAGTCAGAACACCAAACTCCTCCAAAGCAACAAAAAAAAATTGGACAGCCACCTAGAGGAGCTCCCAGGAAGAGCAAAAAACACCGTGTTCACAAGGGTAAGAGGATAATTATGTACAGTTCATCTTAGAAGTGGTCAGGATAGCCACGCAATAGACAACAAAACATTAGTTTCTCTACATTTCAAACCCTAGAAGTGTGTCAAGGTTTTTCTCCATGTTACGTGAATTTCATTAGCGAGACCTTGAGTATCGGGCACTGATGGTGCGAGTTAGTAAGGGGAACGGGAGTCTCACAAATTTCGTGTCAATCGCTTTTCCAGGAACGTTGCCTGCTCACTAGCAATTCCTGAATGCTATATTTGTGACAATGCACATGAAGCATCGTTACAATGCAAATTCAGAGATCTTTGGTGCTATCCTTGCACCCATGTTAATCATACAATCACAATGTCATTTGTGAATTAGCATATTGCTTTGGGCATTTGTGGAACGATGAGTTTGAGACTATTTCATGATGCCTCTTTGAACTTTAACATCTAACCATACAATATTAGTATTAATTTTGTCTGATAAAGAGTTGGAAGTAGTATTGACCGGATTTGTTTACTAAACCGGTGGTCAGTGCATGCATTCCACATGAGCATGAGTATTTTAGTTTTTGTGCTTAAAACCCTACCAATCTGATGTTATCCGAGATAAGATTTGTGGAGACATATAGCTGCTTGATATCTAAGCAGATTTACACACTCTTTATAAGTGAGTTAAGATGGGGATAAGTGGTTTGATTTTTAACATGTGCCACACCATAACTGTATATTTTACACAGCCTGTGTTACCACGCACCATATTTATATCCCAGGGGGGGTCCACGCTGATCTCAATTTACAGCCTCGTTCAAGTGCCTTCTGGACAGCTCAATTGCTGAGCGCTTTTCAGGGACTGCGTGGGTGTGAGTTGTATGTGCGAGCTGTTCAAACTGGGCATGCTATTACCATGCAAGAGTTTACTGCAGTTTTGAAGCATAGGATGAGAGGTGTTTGGAGAGACGCAGAGTTGGTGGACCCCAACAGGCACAACAACAAACTGCCCACTGCCCACGTATCATTTTTGGTTTGCCATCCCTTTTTATTAGAAATGAGCTATGCCGATTTAAGTACCACGGTATCTCCATCTTGATCTGTCCAAACATGTTATGCGCAATATAAGTAGATTCCGCTTGCGTGCGCATACTTTGAAAGTTGATGCAGCAGCGTGGCTTGAAGATGGTTCTTGCGTATGTGACCAATGGAGGTACAGGAACGCCGCGCCCGCTCTCTCAAAGTGCACAACGTGTGCCAGCTGGCTTGCAGTCTCCGCTGCTTGCACAGAAATATTGTCTCCTCCTCCTCCTCCAATGCTTTTGGTCCAACTTCTCGTTTGGCCCCAAACTTTGTGAACCATCAAGGGGGGAGATAGCTGGCCTGGTAGTAACCTGGATTTTGGTTGGGCACGTCTCAAGCTATTCACATAATGATGATGCTGCGTGCAAGTGCTGTGTGCAGGGAGGCTCCCGCGCATCCTAATTCCAAATTAGATTTCGCTAACTTTATAAAGCCTCATGTTTTGCTCTGCGTTTTATGCTGCATTGTATGTTTGGATGCAAGCAGCCTTATGATAATAGAAGTTCAATAAAGATGTTTTATAGACAATCGATCGCTGTTCTGAAAGGTAGAACCTGCTTTGTGCTGCTTTGTCATGAAATGGGAATATTAACCGTGCAGGGCATTGTCATTGCTTAAGGGTTTCACGTTATTTGTGTATGCACACTGATAAATTTGAATCACATCCGGATTGGGATGGACTATACACGGTTCCTGTTTCAAAATAAAGAATTTAGAAGCCTGGCCGGGCAGATTTTAATGTCTTTTCAAGCTTGCTATTCCCCAATGGATGCAGAAAGCCACACGGTGTCCCACCGTCATGCGTCATGTGCCAGTCAAAGAACCAATGTTTGGTCTTCTATTGTGCTGAGGCTCGGTCCAGCCCAATCAGTTGGTCTCCAGATATTTTTGGGAATTGTGTCCAATGTCTCGCCTTGTCTGTATGATTTTGTGATGGGTCTGATTGTAAGAAGCTGAGTTTTTTTATGAGTGCTGTGACACCTATGTAAAAAACGACGTCTTTGTCTGAAATTCCGGTCTGGACATTTGGAGAGTATATGTATCGTTACAACACAAGCCAGTAACTCCGAGGCTGTGGAGTGGGTTCCTTATATGGCTCCTGTATTTGGTGCCTGTCGCTCCCAGTGGGATGGCGTGGAGATTTTGCGGTGCCCCAAAAGCGATCAGCTCCTGCTTGTTGGTTAGTATACGTGATAACACAGTATTTGCATATGATCAGGTGTGTATCGCGTTTGTTTGGTTGAATGTCTTTTGGTTTTATCGTTTTATCGCACGCCAGGGGAAATTTCTTTAATTCCTTGCCTGATATTATGATTATTACCAGTCGTAAAAGGCACAGATGCATACGTACGTATTGATGTATGTTGTTTTGACTGCCCTGATCAACTTGTCCATAACAGTCGTGTCTGTTCAGGACCCTTTTTCAACCTCCTCAGTTCATTTCGTAGCAGAGGAGCTTTATTATCGTGCCTAATATCAAGGTAGGTAGCTTCTTTTCCTCATAGAACTTACCCCTCTCTGCTCCGTCCCCTTCATTTTTTCTTTATCTATTTTTGTGGCGGCTGTCTTGCTTGCTTCTTAGCAATACTGGGCAGAGCGCAAGCAGCAAGCGGTAAGGCACGTGTCCAATCTCCCCCTCCCGGAAAAAAAGACGCAGGCCCAATTCAATTAGCCAGTAAAGGCAGACCACTTTCAGGGCAGCATTGAGATGCCCGTCACCTCCTCCCCTCTCTTGGAACCATGCTTCAGCAACGTTCTGGCATGCCGCACAGCTGTGTCCCAAGCTTGCTGGGTGTGGAGATTATAAGTGGCCTAGCTCAGGATCTACTGCTGTTTTTTTACTGCGTGTATGAGTGCATTTGTAAGGGCAGGCAATTTCTGCCTGCGTACAGAGGGAAGCGCTGGTGGAGCAGATCTCAGCAGACTGTGAAAATGGTTCAGTGAGTTAGCAAATTCAACGCCAGAGAGACCAGCGACGACAAATCAGCGCACCATATTCTACAAAGAATTTGTGAGTGAAGATCTGCTTAATCTATCCACATACTATAGACAAGCTATTCCCTTTAACCATTTGTTTTGTGCACAGTGTGGTGTCCAAAACATGGAGATTATTGCAACAAACATTCATAACTAAAATTTTCTTTGTTCTCAGGACACGAATTGTCTGAGACGGGCTGACATCATGTGAAATCGGAATAATTAAAGCAGGCAGTTAATTAATGTTGCTCCATCTCCGGGAGATTATATTAAGCTAAGAAGGTAGAGCAGTAAGACTGTACAAGGCGCCAAAAACAGCTCTGGGCAGGCTTGCATGCCAAGTCCTAGGACAATACATGTGCAGCAACAGCTGCGTGCTGCACATCTCTTTCATTTAACTTTACAGCGTAATGCCAGGCTACGCATAATGTATAAACATGGCAACACCTTGTTTTCACGCTACCCCTCTGCAATATATTAGATAAGGCCACGTATCCGTTGCCACGCACGCGCTCATGTAGAACACCACTTTTTAAACAGGCACATGGTGATAAGGAGGGATGATGCGGCCAGGGCGGGCACAGGGACAGTATGAGGACCGTCGGTACCAGACCAATTGCAGACATGCATCCAGTGACCTCAGCAGTTAGTAATGTTGCATGGGGGGCCAAGCTGCACGAACAAAAGAAAGAAAGGGATTACAAACACCTAGTACTTTGTACTACCTCCTATACCTGTCTTTCAGCGCATGCCCGGTTTTATTAACAGCAGATGTGCATCTGATGTGGTGCTTCTTCAGAGTTGTGTTGCAGGCTCATCTAAGGTGGTAAATATCAGCCATCAGAGTTATTTATTCCAAAATTTGTGTTTTCCCCATTTGACTACATGTTTTGGAGGTGGAGTTTCCTATAAAAAAAAAAGAAAAAAAACTACGCAGGCAGTGAAAACCACTCCCCACATTAATTAAGGAAAAGGAGCCACTTTGGTACTGAGTACCGTAAAGCTCCTCCAGCGCAAAAAGGAAAGGGGACATCAATGGGGATCAAGTGGGTTGCAGGCTTGGCCTGAAACCGGCTCCTGATGAGAGTCGATAACAGTACTGGAAAGGGCACGTCTAATATGGACGAGTTTAGCAGCAAAGTTCACAGAGTGCACATGGAGCTTGGAGGCAAGCCTCTTAACTCTTTGAAAATCAAGACCCAGTTCCTTGAAAGGCTTCAGAGTGTGAGTGTTGCAGATGGTGCCGCCCACACCCAAAAAGATGATGTGGAGAGTAACGGAGGCTCCTTGGAGAATGTTGCAGAGATCTTTGTGCTGTTCTTTCGCGGCGTTCAGCTGTTTCTGAGGTCTGGTGTCCTCACAATACTTGATCTCGACGAGGTGGAGTTTCCTCTGCTACGTGACACGCACGCCGCCAGATGATCTGGTAGCATTTCTCCTAGGTCCAGGCAACTTGGCAACAAATTTGAGCACCAGTTGCATTCATTTGATTGCACCATTATCTGGTCCTCCTAACCTGCACGTGCCAGCGAGCTCAATGAAACAACATGCAGGAGTCTGACTGAAGGTTTGGAAAAGGAGTTTGGCCACTTGGGGAATGACAGCTCTGGTACAAAGGTGATAAAAATACAGGCTTTGCTTCACGATACCACAAGCTAGCTCAGGTGCACAAATTGAGACTCCTGATAGTATGTGTGCCTGGATGGATCAGAGAGTTTCAGAAAGTCACACTTGTTGACCTGAAAATCTTCAGCCTAAACAATTAATAAGCACTTGCTCAAAACCCACATTATTCCACACCAATGATGATGATCAACAAAAACGTTGGGTTGAAGCCCGCAGCGGCGACCCGCCAGACTGCAGTGCCTAGCCTGCCCTTCCGTGGCAGACTCTCCATCCGCACCGCCGCACAGGACAAGGTGCGTGTGTGTATGTGTGTGCATTTGTGTGGGCAGCAGCAGCGGGCGTGTTCACTTCACGAGAGAGGAGAAGAGTACCTACAACCCGCCGAGATTATGCACACACAAATGCGCGCACCGTCGTTGCGGCAGCTGTCCTCAGTGATTGCCAGGGTGCAAGCAGCAAGCGACAACATGAACATCACGCGCTCAATTGACCCCTCACGGAACAACACACAGGCCCAAATCATTCAGCCAGTGAACGGAGACCCCTTCGTGGGCAGCTTCGAGACGCCCGTCACCTCCTCCCCCCTCGTAGCATCATACCTCAGCAACCTCCCGGCATACCGCACAGCGGTGTCCCCAAGCTTGAGAGGTGTGGAGATCGGCCTAGCTCACGGCTTCTTGCTGGCCGGCCCATTCATCAAGGTGTGTGCTTGTGTGTAAATATGCGTGTGTAAGTGTGCAAGGACGGGAGGTTTTCTGCGGGTAGACGGCTGGTGGCGCAGGCCCGGGTGGATCGAATTCGGAAGTGGCTCAAGGTCACACATGTCAAGACAGCCCAAACCCTGGGGGGAGGGCCCTCACATTGCATTGTGTGTTTAGCACTCTGTCAAGCTGTTGTGGATCTGTAGGTCACACACACACACACACCTGGGTGCAGCGATGCAAGTCAAAATCTTCTCTTTCACAGATGGAAACTCTGAAGCGTTTGTCCTTCAGGCAAATACCATATACAATTACCCTTGTTTGATGCTGATGTTGTACACATGAAAATGACTGACAAGAGGTGTAATGAGTCTGTGTACGCTGTCTGTGGTGCTTGCGACCACAGTAGTCATACGGGAGGCAACAAGAAACAGGGCTTGAAGCAAGCAACGTGGAGATATCTGTGCAGGCATTGTGCTGAACAGTGCTTGTGATGCCCCTCTCAACTTTTGTCAAAGTGAAGATGTTTTGCATCCGCGACTTAGCACTCATGTCGTGCTACATTGTCGGAGGAATAATAGCGAAGATGCAGCACAGCTTGCCCTTGTAGTGCTTGCAATGTAAACCCTCCACGCTGTTCTCAAACTGTTGTGTGCTGAATTAGGTACTCTGGAAATGGTCCCTTCTATCCACACACACACACACACACACTCACACTCACTCACTCACTCATGCAGCACAGCTTGCCCTTGTAGTGCTTGCAATGTAAACCCTCCACGCTGTTCTCAAACTGTTGTGTGCTGAATTAGGTACTCTGGAAATGGTCCCTTCTATCCACACACACACACACACACTCACTCACTCACTCACTCACTCACTCACTCACACACACACACTCACTCACTCACTCACTCACTTACACACTCACTCACACACACTACAAGCATTCAGAACAGCTATCAGTGCATTTGTGCGTTGTCACGAATTCAGGGCCTTTCCTCTGTGCATATCATCGTACATATATGAATTGCATGAGAGGAAACATTCGAGTGTTGGACGATCCCTCCTGTCTGCAGTCGACAATCCAGCTCTAGAGATAAATTGGCTTATGACAGTTTTTCATGTACCTGGTTGACGTAGATGAATGATGATCTATGCAGGAGCAGATCAGTGGCAGAAGAATGGCCCCTTAATAGTTTGAGTGTGTGCGTGTGCAGAGGTCGGGGGGAATGATTAGGGCTAGAGGCCCAAACCGGGGATTATTCTTACAGCTTTTGTATTCACCCTCTCAAACTTTAATTTCAAGCTTGTGTTGATTGAATTTCTGTGTAGGTCCTTGGCAAAATAGGGTTTAAGTAATGTCTACCCTTTGACGCTCCCCTCCCTCCCATTTGCTTGTGCAGCTTGGCCCCCTGCGCAACGTTGCTGGCACTGCTGAGGTCGCTGGATGCATGTCTGCCGCTGGCCTGGTCCTCATCCTGTCCTTGTGCCTGTCTCTGTACGGCAACGCTGCATTCCAGAGTACACCAAGCATGGGTGTGAAGACCCTGTCTGGCCGCTCCATCCCTCGTGATCCCCTACAAACTGCTGAGGGGTGAGTGAAAAACAGGGTGTCATAATGCCTGATGCGCAGCCTGCTCCTTTGTTGGTACGGCTGTAAGAAAGAGGTGCAGGGCATCTTAACGCTAATTGCACCTTGTGCAGTTGGGACTGCTCCCCAAATGTCATGATTTATCAGGAACCATAAAGCATGTACCACGCCCATGATGTTGTTTGTGTTTACCCACTTGATGCCAGCCTGCCACAACCAAACTTGGATACAGGAATAAACACTTCGAATGTCAGCTTTTTAAATCAAAGCAAAAAACATTGCCTCCTTGGCTCAGCATGACACTGTACACAACACCTAATGCAAGAAAGGAGCTTTTCTCACGTTGTGCAATCAATCCCTTGCATGTGCAATACAGGTGGGCAGGCTTCGCTGGTGGCTTCACTGTCGGCGGTCTCTCTGGCGTTGGGTTTGCTTACGTCCTCACCCAGATCCTCCCCTACTACAGATAACCGTAATTCTTCTTACGAGCAAGATACAGCCTAGTGAAGAGACGGTAAACCTACCGCTTTCCCTGGGTTGACTTGGACTCAACATGCTCCATAGTGCTTGTTAAATTTGCTCTTCAGCAGCACATATTTTTGTCTCTAAAAACGCCTGTGTCAGGTGCCCCCTAGCATACAAACTCGAGGCCTTTTCTTGGTCCATATCATACCGTTTAAGTTGGATTTTGCAACAATTTGTACACATAGATGCACCGTGTATACGTGCATGATTTTTGCTTTTGTTCGCGTTTTGTAAGATAAATCAACGTTGTGAAGATTTGTTCAGGACTGAAATGGTTCAATACAGCGAGGATTTACAAAGCCCTGGGAGGTTGACCGGCAGTGCAGCCATATAAGTTGAAGTTTAGAAGGTTTTACAAAAAAAAGCCTTCAGTTAAGAAGTGCGACTGCTAGCCGGCTCATAAAAAGCAATTAGTTCATGGAGGAAAAATAAGGTAAGGTAAGGTAAGGTTACATCACTATATATGCCTCAAAGGGCATCTCAGCGGAAGTTTGGAAAAAGCCTGAAACTAAATCTGGCTAAACAAAAAGAAATGGAGGAAACTGATGTATGAAGAAG
>Ga0307942_1002772_pt1 | contig 14224 bp, 10 predicted proteins | sample OrgLakmetagen175_FD_201846 | JGI IMG/M metagenome (GOLD analysis project Ga0307942, IMG submission 201846) | Saline water microbial communities from Organic Lake, Antarctica - #175 | ecosystem: Environmental > Aquatic > Non-marine Saline and Alkaline > Saline | place: Antarctica: Organic Lake...
CCCTCCCTCCCTCTTCCTCACCAGTGGGAAGCACAATGATGACCTGCAGGTGCATGGGCGAGGAGTGGGGCACACATGTCGTGTCAGCGTCGTGTCAGAGGTGCACTAGGTCTACCGCACACTGCCTCGGGATTAAGCGTGTCAGGGCAGACCTATTACACACCCCTTTAGTATGCACATGCAAGGCTCAAGAGCAGAGAACACGCATGCTGCATGCGGGCCTGTATGACTTTTTTTCTCTGCCCCCCTTTTCATTTCAAGATCATGACGCACGTTGTTGTGTATGGCCTCCTGGACACAGCATTTCTGGTATTGGCGGTCACCCCTGTCCACTTGGTGAGATCCAACCATTCCTTTAAGAACGCGTCATATGATTAGCACATCAGTTGGTAATTCATTATATATATTAAACAAGTTTTCAGCTGTAGCATCAGGAAATTGATCACTTGAAATTAAAGTTGCCAATGTCTTGGCGGTTGAAAGCAAATGTGGTGGCCAAAGCATGCAGGTTTGTGTTTTCCTTCCAGGCGTAGCATGCAGCTGGAAGAACAGGGGATACGCGCCTCAATTCTTTATAAATCATGCCGAGACATGAAAGAATACAAAATTGACACACACACACACACACACACACACACACACACACACACACACATACACACACACACACACACACACACACACACACACACACGCACGCACGCATGCACGCACGCACGCACGCACGCACGCACGCACACACGCCACGCACACACGCGCACACGCACGCACACGCATGCACACGCGCACACGCACGCGCACGCGCTCGTGCACACACAACACGGACACGCGCACGCGCACGTACGCACGCACGCGCAAACGCACACGCACACGTACACGCACATCACTTACAAATTTGCGTTGCAGTGTGCTCCGCGCTGTCGCAGCAGCCCAGCTGTTTGATCACTTCAAACAGGCAGACGCGGAGGATGCAGCACAGCGCCTGGTGGCCCTCATGTTTGGTAGAGATGGCAAAGAGGTTCTGGGGGAGGAAGCAGGTGCAGAATCATCTTCAGTGTCCACATCCGGAGCGGCTTCTGAAGTCATTACGACTTTGGGGAGGGTGCTGCCTACAAACAGGCCCACTCTGCAGCTTGTGGTGATGGCCACTGTTGTACGTGATGTGAACATAGAGGAAGGAGAAAGGGCTATGGCGTGGGAGGGGGCTGGAGTGCAGGCTGCTGGCCTTGCTGGACTGGACAACAATGAAAGCGATGCTGAGGAGGAGGAGGAGGAGCAGGAAAAAGAAGCCTTGCCTAATGGCAATGACGAAGGCAATCCTCTTGTGAGTGCTGGCGATGGCATCTGGCATCTTGGCCCTACTCCATCCAATTGAACAACATTGAACAACAGCACGGGAGTGCTTGAACGTGTTGGCTGCCTCGGCGTTTTTCGTAAATTTGACCATGCTGAGTGCTTGCCTCTCGCATTATTACTCTGTATTGTAGGAAGTAAGCTAGAGGATACATTCCTTTAATCTTTATGGCCTTCTTCCTTTGCACACTTAGGTCAGCTGCAGTGATGATTCCATTGCCATGGGTGACCTGCTGCAGCAGCTTCTGGGGGCTCAGGAGGCAATTCGTCCGCGCATCAGAAAGGCATGTACCCATGGTTGCCTTTCGTACCCCCGTGTGCCTCTTGTAATACCCAGTTACAACTGCACAAGGCTCTGATCCTGACCCTTTTAGTATTCTCTTGCATGAATGCTTGCAATGTTGCAGTATTTTAACTGAGGAGGGCCTATGCTTGCTTGTTTGCGTGCGTAGGCTGCAGCGCAGCTAGGCGCAGACAGGGCCTGGCGTTTACTTTCACAAGTGCAGCAAAGCGTTAAGAAGCAGGAGCACCAGCAGCAACAGCAGCTGAAGCGGCAGCAGGAAGGACAGGGGCAGGCAAATGGAAGCGGTGGAAGCAAAACCAGCCTGGGCTGTGCAGCTAGCAGGCCAAGTGCTAGCCTGCTTTTTTTGAAAATGGCAAGAGACTGGTGAGCCTGGTTAGTTTGTTGTTGTAGCACTGTGAGCTCATCCTTCTGTCTGCACGTCTTTTCATTGCTTACTTAAAGCCCAGACTTCAAGTTGCATCACCTCAGCATCAGCTTACAATTCCGTTTGTTATATGCACTTATCCGATCCTTTGCGTTTTGCAGCTTGGGCTCCAAATTGCTGAGCACATCTGAGGCTAAAGAGTCTTCTCCACCACACTTCAAGCTGCGTGATTACCAGCGCTTGGTACGTTTTTGTTTTCAAGTATATTTCCTTTCTTGCTGCTGATTTGATGTGTTCACCAGGTCTAGGGTCTGTTTGGCCACGGATTGTGGTGCATAGATCTGCATATTCACCTGATGCTCGGCGCTTGCACCTTCTCACACGCGTGCAGGCTGTGGACATGATCCTTAATGGTGGAGGCAACTGGGTCGTGGCTGCTCCCACGAACAGCGGTAAAACTGCCATCTTTATCGAGCTTTCCAGGTGCAGGAAACTTTGCTATTCAGCAGTTCGCTGTTAAAGTGCTCCAATTCAACAAAGCACGTCCAGCTCGCCTCTGTGCTCACTCGGTGAAGTATGCCATTCAGCCGGATTCACCGTTCAATGTTGTATTTGATGGAAACATGTCATAAGTAAGCACTTTTTGGGGGTTGACTTTGAAGAATCACCACTCCCCCCCTGCTGCGTCTGTCATTCCCTGGCCCCGAATCTTGCCTCCTTTAATCACAGGATCTTGATGTCACAGCACTCCAAGGCAAGAGTGGTGGTTCTTGCTCCAGCAGTGTCTTTGGTGCGTCAGCACTGTGCAGCGTTTGCAGCAACGGGGGCTTTTCGGTCAGCCATTGGGGATCCTAGAGCAGACCCAGGTGTGTGGGTTTGTTGTTGGTGCAATTCTGTCTTTAAGCAAATAAAAGGGGAGGCAAGAGCTCTTACTTAACACTCTGGACACTGATTGAACACAGAGGCTTGTTTTTGTACAGTGGGATGTCACGCTCCTTATAACGCCGCTTCACACGATTTTTTTCCAGGCCTGCCTGTGATTGATTGGTTTTGCGGTGACAAGCCCTTGGCTCAGAACACCTGGTCTGCAGAGCTGTCTCGCTTGGGGGTGGTAGTGCTGGAAGCACGCTCTTTCCTCAACTTGTTGGAAGAGGGGCAGGCACAGCTGGACGACGTGGACATGCTGGTGTGTAGAAGAGAGGAGGGGGGGCATTTGCTGTGGGCATTACAGTAACGCAGATAGAATGTGTTGCAAGCGTTGTACCAAAGCAACACTGTAGACGTTTTTTAGGCAACTGCCCAATCTTGAAAAGCTGGAAATTCCGCACCCCTGCTGCTGACTGATGCTCTGAATTCCCTCTCACAGCGTCACAGTGGGGATTGCTAGGCAGTTTATATAACGTTATCTGGTATTCCCCCTAAAAAAGAATCGGCTGCTGCTAACACCTGTATGCAGGTTTTGGATGAGTGCCACCACACAGACAAGCTGCACCCCTATGCAATGATCATGTCCTACTACAATTCTCTACCCAAAGAGAATAGGCCTCAGGTAGATGGATGGAATCCAATGTGAAGTCTTTCTGAGATCGGCTTAAACCACTTTCTTGACAGCTGAATTCTGTATTCGACAGCTGTGCTCAACACCTGCTCTCCTCCACCTCAACACAAGGAGGCTGACCGAAATGACAGACACGATAAGCGAGGGCTTTTTCAATTCGTGTTTGTCCCTGTCGCCCTTGTGTTAGAACTGCCACAGGTGATAAATCCACACACCCATTTTATTCAATGTGCCTACCTTTGCAGGTTCTTGGATTTTCAGCCTCACCTGCAAGTGGCATTACTGAGGTAAGGATGCTGGAGGAAATACTCGCTATCCAGTACATGGTTGCAAATTCATTATGGTGCAACTAATGTACGCCCTTAAGTAATGCATTTGGTAGTAACACACATACATACTGATTATTCATACTCGCGTCTCTCTCTCTCTCTCTCTCTCTCTCTCTCTCTCTCTCTCCCTCTCCCTCTCTCTCTCTCTCTCTCCCTCTCTCTCTCTCTCTCTCTCTCTCTCTCTCTCTCTCTCTCTCTCTCTCTCTCTCTCTCTCTCTCTCTCCCTCTCTCTCTCTCTCTCTCCCTCTCTCTCTCTCTCTCTCTCTCTCTCTCTCTCTCTCTCTCTCACACACTTTCCTACTGCTCACTTCTTTCCCCCATTCTCTTTTTTTTCTCCCCTCTTGCTGTAGGACCGTGTCATGCGCCAGCTGTCACGGCTTCTGACGTCACTGCATGCACGTCTGCACGTCATCAGCGAGGAGGACATAGCACGCAAGCAGGTCCGTGCCACAGTGCTTTTGCACAGTTGCACTCGGCGAACGGTACCAGGGCTACTAAACAGGCTGTGGAATTGCTACCCACATTTTATATAAATGAAACGAGATACCAGTAACAAAATAAAACAAGTTGATAATTATAAATTAGAGAGCCACTTTGGTACCAAGTTACTCAATAAACTGCACCACAGAAATAAAGTAAATATACTGTCGCATATAAAATTGGACACTGATGAGTCCTGTTTTCACTGCAACTGCTGCTGTTTTTTATCTTGACAGAGAGTACAATGTCCCACACATCCTTCGTGGTTTCAGAGTTGCAACTGACAGCTCACTGTCTTTCCCATGCAGCTCATGTCCACCGCACTTGAGGGAGAGGAATATGTTCCCGCCCGCCAGCAGGATTTCGATATGGCTGCCTGGGTCAGGAGCTGCATTGCAAACATGTCCAGTGATGTCGGTAGGTCAAGCTTAGGATCTGGGGTTGTGCTTGCGTAAAAATATCATTATCTGGCTACAAGTGTGCAGCGTGCGCATCTTCAAAAGTTTTGACTTAAAATCGGACATTGCGTCCTGGGAAGCGACGTTAAGGTATCTTTGTAACTTAGTGGCATAGTACTGTGGACCATCAAAGCAGTCGGCTTTCCCCATTTTTGTCTCCCCTGCCTGTCACACACGTCAGCGATTGCAACCCATGTCTTATCTAAGATTGCGTATCTTGCTTTTGGAATTGCATATACCCACATACCCTATGCCCACTATGCACAGGCCGCTCTCTCCTCCGTTTGGCCCTCAGTCTCCCTGACCACACACCAGCCCCTGCCCTCCGAGAGGTGTATGCTCAAGGCACGGCAGCCTACCCAGACCCTGCGTCTGCAGCAGCAGCTGCTGCAGCAGCTGCACTTAAGGCCCCCACAGTGGGGGCCGCTCTGTTGTTCTTGGTGGATTCCCTGCGCAAGGTCCAGGGCATGGATGGCAACCAGCCTGCTGTCCATGTTATGAACATGCTGTGTGGGTGCGTTTTGTGTGTGTTCATGGTGTCTGCTGCAAAAGATAAGTGCTCTGACTTTTCTACTTGAAAGCAAACGTTGTAACAGGTCAACAATTATTTTGGGCTGTTGGGTTTGGAAAGTAATTGGTGACTGGTCTGTTCCAGGGCTCGTTCATTGTTTAAGCTGTGGACCACATTGTGGGTGCTGCAGACAAGCACACGATTCAGGGTGTCTCTTTCACAACTTTTTTTCCAGCACACCATTGCTTGTTTTACTCTCACCAAACTTGGCTGCAGTTGGATGTCCAAAGCTATGGATGTTGCTCGGATCTGGGGCCTCACGAAGCTGGCAGGGTGCTTGCAATTTCTAGAGGTATGTCATCATTTGTTTTGTTCAAGGACTTAATGTGGCCTCAACTTCAGGTCAGTATACCAGTAAGGGCTTGTATCTGCGATCTTGGGCACTTGGCCCGCTACAAAGTTGTTTGAAACGAGCAAGTAGGTAAATGTCCGATCAAATATGCAAGGTACTTGCCATATCATTAGGTGTGTATTCAAGTGCCTGTGCATGATGCCGTGGAGATACTTTACATTGTCCATCCTAGACTGATTACATTCTCTCTAAGTGATGTGGGGAGTCACTTTGTTTCTCCACTTCCCAAGTTATAATGGCACACAAAGTCATACATATAGCCTGTATAAGTGTTTTTTCCCGTACACCATAGACTCACACATATCTCCCTTCACGTGCTAGGTATTGCTAAACCTCCCTCATAATTTTGGCACTGCTGCTGGGCAATGTGCATCTCTCTTCACAACCTGCCTGACGCAGGCCTTACGCCGTACTGCTGCCCTTTCTGAGGACATGGGCTATGAATGCGGGCTGCAGTATGCCGCACAGCACATAGTGGACATGGCTATGGCACACGCAGCGTGGTGCAAGCAGCAGCAGCAGCGGCGGCAAGATGGGAAGAAACAGGGGAGTGCCGGGGCGACAGGATGTGATAGCACTATTGAAGATGCAGGCAAGCAGGAGAGCCTGCAGGAACAGTACAAGGAGGTGGATGTTCTGCAACTGTGCCGGCAATTCCTTATGCAGTTAGAGGTGTGGGCAGCTCAGCTGGGCTTTGGCAGGGACAAAGATCCCTTAGCCAATCCTGACACCATTGTGCCTGTTGCTCCTCTTGCCAAAGGTGAGAAGTATACAGCAGCTGCCTGCAACGGCAGCAGTAGTCGGGTTGGGGGAGGGAGCGGGGTGGATGGCAGCCAAGGCACACTTCCCCACAATGGCATGCTACCAGTTTGTGAAGTGCCACAGTTGCTGCTGGAGCAGCCAGGTCACCTGAAGCGCAGACGCCTAGCTTCTTTTGGGGATTGGGTGGGTGGGCAGCAGCAGCAGCAGCAGCAGCAGCAGCAGCAGCAACTGCAGCAGGAAGGGCAAGAAGGGCAGCTAAAGCATCGAAAAAGCCAGCAAGACCACAACCGGCAGCAAGACAAGCAGCAGGAAAGAGCTGATCCACATAGCATGGACCAAGATCATGTGCAGTGCACTGGTGTAGCAGGAGATGGGAGTACCGTCGAGCCTGTGCAGGAGTCACAGAAGCAGCATCAGCAGCAAAGTCCATGCATCACTCCCAAACAGCAGCAGCTACTAGGTGAGACAGGAATGAAGAATGGAAATATTCAGAATCACTATCAGCCCCAACACCAGCAGCATCCGCAGCAACAGGCTTCTCCTGATACCTTTACCTCTTGCCCTGCCAAAACAGCAGAGCCTGAAAAAAAGGCAGCCGCCGCCGCAGCAGGTCTTGTGCATTGTGCCCTGGCTCCTGTGCTTCCAGCCTCACTAGAGCCCGCCCCTGCAGGTGTGTTAGTATGAGGCTTGCTTTACCAAAAGGCCCTGTCAGCGCTGCTGACCTGCTCTTAAACATGTACGTGCCTGCCCAAAATCTTGCCCCAGCCCAAACTAGTCATTTTGCTTCACTCACGCGTTCTACCTCAACCACTGTAGTCGGCTGATTGCATGCAAGGTTTGGGTATCGTTAGCATGTTTTTTTATGCTGTGCTTCAAACTTAATTTGATCCACGGACCAGCCAAGCGTGTTGAAAATTGCTCTGTGTCTATCTGCAGCACACCCAAAGCTGTGGGCCATGATTCAGTACTTGCTGCAGTACCAGGACCGGGAGGCATTTCACGGCATCATTTTTTCACGTGGGTTTTTTCTTGAGCCACAATGGTAGCTTACAACCTCGTGATTTTTGACAACAAAGCAGACAGTGCTAAGCAGTCCATGCAGCAGCATAGAAATGAGCAGATGTGTGCACATTGCACATTCTATTTTAGTCCGGTCTGATGTGTGTTTATGTGTGCAAGTGCACGCAGGTGCACTCGTGCAGGTGTGTATAATTACACTAATCATTTGCACATACACACGTGTGAAATGCTGACAGGCACGCGCCATGGTGCGTACTACCTGGCAGAGGTGCTCCGCATGGCCATTAGCTCCCCTGCATCCCGTGCTGCTCTGGAAGTGCTAGGCTGTGAGGCGGCTGATCCCAGGGTATCAGGGACCGACCAGGATCTCAACAGCAGCCTCAGCAGTCCCCAAGCCAGCGGAGGTTCTTGCTCCCTCAGCCCACTCCTGAAATTGCCTGACAAGTAAGTCAACTATACCGACTTATTGAAAGGCATCAAGCATAGGGTAATCTATCAGAGGGGAAACTCTGAGGCCCTAATTGGTATGCTTTTCAAATGTTCTTAGGGTACGTGGTTATGTTTGGTACTTTTCAAATATCGCTTTGTCATGATAATCCCAGATGCAGCCGAAATTATCCCAGATGCAGCCGAGATCCTGGAAGTGGCAAGACATGGGGCGTGTGTTTTATCAGTTACGGCGTGAACCCCACTTTTTGCCGGAAGACTTCGTCATTTATAACAAATTACCTGTAGCACTGAATTTGGTGATATTGGTGAATACTGACTAAACAGACGAAATTGCAAAAAAATTGAAAAGACCAATTGGTTGGTGAAATGTGGAAAATTATTTCCCCATGGAAGCACCATTAGGGCACAGGTTTGCCTAAATGAGTTTAGTCCTGCACGCAGGGCGACTTAATTAAAAATAGCACACACTCTGGTAGCTTGTAATGTCGTCGTTATTTTGAAGCTAGATTGTGTCCAGTTTGGTGAAGTCGTACGTGAGCTGTTGCCGCATGGATACCAGAAAGCAACACGTTGGGGCTATCACACTCTGTCTCCACGTCTACTGTAAAACACTGTCATGACGCGCGGCGTTTACATTGCATTCTACGTTGGCAAGCCGTGCAAACAGGCTGGACCATTTGATCAATGCAATGATTAGCCCGCCCTCCTTTTTGTATCATGTGCTACCTTGTAATGGAGCCAGTCCATGCATTGGACACACATGCATGAATAGGGAGGGGCAGAAAACACATTAAGCTAAAAACCAACGGCTGCGCAGGCACGCCGCAATGTAGGGCATTGCATGTGGCTAACCAACTTTATGGAATGTGCTTTTCTTTGCCACGACAAGAAGTGTCGCAGTTGCATCCCAGCTGTGCACGTTATGGGTCTGCCTTTGCACCACTGTGCAGGCCAACACTCAACCCTCAATCCAGGAGTATGGCAAAGAAAAGCACGCCTCTGCCTTTGCTTGGCTTCATTCAAGATGTGCATGTGTTTGTGGGGCATGGCTCACAGGGCCAGGAAAAGGTGGGTGGCTGGATGCTGAGGTGTGTGCTTTTGGTTATAGCCGTTATAGTCGTTGTTTAAATGGTTTTGGCGTGCGCTGTACGGAGTTTAAATGATTACAGGGTGTCCTCTTTGTTGTCAGCTGTTTGAGTTTGCATAGTGATGCAATGCTGTGTACAAGCTTTGTAGTAAAGACGTTGATTTCTGATGAGAATTGATTTAGTGCTGCCAGCCAAGGTTTCTGTCCAATTACATCCTGGCTCAATTCCAGCTTGGCAGGGTTGAATGATAAAGCAAAACTTTCATTTCCCAAGCTCAACTTCTGCGTGCGGTTTAAAAACAGCAATATCAGACACAGCATGTTAAAAAAAAAGAGGGCTTAAATGTTCATTTTTGCAGTAGCAAGGGCAGGAATCATGGCAAGATGCTAGTGCAGATGAAATACAGGGATATACGTGTCAAGTAGCAGTCTCTGAACATTAAGGCACCCAGCACTTCCATCATCAAAGCATTGCCCTGCAGCAGGTAAATATGTAGCTTTGCATTACAGCTCATGCTGCTAAAAAATTGACTGATGCGCACTTCTTTAGCAATGTGACCTTTTCAGCTCAGCCTTATATGCCCTCGAATGAAGTTGCCCTCTTGTGATACAGCCTTTAACTTCCACGGTCAAGGTAGCTGATAGCGCTGGACCCCTCTGAAGACACCTCTTTCTACACCAATGGGATAATTCCCTTCTAAAATGGCTAGCAGATCTTCTAGCCAGCAAAGCAACTCCTGTCATGAGCAACGCATTCCCCTCAGATGGCCAGCAAAGCCTTCTAGCCAGTAACCCTAGATTATCGCTTCCTCTACATATATATGTATGTATGTAAGATGTTGTTTGAGTTGTTGGTTTTCCATTGATTAATGCCAGAGGTGGTAGACGGAGGAAATGCCAGAAAATGTGAATTTTTGCATTCAGAAGGCAGCCTCTCACAGCCATTCATCCCGTCGACACCATTTTAGTACCAAAGTGTAGCTGGCATTGAGAGCTGCCCAAGCACGTGCCCAATTTTATATGGGTCGCTTTGCGTGCTGAGATAGACTGGGTTAAGCACATATGGTGCACGTAAACTTTAATGTGGTGATTTCCATGGGGAAATGGCTCAAATCCTCATAAAACACCAACCACTCAGCCGTTTCATTTCATTTTTGTTGCAATAATAATTTTTCTAACAATGATTACCATAAAAAATGTTCCAGGTTGGTGCAGTGGGCGATCTGGTATGAAAAATTTGTGGAAAAAAGTGGGGTTCACGCTGCGGGCAATTCGACACGTGCACCCCTATTTGCATTTTTTAAGCTCAGGTGTTATCAGCAGGGTGCTAAGCTTAGAAACTGCAAGCTAGGGTGTGCATACTCTGGGAACATTTCTAAAACGCCCCCTTTTCAGTCGACCACCTCTGGATTAATGCTGCCGATAAAACTAAATAAGTGACGCCTGGTGTATATGCTGCTCCTGCTGCTGCTGCTGCTGCTGCTGCTGCTGCTGCTGCTCAAATATAACCCAAGGCCGCTATTTCAAGCTGCACCCCATCTGACCCCTAATGTAAGGAGCAACAGGGAACTGTCGTGCCTTGCGCTTTTGAGGGGGCTCACCTGCTCCCTTATCAGGGTCCTCCTCCTCCCTCAGCTACTCTTCAGGCTGAGCAGGGCCCGTGCACCGCCAATCTTGCTGCTTGATTGATTGGGATAGGTTGCAAGGGCAAATGTGGTGATTGCAACGCCGGCAATTCAGGGCACAAGGCTGATGTTCTTGATCGGTAATGACTGCATCATAGCCTGCAATGGTCTTTCTGCTTCTGGTCTCCAGCTGTAACTTGAGCTTCAGCGGGGTGTACAGGTCCCCAGGAGCGTCTGTTGGTACTTAGCATCTGGACCTAGTGCCAATCCAAAAGATTTTCCCGTCATTTGTTAAACAGGCGTCGGCAGCGCGCTGAGCGTCATTCAAAAAGCCTGAACATATTAAAATATACGGACCCCGAGAACCGTACGTCCATGAATTCACTGCCCCCCTGAAACGTATGAATATTTTATGGTCAAAACGTGAAACCGCCCCCCCCTAAAAATTAAACTGATAATTGGGGGGGGGGTCTCCAGGATTTTACTGGGCCAATTTCACGTATTAATAGATATATTTTTGGAATTCTCAGCTCAAGCTCAGTCGATTGGCACCCTTGTTGGGGCATTTGATTTAAGGGGGGGGGGATCTGGGTGCCTGGTCATAGAAATGCATGGAATGTCCCCAAGTAGGCCACGGGGGTGTGTTAAGGCAAAATACCAGCAATCGATTCCAAACTTGCAGTTTACGCATTGCATTATGCATAAGTTGCGTGACTGAAGTAAAAAAGTGTTTTGGCAAAGGTTTTGGCTGGATTTGTGCACTAAACAGGTGTTCAGTGCAAGAAGAGTCATCTTCAGTACTTTTTAGTTAGGTCCAGGCATACATCATTTATTGCACTCAATTTGCTCTACAAGATAAGGTGTTTTTGCGCATCCCAAGGAGCTTGCCTTGACATCCCTTTCCACACATACTGACCCTGCACCCAAAGCTCCAAAAGCACTTCACCCAACCCCGCTCTTTATGTGCACCCAACAAACCCAACAAAGCCTGATCAGCATGTACCCGCAGAGCTTTTATTCCTATCTTGCATGGTGTTTGCACAGTGTTTCATTTCAGGTGGTGCCCTCTGGCAAGCAGAGGCATCTCCACTTGACTGTTAAGTACTGCTGGAACAAATCACACAGATAATCCCAAAATCACTTGGACACATATATAAGCTAGTTCTTAGCAGCTTCTTGCACTAACCCTGCACCCAAACAAACAAATGTTGTTACTACTCTCAATCACCCTCAGTGTCTAAAACAAGATGTACGTGGGTGCTTGGTTACAACCATATTCCAGATGTTGTGAGATATTGATTGGTGCGTAGCTGTGTTGATTTTGACAGGATTAGTTCAATTAGTCCAGCAGAATGTCTGGTAACAGGCACCTTGCCAGAACAGGCATTCTGCCAAAGTAAGGCGCTCTTGTTGCCAATAATCCATTTGGGGGGGGGTGTTTACTTGGTTGCAGGTATGCATTGAGAAAGGCTGTGGGATTTATCCTAGCAACTTGTCCGTCCGCGTTTTGCAATCCGCACTAAATGCATGAATGAAGTGTTGGCTGGGTTTTGTGGAGTTCTCTGCTTGCAGAAGAAACCAAGTATTGCAGGCGAGTGACTCGTATGATGCGCTTCTGCACAAAAGTGCATGCTTCCCTTTCTTTTACACCTTTATAAAAAAAGTCTATTTTTTTTTGCCTGTGTAGTGCAGTTTCTGTGTGCCCGAGTGCTGTCAGTGCTCCCTTTTGCGGGTACCCTTGGTTGTTAACGACCCAGCTGCCTGCTTGGTTTTTCCTTTTCAGGATTTCTTTCCTTTTTCTCTATCTTCCTCCCCCTTTTCCTAGGTGCTCCGGTCTCATCTTTCTCGATTGTTTGCCCATTCCCCAGATGTGATTCCTCCTGCCTACTGTAAGAGCCGTAACAGAAGCAGTGACCAGTGCAAAGCACGTGCCCAATCAATCATGCGCCAATCAGGGCTGTGCAATGACACCGTCATAGCACTTTTGCACCGTAATTACGGTACAATTGACGGTCCGTACCATCAGACCGTCAAAATGACAGTGTCTCAGAATTGACGGTGTCGACCGTCCAGACGGTCGAGGGGACCGTCCACTGTAATTACTGTGTAAACTCTTTTTGCTGTAAAAAATGAGACCAAATCCTGGTCAAGACACAAATATTTTGCTATCTTTTTTCCTTTCCTTCTCCATTCATTATTATGCTTATTGTTTTTTGTACTAACAACACACATGCAACATTTAGAAATGAGGAGAAAAGAGCCAAAATGGCCATTCTTGGGTCAAAATACCATTTTTGGCCTTTTTGCGATTTTTGGACCGTACCGTCATGCACCGTCATGACGGTCCCCAAACTCCAATATGACGGTCTGACACCGTCATTCACGGCGTCAACCGTCAGACAGTATTTTGACAGATTGTACTGCCACCATCATTGCACAGCCCTGACGCCAATCCTCCTCAAAATATGGGTTTTCAACATGACAACCCAGTACATGAGGCCACTGTACTATAATGCACCCTTTCGATTTGCGTGGAGGGTCAGGTTAGAAGGTGTAGGGTAGAGGAGTGCTCAGGGCAAAGGCCCGAATTTTGTTTTGCCTGTAAGGGTATTTTGTGGACGGCGTACTGGTGGCCCTGTCCTGTTTTTGCATGCACTAGACTCCTATACTGAGTAGGCCCATCAAAGAAACGCAGTTTGTGTCCTCTCACGTATGCTGTATTACAGAGTCGGAGTTTACCTCTTCCGTCGGAGGGCAGCAGCTCAGTCACAGCAGGGGCAGCAGCAGCAGGAGGGGGGGGTGACTGGGCAACTGCCTCAGGCATGACTATCTACCAGCAGCAGGCTGTGCTGGATGCCTTCAAAGTGAGGATGTGGATCACATGCGTCAATGCATTTTGGTGCCAATACATCGGAATGTATGCATCTTCTATGGGAGCTCTATTCTCTTTCTTCTGGAAAATGCTAGCTTTCTCCAGTCACAATGGGCTAACATAGATTGCCATGCTCTTGCCATCCATAACAAGGTTTGGGAATTAAGGCAGTGGCACTGACAGAGAGGATACTTTGCTGGGGCTGCATCTGCTTTCCCTCTTCCGTTTGCTCTTGTTACAAGTTGTTTTACCTGGACTCCCCATGCTTTCGACTGTTATGGGCAGAGAACACTGCTATGCGGTGCGATGCACGCTGGCTTGCAAGCCACATTTTCGTGAAAGATGTGGGTACTTTATGACTGGGGACGGGAAGGCACGGATTAAAAAATGTATGCTGGTTCTGAGAAACCACTCAACAATGTGCTGTAGAAGCACCCTTAATTAAAATCTCGACATAAATGTCTCATCTCATCTGCACTCTCTTCTTTCCAGGCTCCTGGACGCCGGATCCTTGTCGCCACCAATGCTGCTGAGGAGGGCCTAGATGTGCCTTGCTGTGAATTTGTTTTGCGCTTCTCACCACCTGCGACAGGCGTGCAGCGTGTACAGGCAAGTAGATGAGGGTGTTGTAGAGCTGCA
>Ga0307942_1002773_pt1 | contig 14222 bp, 16 predicted proteins | sample OrgLakmetagen175_FD_201846 | JGI IMG/M metagenome (GOLD analysis project Ga0307942, IMG submission 201846) | Saline water microbial communities from Organic Lake, Antarctica - #175 | ecosystem: Environmental > Aquatic > Non-marine Saline and Alkaline > Saline | place: Antarctica: Organic Lake...
AGGGGATGGAGGAAGCGCGGGCGTGGGGCAGGCTTGGCTTGTGTGGTGGAGGGGGAGGAATATCATGGGAATGGGAGCTAGGGGCCTCACGGTGGGATGTGTGGAGGTCTTTGCTGGAAGGGAAAGGCTTGGAGTCCCATACACTCCCAGCCCGTGAGGAGGTGGCTGGAGGAGGCGGAGAATAATTAGCCTTGAGGCTGCTGCCCTTCCTTTCGCTTGGCATGGCTGAAATCGGCAGCAGCTCGCCTGCCTCCACTGTGTGCCCTGCCTCACTGCTTCTGGACGGGGAGTGCATACGTGCTGGATGGTAGTGGTTGCTGTGGCTGCCGCCCCCATAGAAAGCACTTCCGCGTGAGCGGCTGCTCCCCCCTTGTGAGGAGGAAGATGGGTTCAGGTCTCGGTCACGTGAACGCCCACGTGCCTCTCGCTCTCGATGCTCACGTTCTCGTTCACGCTGCCTCTCACGGTCTGTAAAGCTGCTACCCCCCGCTGCCCCCCTGCTGCATCCCAAGGGAGGTGGTTGCGTGCGTGAGAGGGGATGGAGCAGCTCAGGGGCGTAGGGAGGTGAGGGCTCACGTGAACGGGGACGCATCAGCATTGCACTGCGGCTGCGCTCTTGGTATGCAGCGCTGCCTCCCCGCCCCGGACCACCCCCACCAGGACCCCACCCGCCCCCTACCATCCCTCTGATAATGCTGCTGCTGCTGCCTCCCCTGCCCCCCATGCGCGCCTCGTACGGGGGAGGGGGTGCAAAGTCGCCACGATGGTGTGGGGGAGGATAGTCTTCCCTACCAGCATACCGCCTTCCCCCATCATCACGCCTGAACACATCATCACGCCTGAAATCAGGCCCCTGTGTCAGCCAGTGTGCAGTGGAGGCGTGGTGTGGAGGGGCAAAAAAAAGGAGTCAACTTTCTCAAAAGTCCAGATTTTTGGAATCCACTTACAGTGTGAGGAGTGCCGTAGCGACCCATTCCGGACGGGGAAAAACCTCGGGGACGCTCGGGGAGTTCTCGGGCGGGGTTGGGAGGGAAGTGACCAAAGCCTCCTCCTCCTCCATCTGCAGAGGGCACATACACACATGCTAGCATGAAAGTTTTGTTCCTATGTGCATGAGAGTGTAACTGGCATGTGTGCAACCGGTGCGCACAGAGTGCAAACATCCCCGCCTGCTGCAAACACCTGCTCGGTGCCTGCCTGCACCTTTGCCTTCCCTCTCCCTCTCCATTCCCGTTCTTGCACGTGAGGTGGATGACATGGATTCATTCCACAGACAGATGGATGGAGGTGCCGAGTTGAAAGGTGTTGCGCACGACAAACAACGCACAAACAATTGTTGACCGCGCTTTGAAACCTGTTTAGAACAAGGTCAATTGGACACGCGGATAGACTACCTTTAGTGACATATTACCACAGGCACACGAGACACGCACTCCCAGAGCCCACAGTGCTTTGGTACAGTGTTTCAGCGCGCTTGTTCCACGTCACTGGCACTCACTCATGTAGAGCCCACCCCTGCCTCCTCCTCCTCCTCCTCCTCCTCCTCCGCCACTCATCCATCCATCCCTCATGCCAAAAGGGTAACCAAATGGTGGAGGGCCATGGCGCATGGCGCGCCTGTCGCCCATGCGTCTTGCAACACGTGAGGGGGGCCGGTTGCTCAAGGGAGTCCTAACTCATTAAGTGCTACTCCCTTCTTGCTGTGAACATATTGCAAATGAGAGGCCATTTGGTTTGACCAGGGTTATTTCCCTTTTATATGGTTTTTAATTTTTTAGGAATTGGACCAGTGTAGCAGTCTTCTCAGGCAGCTTGGCAAAGCATGTCAGTTGTAGAAGGCAGATTTCACAGCAGAGCACAGGGATGAGAAGAAGACCTGGCGTCTCTGGCATCCAGGATGCTGCAAAGGCCCGGGTGAGGAGGACGTGCGCAATGAAAGTACATGCTAGGGACATGCATGACGTTCAATGTGCATGCACACATACACACACACACATGTGCAAAATCACACACACGCACACGTACACAGACATACACACATACACATACGTGCAGACTCGCACGCACACACACGTGCACACACACATACACGCACATACACATACAGCCACACACACACATACACACACATAAAATACACACAAATGCACACTTTGACAGATAAAACAAACCGTGTATACGCGCGCGCAAACACACAAACACACACTTACTCACACACACACACACACACGCATACGCGCGCACACACACACACACACGCATACGCGCACACACACACATGCACATACATGAGCAAACACACACGACACATGCACGCACACAATACACACAGACAGACACACAGACACACACACACACACACACACACACACACACACACACACACACACACACACATCTTAAATAAACACGCAAATGCACACTTTGACAGATAAAACAAACCACATATATGCACACTTACGCACACACACATACACACAAAGACACACATGCACATACATGAACACACACACACACACGACACATGCACATTCACACACATTCACACATTCACACACTCACACACACACACACATTCACACACACACACACATTCACACACACACATACACACACGCACACACCGCGCATACACAAGGCACACACACATATTCACATAAACAAGCGCGCACGTACGCACTGTGGAGACCACTCTCGTTTATATGCGACGCAGGAGCACTACAAGAGTGTGGGGAATGAGGTGCGCAAAAGCAACCTGGAAGCCATGCGGGAGCAGATGGCTCTGTTCAAGGACAAACTTGAGGAGTTTGCGCTGAACCACCGGGCAGAGATCAGGAAGGACCCAGCTTTCAGAGCCCAGTTCCACATCATGTGTGCCAATATTGGCGTGGATCCTCTGGCATCTAATAAGGCAAGTTTAGATGGATTTCACGCGCTTTTGGGTCTGTTCGCATGCACATCCGAAGCCACGCTTGGGTGGCTTATCACTTCACAGACAGCTCTGCTTGCGTTGCTCTGCAGGGGCTGTGGGCCAAAACCCTGGGGCTAGGGGACTTTTACTACGAGCTCGGAGTCCAGGTACTTGTACGAGATGTCCAGAATGCCTTAATTTCACACTGGGAAGGATTGGTATGAAATTCATCTTCCTCCTTCCTGGTTGGTAATTTTTTACTTCCGCGAGCAGCGGTTGGGTTAGGGTCAAGTTCAGTATAGTGACTATTAAACAGCAGTATATGAAGCAGTGGTGGGTTTAATAGTCACTATACTCTTCACCCTACAGGTTACTTAAGTTCAGTATAGTGACTAATAAACTCGAAAGTGCAAGGCAAGCCGCGGAAAATAGTGAAGACTTGCACTGCCCAGCCTGTACTGACCTAACCCAGGTGGAAAAAGACACCAGAAAGTCGTATGCAGAAGATATAGAAATGGTAAAAGTGCTCTGGGTACCCACATGGGAAGCGGCAGAACTGCTCTTAGCCAACCCCAACATTAAAACCTACGTAGATAGCTATGAAAATACCGACACGAGCACTCAGCTAAGTGCCCAACCAGAAGACAGAAAATTGACAATCTTACAAAGCAAAGCTATGATTAGTTCCTGTCCAAAAGTGATGTGGCTTGTTGATTTTTTCAAGCTGGACTGGCAGTCTATATTTCAAAATGTGTGCTTTCAGTATACCGTACAGAAATATACCGTACAGAGGTGGCTCATTTGTTGCACGACTTTTTTCAGCAGTTGCTTTTGTTGCGAAAATAGCAAGGATAGTTTGTGTTGTTTCCTTCTTTCTTGGTCTGTTTTTCCTTTTTCTTTTGGGCAAGGAGCTTCTGCCTGAACCAACAAGCTTAACCAATTGTTGCTGGTGTATAGAATTGAAAGTACAGATCTTAAATAACACAGATTTTGTGGCAAGATCAGAGGGGGTAGATGGACTGCTAAGCTTTTAAGTAGGGTACTACAGTGTCTTTAAGTAGGGGGTGCTTAAGTAGGGGGGTACTTAAAAGGGAAGTGCTTAAGTAGGAGTACCTAGCCTCCCCCTCTAAGTACCCTACTCCCAAACGCAAATTTTAGTAGGTTACTTAAGTAGGTTTGAGAGGTACTTAAGTACCCCTGATTGTAGTAGGGAGAGGGAGAGATACGTGCGTGTGTGCGCATGCGTGTTTGCGCGTGCGTGTGTGCGTGTGTGCGTGTGTGTGTGTGTGTGTGTGTGTGTGTGTGTGTGTGTGTGCGTGCACGTGCGTGTGTGTGTGTGTGTTTGTGTGTGTATGTGTGTGTGTGTGAGTGCGTGTGTGCGTATGTGTGTGTGTGCGTGTGTTTGCGTGTGTGTGTGTGTGTGTGTGTGTGTGTGCGTGCGTGTGTGTGTTTATGTGTGTGTGTGCACGCATGCATCTGCATCACGCACTGCATGGTGTTCATTTTTTGCTCACACTACCCCGATGGACGTGTCACACACACCCTCTCCCGTGTTTTTGACCCCCAGGAATGTGTGTGGGGGGTCTGTTTTGTCCGTTATGGCACCTGTGCTTGCAATGGACGCTTTTTGTCTGTTCGCTAGCGCGCTTGCATCGCGAGGACCCCTAATTTGGCCACATCGGCACCTCCCTTTCGCTCTAGGCCATGTTTTCGACTCCCAGGAACACACACACAAAGCGTCGGTTATGCGCCATTCCTCCTGTGTGTGTGCATCGATGGCATCCTCAATTTACAGCACGCACAGCACGGTGCTCAGAACGGCCTGCACAGACGCGATGGACGCGTAGCACGCATTGGACCTTGCCTTATCGACCCTCAGGAGCACGCCTGTGGTGTCCATTAGAGCTGGTTTTACTTGTAAATCGCCATTTTTGCACACAGCTTGCACCCCAGCAGATCAGCTCTTTCCTGGGTGCATCAGCAGAACTTCAGGAGCAACATGGTGCCCTTTGTTAAAGTTTATAATCTCTCATTTTGCTGCTTTGTAAAACGAGGACTGCCCGGACGTACGTATCATATACGTATACGTATGGACCTGTCCACGTAGAACCGCGCTTCTTCAACTGGCAATATGGCGCAGCGGCAGATCACCTCCACGTTTCTACCTCGAGCACATCTGGACTTGAGATCCAGGTGGAGGAGTTGAACAGCAAGTTCTGACTATCTGTCTCCTTGCACACAGATTGTTGAAGCATGCTGGGCGACACGAGCAACAAACGGTGGACTGATGGATGTAAGGTCGCTGCTGAGGCTGGTGAACAAACGAAGGGGTCGGCTGGCCGAAGAAGTTAGCTTGGATGATGTGGTGAGCAGGTCTTGAATCTCCTAGATGCATTGTGCTGTGAACCTTTTCTCAGGAGCGGGCATGTAAAGCTCAAAGCCTTGGAGGAGGATTTTGAGCTCGTGCACTTTGGAAGGGCGGCAGTCAAAACTCTCAACTGAATGACCCCACAAACAAACCAAACACGTCTTTTGTATCTCAGGAGCGGTCAATCAAGAAGTTGAAAGCCTTGGGAGGCGGGTTTGAGCTCGTGCGCATTGGAGGGGCAAAATATGTCCGCAGCGTCCCTGGGGAGCTGAACATGGATAAGAATGAGGTGCTGGGTGTGGCACAGGTGAGCTGATAGGTTCAGAAGGGCCATGCTTAGACATCCGTAACATTTGGGAGTCACTACCTGCGCAGCTTTTCTTTTTGGCGAAGCCCCCCTCGTGGGGGCGTGAGCCCCTAGCGTGGTCGGATCCCCACCACACATCACACAGGCCTCCCCAGGCCCACCCAGGCCACCCCACGGACTGAACTCAACATAGGCTCCTAACCAAACTTTCTACCGTGTCAGATGATATCTGGGACCCTGGGGTCAGGTGTGTGCAGTGTTAGAGACAAGCCCCTCCCTCTACATCAATTAACAGAAGGAGTCACTCAGATTCATGTCTCAACTCATTGCAAAACTTATCAGATTGTGAATTGTCATGTACAACTGTATGATTGGTGTAGTTTACTTAGACAATTGTCCCGTTAAAACGCTGTTAACTGTTCAGGAGCAGCAAGCTAGTAGGATGCATCCATGCACATTTGGTAGCTCCAGCTGGCTTGCACTAAATCTTGCAATAATTAGGAGTATTGTATTATATTATATTTCATATTTCATATCTCATATCCCCAAAGAAAAAGAAAAAAAGTTACCCCTGCGCAGTGAAAAACCACTCCCACAATTTACCGTATGGAACATCTCAAAAGCCTGCAATCCTTTATTGTGTGTTCGTTGACGCGGCGTTAAAGCATGTGGGGTCTTTCCGATGCTGTGCCCAGCAATGTAACTGTACCACCCTCACTGCCCCGTTATAGGCCGCAGGTGGCTTTGTGGCTGCTTCTGAGCTGCAGAAGAACTTGAAGTGGTCCCAGATACGAGTGCAAGAAGTGCTGCAGGTCTGTGTATGCTACTGGCTTTTTTGGAGGTGTGGCTGTGCTGGAAAAGATATGATCTGGCATTTCATGTTTTAGTGCTTGACTAGGCACACACGCTTTCAGCCATACTACCCATTTTAAAATATGCCACTCGTGCAAGCATAATGCATTTCGATTGAAAGTTAATTGTGCGTTTGTAAGTAGCTGAGGTCTTCACCATCAGCCACCTTCTGCTTTCATCTTACCACACAATTCAAAATATAAACGCAGGGAATGCTTTCGGAGGGGCTTGCAATGATCGATGATGGAGCAGAAGGGGAGAGGCTCTACTGGTTTCCTTGTGTGTCAAGCTTCAGCTTTAACGAAGAGTAGCCCGGCATAGGCCGCCATAGACAGAGTCCTACTTGTGTACCATTATAACATTTTGCGTGTGAGCAGCAGGACGCTGCCTTGACGACCTGTGTACTATTCGAACCTCTATTTTTGCTAGGTTGTCCCTATGGAATTAATTAATTGTTGTCGAAATAAAAGCAAAAGTTTTACAAATTCGACTTTCAATTTTTTTATTCGTTCCATAGTTCCATTTGTGAAGCTTCTACGAATTCGTCATAAATGCAGCAAAATGCGCGAAACCAGATTGGACATCAAGAAGAACTGGATCTCCGGGACAGCTACGCCGTCGAACACCACCTTGAAGCAACACCCGGATCCGCAGCAGCAAAGGCAGGACATGTTTGTGCCAGTTTGGTTCATCAGGCGCACGCACCTCTGACACACGCGTGCTGACCGTACATGTCTTATTCACAATATTTTGCCCTGTTCCCCCTTACATGCTGCTCATCTTATTTCCTGTTTCACAACTTTGTTCAAGTCAGGCAGCTGCCACAAGCAGTCGGTCTGCAGGCATCATGGGTGATTTAGGAGCTGCAGAAACTACTGAGCGTGTGAGTGTGGTGGTTTCTGAGCGGGGAACGCAGTGCAGCATCTGATAAGGGTAACAGAGCTTGCAAAATATAAATTTGGAAAAGGGGGGTGTTAAGTAACATCCAGGATGGCAGGCTGCTGTAGCTCGGGTTAGTTGCGTCCATACACAGCTCTCCATTGTATACGCATGTGTAGCACCTGTGGAGCAGAAGCATAAAAAAGACAAGGCTTGAAGGGCAGAAAAGGAGGGTTTTCTTCGATCTAAAAAAAGCCTAGTTTGGCCTATTCATTATCCGTTACACCATGCTCCTACCCAGACCTAGGCAAATGGGTTGCAATAATTGGAAGGATATTTAAAAGCAATCACAACCTCTGGCGCAGTACTCTAACAGCCGTGATGAATAAGTAAGTGAGAGACATATTATAACGCGTTGTCACGCAGGTGCCGTTCAATTATCCCCTGTTCATCGCAAAGTATCCAGACGTTCCAGGTGAGGTACTCCATCACTGAGGTGCTTCATGCAAAAAAAGACTGTCAAGCATTGTAGTCCCAACCCTTGATCGTGTTGGATGTGCTATCACCCCCAGCAGACTTCTTCATTTCTCATCATGTCTTTTGCACGAGCGAGTTGACAAAGTGGAAAAAGACAGTTTTGATTGAAAAAGTAACAAGGTAGACGGAGGTTGTGCTCAACATGGCCGATCGCCCTGTGCCTGTTCGCGGCCCTATGGTTGGGGGCGTTCTGCTCCCTGACTTCTTTTAGGACCACTACTAGTCTTCGTTTACTTGGTTAAGCGGAGTGCATTTTTTGCCTCACTCTAGTAAACCCCAAAAATGCCAATCTTTAAAGACAAGGATACAAACAGCCAATTGACGTCGATGGGGGCGCTAAATTTTAACATCAAACCGACAATAACCGACAAACCTCACTCTTCTAAAAGTAAAAGTAAAAGTCTACGCTGGAAGTCACCAGCGAGCATTAAGGAAAGGCTCTCAATTAGTGCTCACACTAGCCAGAACCCCATTAGAAACGAGAAAACAGAGAAACAACAGAGACTTATGAGGATCTGGCGGGTTGTCAGCCATGCAATCGATCCGGCCTGCGCCTAGCCCTCCTGAAGCCAGCCGCTCTACCAGTAACCCCCCCATCAGATCCCCCATTATCACTGTTGTTGTTAAGGTGTATTTTGTGTCTTGTTTTTGTAATCTTGTTCAAGCTTTTTATTGCATGGCAGTATGGCAATGCAGTTTAGTAACTAGATGGTGCACTTTGTGCGTGGGGACGCCTAAGTTAAGTAAAAGAGTCATGGTGTACTGATTGTAGATTGTGCCCCCGACTCCAAGAAGTATAACATGAAGTATGACTTGGCTGTTTCGAGAGATGCCTCAGAGGCTCCTTGTTCGTAGACGCCGGATAAGGGGTTGATGCTGGTTGTGCGCTTTTTCTAATGTCTGTTGCGGGTTTATGTCTGAGCAGAATTTGAATGCTACAAGATGTATGTCTCTGTCCTTTGGGGGGATCTGTTTGGGATCCAAATGCCTGCCTCTTCCCTCAATGGGCATAACTAACACGCCACTTTCAGATAGGAAGGGGAAAATGCAGGTAGGGTAGACACCACCAACGTGGATAAGGAAAGGATGTTGTTTTGTGTTCTGCACCACCCAATGAATGCAGAGCCACATATTAGAGTATATACAAAAAAGGCTTTTCGATGGGGATCAGGAGGCTGGGAGGCAGAGGTCCACACAGGACTTAATTTCGATCAGATGTATATCATGTTTGTTGGTTGGATGTTCCTTGGTTTCATAGCACGGTTTTGCAGGGCCGCCTGCTAGGTTATTACAGGCAGCTCTTCTTGCATTATTGGCAGACCTAGGTTAATACATGTTTGTTGGGTTTCGTTTGGGGCGTGGTTGCTGGGTCGGATGAACTCTGATTGCATCTGGCTTGCTAAATTTCCGCCGCTGTTGCGCATTGTGATTGGAAGGTAAGAGCCAGGTTGGATCCAGGAAGGGCGCATAATGCCTTGTTGTACCATTGTTGCACGACTCCCTGCACCTCCTTTTGCTAGCAGGCAGGTACCCTGTGTACCTAGTTGGATCGCTTTCAGAACCATAGTCAAAGCCCTACAAAAGGAGCTATGCGGTGCCAAGCAAATTGCCTACTACACTACTGACATAGGCAGTGCAGATAATCTAGTAGAACAGGGCCTAGATCTGAGAAACACTGCCAATAAAACACTGCCTGGTTGCTACCAAGATGGACGTGTGAGTAACTACTAGCGTTCCTTTTCTTTCTTGCTTCACAACCATATGCCAATTGCACATCTCAAGCAAATGGCCATACATGTCACATCTTTCCCAGGAGTGATAAACAATGATCCGGTGTCCACTGAAATCTACACAATAAGTGGGGCCCAGGAACGGGACGTTGATATCCCAATCGAGCTGCAGGATGGGGAACAGGTGAACTTGCAAATGTGTTTCACGCAACAAGCAGAATTTACCCCAAAAGCTAGTAGGGTGGTTGAAAAGGAAGCAGGATCAAAGGCATGTGCCTTAGGAGGTTTATTGCGCTCTGAGCGCATACCATAACTTTAAATTTTTCGACTTGAACTTGGGTTACACTCACACTTTGCTGCTAGTAGAGTCAAGTAGAATGTTTTGGGTAATGTGTTTCATGCGCTTCTTACATGCAGAGCGTGGCTCATGTTCGTATTGCGGCTGCGGAGGCGGAGGCAGCAGAGCGAGCTGCAAACTCAATTGCAGCACAAATTGGCGCCCAAACAGCTGCTGGACGTCAGTAAAGTATGGTTGATACAAATGTATGTAACACTTCTCTTGTCTCTTTTTGTGCAGCCATAAAGCGTCTCTATGACCATGACAAAGGTGTCTCACCTTTTGTGTTCCTTTTTGCAAGGGAAATTTTCTACAAAGTTTTACAACTACCTATGTTACTTTTGTGAAAGCGACACGCATATGCGTGCGGAAAAAGGCACCAATACGCTGAGCTGCACTTTCATGCAAACAGTGCAGAAGTAGATTGCTATTGCGACCTTTTATGTATCTCTTTACAAAACAGTGATCTTTATCTGCTCCTTTTCTCTCTGAAGCAAAATGATTTACCTCAGATTGTGTTTCTCCAGTCTCGTTCAAAAACCAAGATGCGACAGAACTTAGAATGGCGATAACGTTAGGGTACCAGCCAGTAAATGATTTGAAGCATCACTCGTATTGATACTATGTGACTGTTTGTGTCAACCTCCTTCAAAATACTATCAAGAAGGCTTACGGTACGTTGGCAAGACCTGTGTATACTTGTAAGCAAAGCGGACCTGAAAACGAGACGGGTAGCATGTATCGTTGCGAGATATATTAGATATCACTAGGTATCGAGAGGCTCTGCCCTGTCGCTACAGCAGGTTTAGATTCAGTCTTTAGCACCTTGATTTAATTGGTTCGTGAATGATTGTCCATTGAAGGCAACTGCTTTGCTGGTATTCGCAAGATACCAACAGAGCAGGAAACAACCAAGATGGGAAACACACTTACATAAACATTTGTTGTAGCAAAACCCCATGCTGAAACAGAGCCAGCCATGAGGCAGGGCTTGAACTGTCAGCACATGTACGTATCTTAAATTCCGTGATAATAAGTTCACTTTTGCATGCTGGCTACCTGATGATGTTTAAGTAGCGCATTTTCAGTGCGTGGCAATCTGGCGTTTGGAACCATTGGTTTGCAGGTTACTGATCCAAGTTTTAATCAGTACTCACAGCACCCTGTGTTTGTCTCAGTGTACGGTGTATGCGAGTTTGGATGCAAAACAAATGCAAATACATAGTGTATACAACCTTACATAGTCATAGAAACCAGTCGTGTACTGTAGGCGAGGAATGGTGCTCAACACCAACAGCTTGGGTGGAGGATGTGAGACCAGGATTACTGAAGCTCAGGATTACTGAAGAAATATTACTGAAGCGAGAAGGATTACTGAAGCTCAAGCCTCACTTTTGCTTTCGCCAAGACAATTAGGATGACAACAACTAAATCTGAATTGCAACGCGATGACAAAGATTCAGAGGCTGTTCCATGTGTGTCATAGAAGAATATAAAACTAGCAATTCCTCTTCGAAGGGCTTCCAAGCACGTTGTTGCAGTAGCAAAAGGGCAAGGCTATCTGAAAGTTTAAGAATTGCTAGCCCAACCACTATGTGCCTGAAGGTGAAGAAATCCGGGTCTACAGCTGGGGGAGCTTTCTGTTTTTTGGGGGCGTGCCGACAGGACTCCTCACTTTTATCTTGCAAAGCTGCATTCCCAGACAGTGTTACAAAGTGTCAAACATATGAACATGGCATATGTTCCGACTCCTGGATTTGTGCAACATGTCCATTGAACTTGCACAGGTCAGAATGGACACCGTGCCGTGCGTGCTGTAAATTGACCAATTCACCGAAACGCAAAAACACACAGCAAGTGGGCCCAAGCTGTCATGGGTGAAGGCCATGGCAGGCGCCCGCCCCTGGAACTTCTTGTGAGGTAGAAAGGATGCATGCCAGAAATGACACGTGGGAGCCCCGTATTTACATGCATACGCGTAATGCACAAGCTAGGCAACACAAAGAGTGTAAAGGTGTTCATCAGGAAATGGCCTCGGATGAGGAGGATGAGGAGGACTTTTCAACCCCTGATAAGGTTGCTTAGGTCCTGGCGTTTCTAAGAGAAAGGGCTACAAAAGCTCTAGAAGGCGCAGAATTGTACTTCCACAACAGGCACAGGGCAGATGAGGGTCAGTCCAACTACGCACAGGGCGCCACGCACAGGGCATCACGTACAGCGTGTGGGAAGAGTCATTTAAAAGTCTGGTTGTATCACCCGTAGCCCTTAGCTGTAGAAAAGCTTGCATGGCGGAAATTGGCTAAAATTGCCATTTCCTCGATTTTCCCCCTTCATTGTATGCGCAATTTTTTTTTCTGCGCCATAGAATCAAGAATCGTGGTCAATTTAGTTAGTGATCTGCAATTACAGACTGTTGCTGAAAAGTAGGGTTCATGCTGTGGCGGTCATGAGATGCAGTCTCCCAGGGAGGAAGGGCTGAGGGAAGTTTTTTGCATGATGCTGCTCTCCGAATTAGCAAGCTTTGATCTATGCATTAAAGGTGAGGTCTTCCCAGAGTTCTGGTCTGAACCTTGCCAGTCACGGTAGACATGCCTAATAAGTAATAAGCCATGGCATGAGCCCTACCTTTTGCTGCCATTTTTTTATTTCTTCACCTAGAGAGATCTCCTAGATGAAGAAAAAGGGAAGGAGATTCTACGCAGGCAGTGAGAACCACTCACCACATTGATAAAGGGAAATAAAGCCACTTTCAAGCAAGTACCGTAAAGCTCCTTTATCAGTAGACAAAAAAGACCCGTTCAGACAGATCCGACAGGATACCAGAAGGAGATGACTTCGCAAGTCACAAAGAGACTGGAGTACCAGGCTCAAACAAGCAAGAGCGCCAGGCACCAAAAAAAAGCTAAGATTCGAATAGACCACCTGTCCCGGCATTGCCAGCCTCAATACGAACACTCAGCCAGTCCTACAGCATTGTGCCTGCTATGCTACTTTTACACCAACACAGTCACTCAGTGCAAGCCTAGCTGGAAGGCCTACTGCACTATATTGGTGATATTTGGTATCCTTGTAATAAATTAAAGATCAAAGAGATGCAGTTAAAGACCAGAGGTTGGCGAGATGTGCGATGTGTGCGATTTCCTTAATACTTGAACACATACTCCGGCAGCTAGAAATATCAGATCCACTCTGGTGCTTTATTCCGATTACTTTACTTACTGCCCCCCTCTGCTGCAGGAGTGCCACGGGCTTACAAATCCGTTTAGATTAATTTCTTATCAAAAGCAGAGTGGTCTGCCTGTAGTGGGGAAAGGCGGGTGTCTTCAGGGTGCTTGGAATTTGATACCCTGAGCAGGAGGCATATATTTGTTCTGGAAGGCACGTATACTTTTAAAACTGGACACCCCTGACCCACCCCCAAACCCCCCTTCCAGTGCCCCCACCAGACAAAAAAGGGTACCAATCTGCTCCTTTTTGAATTCTGCATCCATCTGCATACTCATCAAGACCTGAGACTGTTTTGCAGAGTCATGGGGCAAAAACTGAGATACGGACGCCCATGCTCACGTGACCTACCAGGCACCCATAACTGGCTTGCACAGTCCCACATGCATTCATTTCTTCAAGATTCCACTGATTATCACATGCTGGCACATTTCTGGATTCCTGGGCATAATTGCTGCTTCATTGCCTTGACTCACCCCACGGTTAGGTTAGGAAGGAGAACACGAATGAAGTAGTTATTAAGTTAATAAATAATTATAATAATTATTTTTTCTTAGGTAAACAAGAGGCACCTCGACATGGAGCTTACGCAGCAAGGTAGGAGGGCAAACATCGCAACACTGCCGAGCGTTTGTGTCTCACTTACCTTCTTTTCTTGCCCGAATTTGCTCATGTTCGAGCCATGTGAATCTTAGAACCGCCTAACCATTAGAGAACCCATGGCCTCAATGTACTAGCACACACACACACACACACACACACACACACACACACACCACACACACACACACTACACACACACACAAACACACACACACACAGACACACACACATACACGCACACAGAGACAGATGAAAAACGCACTTCGGAGACACACTCACACAAACAGACACACACACATACAAACAAACACACACACACACACACACACACACACACACACACCACACACACACACACTACACACACACACAAACACACACACACACAGACACACACACACATACACGCACACAGAGACAGATGAAAAACGCACTTCGGAGACACACTCACACAAACAGACACACACACATAC